>Ga0209185_1000632_pt1 | contig 38509 bp, 47 predicted proteins | sample SidtaG_2_FD_187425 | JGI IMG/M metagenome (GOLD analysis project Ga0209185, IMG submission 187425) | Marine algal microbial communities from Sidmouth, United Kingdom - Sidmouth_Asex2 metaG (SPAdes) (version 2) | ecosystem: Host-associated > Algae > Red algae > Unclassified | place: Sidmouth... | reverse complement strand
GCGAAATCTGAGCTGGCGTCGCGCCTGTCTCTTCGGCCACTCGATTACTACCGAAGAATATTCGCGCTGTCACCCCCGATACCCCAGATCTGTCAAATCTCCGACGTCCATCGCGCCGGACAGTCGAGCTCTGTCCGGTTCAGGTCCGCGGCAAATCGCCGCGCTATTTGACCGCCACATACACGCCCGGCGGACAGGCCGCCGGAGCGACCAGGTAATCAAATTGAACAGCTGTCCTCCAGGTCAGACGGAGTAGATGGTCTCGTATCGACGCTGACGCTGGACCCGCGATTGCTCCTCGCTGATGCAGAGAAACGCATCCTGATCGGCCGTCGCGAGGGCAACCGTCGGATCAACTGGCAACCGGTGATGGTGGATGAACTAACCGTCGGCTACCTCGGCCACCGGCTGCGCGATACCTTGCCGGGCGCCTGGTACGGCCACTCCTGAAGGTCAACGACGCCGTGTCGCGCATTCGTCGCGGGCAATACGACTACCGCGTACCCAATCAGCGGAAGGACGAGATCGGCCATCTCTCGGAGAGCATCAATGCGCTGGCCGAAACGCTCGAGAAGAACCTCGATGCCCGCCGTCAATGGCTCGCCGAGATCTCGCATGAATTGCGTACACCGGTCGCGATACTGCAAGGCGAGCTCGAGGCCATGCAGGACGGCGTGCGCCGGATCGACGAGGCAGCCATCGCATCATTGCACGTCGAGACGCTACGCCTGGCCCGCCTGATCAATGATCTCCACGATCTGACACTGTCAGATGTCGGTGCACTCGACTACCGCTTCGAGCGGCTTGATCTTGGCATCGTGTTGACGGAGCGACTGGCCACGGCGCGCAACAACCATGACGCGGCTTCGCTGTCGATCCAACTCGACACCGACGTGATGCATCGAGCATGACCCTGATCGGCTGGGCGGCAGACGGCTTCCCGATCTATGCGCGTTACGGGCATGCGATTCCCGATGATGCAAGCTCGTCTCTCACGATCGTCGAGGGCAGCTACCAGGTGGTCGACACGATCAGTGACACACGACCATCGACCGACATGTACCCCATGGGCACTTTTGCTCAGGACTGGGAATACGTCGAAGGCTCGGGCGATCTTGACGAATGCAACGGTCGCGTTGGCGTCACACCGGAATTTCCCGGCGGGATCTACCACTACTTCGCCACCGATTCCTACCCCTACATGCAGCGATGTGTGAAGGGAAGCGTCGACGCGAGCGGACCCGCCGGCCCGGGACCCGCAGGCCCACCAGAGGGCTCAGTGGTGGCGGGCGTGATGAGTGCGCCGGAAGATCAAAATGGACCCGCCGAACGCAACACTTTGCCAGGAGGTAGCGCATTGAACCAGAGTCTGGGTGCGGTCACTTTGTAACCCGGACAAGCCACAGGAGACCACCATCATGAATACGTCCATTAGCTCCTACATGGCTTCCTACGTGAGCGCCACCATGAATACCCCAATGAGATTGTTCAGGAAAACGTTCAGTTTCACGCCGCTGCAGCGTTCGTTCAGACTGGTGTTCAGCGCACTTCTCACCGGCATGTTGTTCGGGCAAGCACTTCCTGTCGCGCACGCTCACCTCATGGTTGGTCAGCGCGGCACATTGAACTTCGTCGGCAGCGGCGCGTTCATGGTGCTCGCGGTGCCAGTTTCGAGCTTCGAAGGCGTTGATGACAGTGCTGATGGGCTGATGTCGAACGTCGAATTCAACAAGCATGGCAAGGGCATCACCGCCACCGTCGTCGAGCGGGTCAGACTGCTGGACGAGAACGGCGCGCGCCCACTACAAGGCATCATGCTAATGCCTTCGATACCCGACCACGATCCACTTGGCTCAGCCAAGCACTTGGTGGTGATGGGGCGCTTCGCCCTGCCGGAAGTGCCGGAGGCGCTCGTCTTCGGTACCGACCTCTTCGGCCCGACCGAGGCAGAACAGGTGTTCGAAATCACGGTGACGCGCAGGCCACCGATCAGGTACACACCCTGAAGCTCACACCCGTTGAGCCTGGTGGGAAGCTGTTCCCTTCATCCCTTTCGGCTTTCGCCACATTCGTTGCAAACAGTGTCCGACACACCCTTGCAGAGCTCGATCATCTCCTGATTCTGCTGCTGGTGACGGTCGCTGGATGGTGCACGACACGCCTTTGGCGAACACGATGGCGGGTGCCTGCCAGATCATTGACCAGACAGGCACCGCTCGCATCGAATGACAAGCGGTACTGAAACCCGTCCCGAGAACAACTGAAAACGGTGCAGAGGACCGATGACTGTTATCAGCAGGTGTACCTCAGAACGGCACGTCGTCATCGAATTCGCCGGCCGCTACCGGCTCAGCCTTGCGATCGTTCGCCGGGCTGCCGGCGGACGCGTTTGACGAGCCGGAGGACGATGTACCGGCATCGAATCCGCTTCCGGTTGCCATGCCGGCGCCACCGCCTTGCTGACCGCTCATGTCGCTACCCTGGCCTCCAGCCTGGCCACCACCCTGAGCGCCACCCTGAGCGCCACCCTCACGGCCGCCAAGCAGTTGCATTTCCCGGGCGATGATCTGGGTCGAATAACGATCCTGCCCGGTCTGCTTGTCCTGGTACTTGTCAGTACGGATGGAACCCTCGATATACACCTGTGAACCCTTTCGCAGATATTCGGCGGCGATCTCGCCCAGGCGATTGAACAGCACCACCCGATGCCACTCGGTGCGCTCCTGCTTCTCGTTCGTGGTCTTGTCGGTCCACTGCTCGGAGGTTGCGATGCTGATATTCGTGACTGCACCGCCACTCGGCATGTAGCGTGTCTCGGGGTCTGCCCCGAGATTTCCGACCAGAATGACCTTGTTGATTCCTCGTGCCATGTGCTTGTCTCCTGAAAACTGTCTGCAAGCCCGATCCGTCAGGCTCTCGTAGACGGCGTCCGGGGGCAAGCCGCGGGTTTTCGCCCGCGCTGCCCATCCGGGTCCGATGCCGCAGACCGAGTCTAACGCGGCTCGGAAGGCACGTCGCCCGTGACGTGTCCGGTCTGAGCCGGTGTCGTCAGGTTCCGTGCCGACACTGGCCATTCTGTCAGTGAGTCTCAGCATTGAGCTAGCTACCCTCAGCCCACAAACACGCCCTTCTCCACCTTCAGATAGGCCACGCCCTCATCCAGTGCGAGCACCACCTCGCGCACACCGGGCAACGATTCGAGCTCGGCGAGTGTATCGTCGGCTCGCAGGCTCTGTTCTTCGCTCAGGGTGCGACGGTGTGTGGTGAAGTGCCCGGGGGGTCGGAAACCGGCCAGCACGCCGATCCAGACAAGGCAAAGCGCTGCCAGTGTGGCGAACAGGCCGCTCGCGCCTACCACGCCGTAAAGCCAGCCGGCGCCGCTACCGCCGACGAAGGCGCCGAGAAACTGGCTGCTGGAATAGATCCCCATCGCACTGCCCTTCGCCGCTGCCGGCGACAGACGGGACACGAGCGACGGCAGCAGGGCTTCAAAGGCGTTGACGAACCCGAAGAACAGCGCGACGCAGATGAACAGCCAGACCACGGGGCTGGCGACCAGCGGCATGACCGGAAGCAGGCCGCCAACGCTTGCCCCGATCAGAGCGAGTGCGACAAGCAGTCCGCCGGCGCAGAAAATCAAGGTACCGCGCATGGCGCGTCGCTCGGCAAGTATCAGCAGCGGGATCATGATCGCGATCGATATCAGCACAGCCGGCACGTACACGCGCCACTGACCCTCCACGGTGACGCCGGCATTCAACAGGGCCAGCGGCACCGCAAAGAATGTCGCGGTGATCAACAGATGCAGCAGGAAGATGCTGGCGTCGAGGCGAAGCAGCATCGGGTGCGACATCAGGCGACGCATCGTCGCGAAGTTGGCACCGGTGTCCGCGCTGTAGTGGCAGGTGACCGGGTCGGGAACCAGGGTGTGCAAGATGACGATGGCGAGAATCGCCGCTCCGGCCGTGAACCAGAACAGCACGTCGATCGAGTACCAGCCGATCAGCACGGGGCCGATCATCAAGGCGGCGAGAAAGGACAGCCCGATACTTGCGCCGAGCATGGCCATGACTTTTGTCCGTTGTTCGTCACGCGTCAGATCGGCGGCCAGCGCCATCAAGGCAGCGGCAATGGCCCCGGCACCCTGCAACGCACGGCCGATGATCACGGTCATGACGTCGTCGGCGACTGCCGCGATGACACTGCCGCTCGCCAGCAGGACAAGCCCGAAGGTAATGACGTGCTTGCGGCCGATACGATCGCTGAGCATGCCGAACGGTATCTGCAGAACCGCCTGGAACAGACCATAGATACCGATCGCGATGCCGATGGTGAGCGGGGTCGCGTTGGCGTAGTCGTCACCGAACAGGCTGAAGACCGGCAGGATGATGAACAGACCGAGCATCCGTACCGCATAGATCAGCGAAAGCGACCACGCCGCGCGTCGTTCGGTCGGGGACAGGCCCTTTGCGGGGACGTTGTTCGAGGGGACGCTCTTCACCCGCGCTATGATATCAGCCCGCCAGCCGACCACGCCGTCCCGATCCCCTCATTGGACTTCATCCGAATTCGCGGTGCGCGTACCCACAACCTGAAAGGCGTCGACGTCGATCTACCACGTGACGCGCTTATCGTCATCACCGGCCTGTCAGGCAGTGGCAAGTCCTCATTGGCCTTCGACACGCTGTTCGCGGAAGGCCAGCGTCGCTACGTGGAGTCGCTGTCCGCTTACGCCCGTCAGTTCCTGTCGGTCATGGACAAGCCCGATGTCGATCTCATCGACGGGCTGTCGCCAGCCATCGCCATCGAGCAGAAATCAACCTCGCACAATCCGCGCTCGACGGTCGGCACGATCACCGAAGTTCACGACTACCTGCGCCTGCTCTATGCACGCACCGGTACGCCGCATTGTCCGCTCCACGGCGAGCCACTCGAGGCGCAGACCATCAGCCAGATGGTCGACCGGGTGCTCGAGGAACCCGAGGGCCGCGCCCTTGCGCTGCTCGCCCCCGTCGTTCGGGCGCGCAAGGGCGATCACAAGGCAGTGCTCGAGCGTATGCGCAGCGAGGGCTACCTGCGCGCGCGGATCGATCGAAACATCGTCGATCTCGATACCGACATCGCCCTCGACGGTCGCCGCAAGCACAGCATCGATGTCGTCGTCGACCGCTTCAAGGTTCGCCCCGACATCGGTCTGCGGCTGGCCGAGTCGTTCGAGACTGCCACGCTGCTCGGCGATGGCACGGCGCTGATAACGAGTTTCGAGCGCACGCCGAAGTCGACTTCAGGGAAGAAGGCTCGCTCTAAGAAGAAGGCCAGCTCGAAGGCGAAACGGTCGACGAGACTCGCTGCCGATGCCGATGCCGATGCCGATGCCATTGAACGTACGGGTACAGACGCCGGTGCGGTTGCCCGTGCAGATTCAGCAGCAAATGCAAATGCAAATGCAGGTGCAGGTGCAGGTGCAGGTGCAGGTGCAGGTGCAGGTGCAGGTGACGACATCGTGTTCTCCACCCGCTTCGCTTGTCGACGCTGCGGCTACTCCGTGCCGGAACTCACGCCGCGCTCGTTCTCGTTCAACAGTCCCGAAGGCGCCTGTCCGGATTGCGACGGACTCGGTGTGACGCAATACATGGATCCGGAGCTTGTCATCAGCGATGCGAGCATCAGCCTGGCAGACGGTGCCATCCGCGGCTGGGACAAGAGGAACGCCTGGTACTTCGGCATGCTGACGTCGATCGCCAGCCACTACGACTTCAAGGTCGATCAGGTGTTCGAGGAATTGTCCGAGAAAGTCCGGCAGGTCGTCCTCTACGGCAGCGGTGACGAGGAGATCACCTTCAGTTACGAGCGCGCCGACAAGCGCGGGCGACACCAGAGCGTGCATGCGTTCGAGGGCATCATCCCGAATCTCGAACGCCGCTATCGTGAAACCGAATCTGCCAACGTGCGAGAGGAATTGTCGAAGCTGCTCGCCAGCCAACCCTGCCCCGGCTGCGACGGGGCGCGCCTCAAGGAGGCCGTCCGCCATGTCTCGGTCGATGGTCGCACGCTGCCCGAGCTGACGGCGATGTCGCTCGGCGAGGCAAAACGCACGATCGATACACTTGCACCGGCTGGAAATCGCGCGGAGATCGCCGCGCCGATCGTCACCGAGGTCACGCGGCGACTTGGCTTCCTCGTCGACGTCGGTCTCGACTATCTCTCTCTCGCCCGCGGCGCGGGAACCCTGTCGGGTGGCGAGGCGCAGCGCATCCGGCTCGCCAGCCAGATCGGTGCCGGCTTGCAGGGCGTGATGTATGTGCTCGATGAACCGTCGATCGGCCTTCATCAGCGCGACAACGAGCGTCTGCTCGGCACCTTGACGCGCCTGCGGGACCTCGGCAATACGGTCATCGTCGTCGAGCATGACGAGGATGCGATTCGCGCCGCCGATCATGTGCTCGATATCGGTCCGGGGGCCGGCGTGCACGGTGGCCGCATCGTGGCGTCGGGTACACCCGCGGACATCATCGCGAGCAAGGATTCGCTGACCGGTCAGTATCTCGCCGGCACCCGACAAGTGCCCGCACTGGCAAGACAATCTCCCGGAGATCTGTCCATCGCGGTCCGCGGCGCGTCTGGCAACAACTTGAAGGGCGTCGACGTCGATTTCCCGCTCGGGCTCCTGACACTCGTTACCGGGGTGTCCGGGTCGGGAAAATCCACACTCATCAACGACACCTTGCTGGCCCATGCGAGCAACGTCGTCAATCGCTCGCGAAGGCCGGTCGCCCAGGTGGACGACATCAGTGGCCTCGACACCCTGGACAAGGTCGTCGCCATCGACCAGAGCCCCATCGGACGCACGCCGCGCAGCAATCCTGCCACCTACTCCGGTCTGTTCGCCGCCATCCGGGACCTGTTTGCCGGCACCCGTGAGGCCCGTTCGCGCGGCTACCAGCCGGGGCGATTCAGTTTCAACGTCAAGGGCGGGCGCTGCGAGGCGTGTCAGGGCGATGGGCTGATTCGCGTCGAGATGCACTTCCTGGCCGATGTCTACGTGCCTTGCGACGTGTGCGTCTGCAAGCGCTACAACCGTGAAACCCTTGATATTCGCTACAAGGGAGAGACCATCCACGACGTTCTGTCGATGACCGTCGAACGTGCCTTCGAGTTCTTTTCAGCCGTTCCCGTACTCCACCGCAAACTCGACACCTTGATGCAGGTCGGCCTGTCATACATAACGCTTGGGCAGAGCGCCACGACCTTGTCCGGTGGTGAAGCCCAGCGCATCAGGCTCGCCCGCGAGCTCTCCAAGCGCGATACCGGCAACACGCTCTACGTTCTCGACGAACCGACGACAGGCTTGCATTTCGAGGATGTCGGCGCCTTGCTCGGCGTGCTCGCGCGGCTCAGGGATGCCGGTAACACGATCGTCGTCATCGAACACAACATCGATGTGATTCGCTCGGCCGACTGGATCATCGATCTCGGCCCGGAGGGTGGCGCCGGTGGCGGCAACATCGTTGCCTTCGGCACACCCGACGATCTCGCCCGTCATGCCTCGTCGCACACCGGGCACTACCTCGCACGTCCGGCCGGGACGTAAAAGTTACACCCGACCAACGCCGACAAGAGCGATATACTGGTATGCATGCAAGACAGCAAAGTCCTGCGGTTGATTGCCTCGGGCAATGGTCGTGACTGCTTTGAACATCCCCTTGATCCTGCCCGCTGCATCAAGGTGCCCCATACCGCGCGTGGCAGAAAAGAGTCGCGGATCGAGGCGCGCTACCTGAGATTTCAGAGCTTTTTCCACGACACGCGTGACACACCGTACATCGCGCACTACCACGGCATCGACCACACCACACGTGGGCCGGGCTGGGTCTACGACCGGATTCTCGACGAATCGTCGAACGAGCCTTCGCCGACGCTCGCGGACACGCTTGACGACGATGAGTATGGCCGCGAGCCGATCGTCTGGGATCAAGCCTTCAGTGACTTTCATCACTGGCTCGCGCGCACTCCGCTGGTGGTCAAGGACCTGACACCATCGAACCTTTGCGCACAACGCCTGCAGGACGGTAGCATTCGACTGGTTGTCATCGACGGTATCGGGCCGAGTGCCTTCCTCGCGCGCTGGGTGCCATTGAGCAGCTACGCGAACCGTCGTAATCCTGTGTACGCCGCTCGACGGGGCATGCACGGCTTGCACAGCCTGATCGCTGCCTGTGTGTACTATCGCGAACGCCGTGCCGAGCAACGACGAAAGCGCGCCTCGACAAAGTCCAGCGCCACGGTGTCTCCGGTCTATCTGTTGCCATGACCGGTACTCCGATAAACGACTGGAAAACGCTTCTTCACCAGCTCGGAGCCAGTACCGAGAGTGTTGTCGATCGCGTCAGACATCGCTTCGACCAGCGATTCCGGCCAGACCGCAAGCTGCATCTGCAAGCCTATCGAGGGTTTGCCAACGAGCAGCGGGCAACGCTCAGGGGCCGTGTGCTCGTCTACCGGAAGCAACCGGATACGGCGCTCGAGTCGACGTGGCGCAACTTGCAGGCGAGCTATCGACGCTTCGAGACCGACGAAGTACCGGACGTGCACGTGCAAGCACGTATTGCCGGGGAGGTCATCGATACGCGTACCGACGAAGAAGGCTATTTTCATTTCGACTTCGTGCCGCCGACTGCGGGCGTGTCGGCTGAGAGCCTGGCTGGCGATGCAAAGCCTGGCAGCACGCGACTGACGATCGACCTTTCCTTGCCCGATCATCCGACGGCAATGCAGGACGGCACGGCCGAAGTGATCCTGCCCGGTGCGGATGCGCGCTTCGGGATCATCTCCGATATTGACGATACGGTCCTCGTTACCGAGGCCACGTCGCTGCTCAAGATGATGCGCCTGACGCTACTCGAATCGAGTGCGTCACGCGTTGCGTTCCCGGGCGTCGCCGAGCTCTACGACGAACTTCACGCGGGACTCAACCCGCTTTTCTACGTCTCGAGCAGTCCCTGGAATCTGCATGAGTTTATCGATGATTTCATGCGTATAAACGGAATCGTCAAAGGCCCACTGTTGCTCCGCGACTTTGGGCTCGATCGCGACAAGATCGTTGCCGGGCCGCATCTCGCCCACAAGCTGACGCAAATCCGGGAAGTTCTCGATCGCTACCCTGCACTGCCCTTCGTGCTCATCGGTGACAGCGGACAGCACGACCCCGAAGTCTATCGAGACATCGTAGCCGAGTACCCGGGACGCATACTTGCGATCTACATCCGCGATGTCAGCGGTGACGTTCGCGATCGCGAAGTCGGCGACATCGTCGCTTCGTTGGCAGCAGACGGCGTCGACATGCTGCTGATTCCCGATACGCTGGCGGCCGTACACCACGCCGCAACACGGGGCTGGCTGGACGAGGCGGCCGTTGCCCGCGTCGCGGCAAGCGTCACCCGGGCGCGTGAGTACAGCGCGCCGCTCGACAATCAGCAAGCGTGAGCGCAGTAACGCGTGACGGTCGTCATGCCTTCCTCGAACGCTGTCTGGCCATTGCAGAGCGGCGTGGCATCGAGCAGAAGTCGATCGCTGCACACTTTCACACCCGCGCACTCACGGGATTCGAACCTGTAGCCGCTGAATCTCGTCGAGTTACACCGACCCAGCCCGGGCACACGGATCCGAGGCCCCTGCTGATCGTGCCGGGACTCCTTGGCGACAACCTGAGCTCGCTGGTCGCCCCCTTCATGTGCGCGCGGCAATCGCTTGCTGTAAAGGATCGCCCGGTGCGGGTAGCCTGGCTTAACGGTCGCGCCGGATGCACACGCAACGCGGCCCGTCTCAGAACGATCGTGCTAGAGGAGGCCGACAAGGCGGGGGCCGCCATCGACCTCGTCGGCTATTCCAAGGGTTGCACCGATGCCTTGCACATGCTCGGTGACTGGCCCGACACACACGATTCACTGCGCTCCCTGACCAGTCTCGGTGGCGTGGTTGCCGGGACGCCACTGGCAGGTTCGACGCCGCGCTTGCTCGCCTGGTTGTTAAGCCGCACGCCGCTACCGGCACTCGACGGCAGTTTCGGTCAGGGAGACGGCCGTGCCATCGCCGATCTGACGCCGACCTTCCGGCGTGCCTGGCTCGAGTCGCACGACCTGCCAGATTCGATTCGCTATCTTTCCATCGTCGCCAAACCGAATTCGGAGCGAGTTTCCCGCGTCCTTCGCCACTCGTGGCGGGTGCTTGCTCGCATCGATGCTGCCAACGACAGTCAGGTCATAGCCAGGGATGCCGTTCTCCCGGGTAGCGAGCTGCTGGCCGTCGTGAATGCAGATCACTGGGCAATCGCCTTGCCCATTGCTGAACGGAATCGGTTGCTGGCGCGTTTCCTGGTGACTGAAAACAACTTTCCCCGAGACATTCTTCTCGAAGCGTTGATGGACTACCTGGCGGCGACTTCTCAGCCGTCTACCTGACCCGGCAGCGCTTCAATGGCGTACTCGTGCTGCAGGCGTTCGGTAGCCGCACTGACACTCAGGGGTTTGCCGAAGTACCAGCCCTGACCTTCATCACATCCCAGCGAGTTCAGGAAGTCCAGCTGTGCCTCGTTCTCCACACCCTCGGCAACGACGCGATAGCCCAGACTCCTGCCCAATCCGACCACGGCACGGACGATGGCCGCATCGGCTGAATCTGCATCCAGTGCCGACTCGATGCCGGACAGGAAAGAGCGATCGATCTTCAGACTGGTGACCGGCAAGCGTCGCAGGTACTCGAGCGAGGAGTAGCCCGTCCCGAAGTCGTCGATGGCAATACGTACGCCGAGTGCTCGCAGTGCTCCGAGCTTCTCGATATTGTCGTCCACATCGCTCATCGCGGCACTTTCAGTGATTTCCAGCTCGAGGAGCTCGGGTGACAACGCGTGCTTGCGCAAGGCATTTACCAGCTGTTCGACGATGGTAGGCTCCTGCAATCGCTTGACCGAGAGGTTGACAGCAACCTGCACCATGAGCCCTCGATCGAGCCAGTCGCGGGCCTGTCGGCAGGCCGAATCCAGCGAGAACGCGTCGATCGACGAAATCAGTCCGCACTGCTCGGCAACGGGAATGAAACTGGCTGGCCCGATGTCGTCGCGCCAGCGAATCAGTGCCTCGAAGCCCAGCAGGCGCCCACTCGGAAGTTCCACACGCGGTTGGTAGTGCAAGCGAAATTCGTCATTCGCAAGCCCTCTGCGCATGTCCTCACGAAGTTCGATTTCCCGAATGGCATCGTGGTGCATCACTGGCGTGTAGCACGTATGCCGGTGCTTGCCTCTGGCCTTGGCGTGGTACATCGCCGTATCGGCATTGCGAACGAGGGTCTCGGCATCGAGCCCGTCTTCGGGGAAACAGGCAATGCCGACACTGGCACTGACATTGACGATGCGTTCGCCGAGGTGACAGGGTTGCGCAATTGCATCCAGCACACTATCGGCCAGACGCGTCGCTGACTTCTCGCCTGGCCCGGGCACCGCGATGACCGTGAATTCGTCGCCGCCAAGGCGCGACAGGGAATCATCGCTCCTGAGCACACGGTCCACGCGCGAGGCCACGACCCTGAGAAGATGATCTCCGGCACTGTGGCCGAGTGTGTCATTGATCAACTTGAACCCGTCGAGATCAACGAACAACAAGGCGACTTCGTGCCGCGTCCTGCGGGCGTCATGCAGAGCGAGTTCAAGGTTCTCGTGAAACTGAGCCCGGTTCGGAAGTCCGGTCAGCGTGTCGTAACGCGCCACGGTGGACAGCGCCGAATTCGCGAGTCCGAGTGCATCGGCGCGCTTCTTGAGAGCAGTCCGCTGACCCACCTGATGCAAGGCCAGCGAGAGGCCCGTCGTCAGAGCCGACAGTTCCAGGGACAGGCAATCACGAGGGTCGATCAACAGATAGCCGAGCTCGAGTTCGTGTGCCGTGAGAGGTGACAGTACCAACAAGCCGCTTTCGAGCTCTTTGTGCAACGATTGCGGGAGTACATCCTTTGTGTCGAAATTCGTCTCGTGCTCGCCGGTGCGTTCATTCGAAAGAGAAAATGCAAGCCTGACTTTTTCAGCGACGGCAACGTCAGTGTCGACATTCAGGGCGATCCAGGCCCGTTTCAGCCCGAGAGAACCAAAACCTTCCTGCAGAAGTGTCCAGATCGACTCGTGACTGGAACAACTCGCCAGTCGCATCAGCAGGTGCTCGTGCCGCTGGCGGTGCGTCATTCGATCGAACTGCCATGTTGCACGCGCTCTCCCCAACCTGTTGTCGAGCCTGTCCACGGCTCTCGAGATCGCCACTTCCGCGTCGGCATGCGCAAGCGTGACCGGCAAGGCGCGACGCACACTCTTGAGAATCCGAACCGCTTTCATCCACCACCGCACGGTATGTACGTCGACCGGACATTGTTCGAGCGCTTCCTCGATCATCAAGCCGAGCGCATCGCTTCCCGCCACGAGCGTATGGAACACGCCGCTGACGATCCTGTCGATCGCGATGCCGTCAGGCACGTACACGCGGCGCAGCCGAAGTTGCAGATGCTTGTCCAGCAGCGCCATGGGAGTATCGGAATGCAGTGCATCGACCAGCCAGTCGGCGGCTTCGCTTTCCTGCCAGGTCGCATCACTCGATCTCCGGATCATCAGATCAGCGTCGATCGACACGATGGGCTGCCGGCTGCCGACATCCCTTTCTGCCAGCCTGTCGAGCAGGAGATCTGCCGCTGCGACCGCTTGCGGTTCAAGCTGCTGTCGAATCGTCGTCAGCGGCGGATGACTGTCGATGGCGACGGGATGATCGTCGAATCCCGACACGAGGACGTCGGACGGAACCCCGAGACCATGGCGTTCAAGCGCGATCATCGCACTGACCGCCATGGTGTCATTGGCGGCGACCAGCGCATCGAAACGTTCGCCCGATCGCAGCAGCGCGTCCACGGCAGCAAAGGAATCGGAGGCGCTGAAGTGCCCGTCGAGTATCAGCGATTCGTCGACAGACAAGCCCGCGCGCACCAGACCCTGTCGAAACGCTGTCTCGCGTTCCTCCGAATCGGGCTCCCCGGCATAGCCTCGAAGGAACACGAAGCGCTTGCGGTGCGGGTCACGTGTCATGTGTGCCATCAGTGCGGCGAGCGCGGCATCGCTCGCCAGGCGGACGCTGGGAAGATTGCCGAGAACGCCGCCGAGACTGACGACAGGTCGAGCAGAGATCCGCTCGACGAAGCGGGTCATTTCCACCGAAGCAAAGCCGCGTCCGAGCAAGGGTGTGAGAATGACGTAGCCGCTGACATCGAGACAATCGGCAAGCGGATGCGTCAGTCGACCCGGGAGGCTGGTACGGCCCTCCAGACGGTACATTCCGCCACCGTTGACGCGGCAATCCTGCGACGAGTGACTGCGCAAGGCATCGCTGTCATGAAGATCTCGTGCCGACACGCACAAGGTGCCGTAACGACCTCGCGCGAAGCGGCCATGAAGCCAATGGACAATGCCACGCTGATAGTCGTCGAAGGTATCGCTGACCACCGCAATGATACGTCGCTCGATATGTTTCACTCGACCTGGTCACCCCCGTGATCTACCGATCAAAGGGCCACACCGACGGCATGACCAAAACGTGAATTGGTGCAGATTTCGTGCCTCAATACCTCAAGTCTGGTTCATGATTCACGATCATTTTCCGAGCGGCTCGCCCGCCCCATCAGCGCTTGCACGGCATCTCGCGGGTCGACGTTCTCGTAGAGAATCCGGTAGATCTGTTCGACGATCGGCATATCGACGCCAAGCCTCTGTGCCTGCTGGTGTACCGCCTTTGCTGCTTTTACGCCTTCCACGACCTGGCCGATCGCAGCCGCGGCCCGCTCCGCGCCCTGGCCGGCTGCCAACGCCAGTCCCATGCGTCGATTACGCGACTGATCATCGGTGCAGGTGAGCACAAGGTCCCCCATCGCCGCAAGACCGGCGAACGTCTCCTCGTCGGCACCGAGCGCGATACCGAAGCGCGTCATTTCGCGAAGACCGCGATTGATCAAAGCAACCCGGGCATTGGCGCCAAATCCCAGGCCATCCGCCAGGCCAGCGGCGATGGCCAGCGCATTCTTGACGGCACCGCCCACTTCAACTCCGATCATGTCGCCGCTGGTGTAGGCCCTGAACGCCTGGCTCGACAGGCGCGCGGCCAGTTCGTCGGCAAACGACATCGGACGGGCTGCAACGGTCATTGCCGTCGGTAATCCGGCACCCACTTCGGTCGCGAAAGTCGGACCCGAAAGTACCGCGAGGCGCTGCACGGCAGGCAAGGTGCCGGCGGCAACCTGATGTGGCAATTCGCCGCTAGCCATTTCAAGCCCTTTGGTGGCCCATGCCAGGCCGAACCCGTTACCGATCACATCAGCATGCGCCTGCAGAGAGGAAAGCGTTGCACGGAATGCATGGCTCGGCACCACGACCAGAACCGTCGTGGCCCCTGCGAGCGCGAGATCCAGATCAGCCTCGACGATGACGCGCTCCGGAAAGGGGGCATCCGGCAGATAGCGCGTGTTACAACGCTCGCGTCGCATGACATCGATCGCCTCCCTGTCCCTGCCCCAGAGCCGCACGTCATTGCCAGCCCGCGCCAGCTGGATCGCCAACGCGGTTCCCCAGGAACCCGCCCCGATGACGGCCATGGGTGCACGATTGTCATTCATCAGCGTTTCCTCATTCGGCTGATCCGGTCTGCACACGCCATTGCCCGGCGTAGTGAGCGCCCGCTCGAATCAGTGACTCGTGGGTTCCACGCTCGACGACGCGTCCTTTCTCAAGGACCACGATCTCGTTCGCCGCCACGATGGTGCTGAGCCGGTGCGCAACGACAACGACCGTTCGATGACGCGAGATGACCGCCAACGAACGCTGGATGGCCGCTTCAGTCTCATTGTCGACAGCACTGGTGGCTTCGTCGAGGATCAGTACAGGTGGATCCTTGATGATCGCGCGGGCCAGTGACAAGCGCTGGCGCTGGCCGCCGGACAACTTGACACCTCGTTCGCCAACGAGAGTGTTGAAACCATCCGGCAAGGCATCGATGAAGCCGATGGCCTCCGCCGCCACTGCTGCTGCACGAATGGTCTCGTGCGACGCTCCCGGATCACCGTACGCGATGTTCTCGCCGACCGTGCCCTCGAACAGGAAGACATCCTGACTGACGAGACCGATCGTCTGGCGAAGGGAATGCAGCGACAGTGTCTCGATCGGCTGTCCATCGAGTGTGATCGTGCCCTCATCGAGCGGATAGAAGCGCAGCAGCAACTTGATGAGTGTCGACTTGCCCGACCCTGTAGTTCCAACCAGTGCAATGGTCCGTCCGGCGGGAATCGAGAGGTCTACTTCCTCGACCGCCGCGCCGCTGTCGGGGTAGCGGAAACTCACTTTCCGGAATTCGATATCTCCCCGGGCCGGTGACGCGAGCGTCAGCCCACCGGCATCACGAACGCGCGCGTCCGTTTCAATAAGGCCCAGTATTCGACGGGTGCTCGCCATCGCACGCTCGTAAAGATCCACCGTCTGCGCCAGTCGAGTCAAAGGCCAGAGCAGACGCTGCGTCAGAAAGACCAGCATGCCATAGGCGCCGACGTTGAGCGTGCCGTCGAGGGCCCGTAGTCCACCGATCACGAAGGTGGCCAGGAAACCGACCAGAATCGCCATCCGGATCAGTGGCACGAACGCCGAACTCGTCCGGATGGCCGCCCGGTTGGCGTTCACATAGTCGCGGCTGGCCCGGGCGAGCTCTGCAGACTCACGTTGTTCGGCGGTAAAGGCCTTGATCGTCGCCATACCGCCGATACTGTTGACGATACGACCCGAGAGCCTGCCGACCTCTTCGCGCACCTGAGCATAGAGCGGTGTCGCTCGCCGCATGAAAAAGAAGGCGCCCCAGACGATGATCGGAATCGGCGTGATGGCGAGCAAGGCGATACTGGGCGAGACGACAAAGAAAACCATGCCCACCAGAGTGACGCTGACGCCAACCTGAAGGATGTCGTTCGCACCACCGTCGAGGAATCTTTCGAGCTGGTTGACGTCGTCGTTCAGGATCGAGCTCAGCTCGCCGGAACTGCGTGCCTCGAAATACGCCATGTCCTGACGCTGCACCTGATCGTAGGCGTCCTGCCGGATATCGGCCTGGAAGTCCTGCGCGAGGTTTCGCCACAGAATCAGATAGAGATACTGAAACAGCGACTCGCCGACCCAGATGAACAGCGTCAGCCCACCCAGCGCGAGAATCTGCGACTCGGGTTCGATGATTCCGAACGCCGCCAGAAAACTTTCGTCCCGGTTGACCACCACGTCGATGGCGATGCCGATGAGTATCTCCGGCATGACGTCAAACACGACGTTGAGCGTCGAACAGAGACTGGCAAGTGCGATTCGGCGCCGGTAGCCCCGCGCGTAGCGAAGCAGGCGGACAAGCGCACTGAAGCTGCTCGTACCGCCCGCCGTACCGCCTCCTTGTGCGCCGCCATTCACGGCGACCGGATGGCCTTCGCTCAGGGGCGCTCGCAACGCGGTCGCACCCCGGGCCATACCACTACTCGGGCCACCATTGGGCCCATTGCGTGGCCATTACTCGACCGCTACTCGACCACTACTCGGCGCTGCCGGCAGCCTCGGCGCGATCGACAAACTCGATGATGGCCATGGGCGCATTGTCGCCTGAGCGCACGCCGCACTTCAGGATGCGCGTATAGCCACCCGGCCGCGAGGCAAATCGAGGGGCAATCTCCGTGAACAGCTTGCCGACCGCTGCCTTGTCACGCAGCCGCGAGAAGGCCAGCCGTCGCCGCGCCACGTCATCACGCTTGGCACCGGTGATCATCGGCTCGATGACGCGCCGAAGCTCCTTGGCCTTGGGCAGGGTGGTACGAATGGATTCGTGCTCGACCAGCGACGCCGCCATGTTTCGAAACATGGCGTTACGATGGCTACTGTTGCGGTTGAGCTTGCGTCCGCTCTTGCGATGTCTCATGAGATGTCTTCGATCCGGATGTCATTAGGCCCGTGCGAATGCTACTTGGCGAGCTCGCGCTGCTTCTGCAGTTCGGGTGGCGGCCAGTTTTCGAGACGCATGCCGAGCGAGAGCGCTTGCTGGGCCAGCACGTCCTTGATTTCGGTCAGCGACTTCTTGCCGAGGTTCGGTGTCTTGAGAAGCTCGACTTCGGTACGCTGAATGAGATCGCCGATGTAGTAGATGTTCTCGGCCTTGAGACAGTTGGCAGAGCGCACGGTAAGTTCGAGATCGTCGACCGGCCGAAGCAGAATCGGATCGATATCGGATGCGGTCTCCTCTTCCTGAGTAGAGGTCTCCGGCTTCAGATCGACGAAGACCGACAGCTGCTCCTGAAGAATCGTGGCCGCCTTGCGAATGGCGTCTTCCGGATCGATTGTGCCGTTCGTCTCCAGATCGACAATGAGCTTGTCGAGGTCGGTACGTTGCTCGACCCGAGCACTCTCGACGTTGTAGGCTACCTTGTGAACGGGGCTGAAGGAGGAGTCTATCTGCAGCGTGCCAATGGGGCGGCTCTCGCCCTCCTCGAGCGTCCGGTGCGAGGCCGGCTCGTAACCACGACCGACGCGCGCACGCAGCGTGATGTTGACATCGACATTTCCGGTCAGGTGACAGATGACGTGATCCGGATTGATGATCTCCAGGTCGTGATCGAGCGTGATGTCGCCCGCCGTGACGACTGCCGGGCCCTGCTTGACGAGCTTCAGCGTGGCTTCGCTCTTGGCGTGCATGACAATCGCCACACCCTTCAGATTCAGAAGGATATCGAGTACATCCTCCTGAACACCTTCCATCGTCGTGTACTCATGGAGCACGCCATCGATTTCGGCTTCGTAGAAGGCCGCCCCGGGCATCGACGACAGGAGGATACGGCGCAGCGCATTGCCGAGCGTATGCCCGAAGCCACGCTCGAGCGGCTCCAGGGTAACTTTGGCGTGATTCGCGCTTGAGGTCGAGACGTCAGAGATATGTGGCTTGAGAAATTCTGTTTGCATGGCATTCAAGATGATCGTGCTCCGGTGCAGTGGCGGCGACGGTACCGTGACGCAAACCCCCGAGGTTCACGTCCATGGACCGCTGCCCGCGCGTGAGGTGCGAGGATCCGGGCTGGGCTGCCGCCTGAATTGAATTCCGGAACCGACGGGCGGAGGGGCCGGTCGGTTCTGGCGCGGCAGAGTGGATCTACTTCGAGTAAAGCTCGACGACCAGCGACTCGTTGATCTCGGCCGGCAGTTCGCCACGATCGGGGATCGCCTTGAACATGCCTTCCAATTTCTTCGTATCGACTTCTATCCAGCCGGGCTGCCCGCGCTGCGCCGCCAACTGCAGTGCATCGACAATGCGTGCCTGCTTGCGCGCCTTCTCGCGAATCGTGATGACCTGATTGGGCTGAATCTGATAAGAAGGAATGTTGACGATCTTGCCGTCGACCATGATCGACTTGTGCGACACAAGCTGTCGCGCCTCTGCCCGGGTCGAACCGAAGCCCATCCGGTAGACGACATTGTCGAGACGCTGCTCGAGCATGGACAACAGATTTTCGCCCGTTGAGCCTTTCTTCGAGGCGGCTGCCTTGTAGTAGTTCCGGAACTGCTTCTCGAGCACTCCGTACATGCGCCGCAGCTTCTGCTTTTCACGCAACTGGATCGAGTAGTCGGACGGTCGGCCTCGCTTGACCCCTACCTGACCTGGCGGTGTTTCAAGATTGCACTTCGATTCGAGCGGACGGATGCCCGACTTCAGGTAAAGGTCGGTACCTTCACGTCGACTGAGCTTGCACTTCGGTCCTGTGTATCTGGCCACGCTTCAATTCACTCCCAACTGGTCTGGTCGCCCGTGACAATGCACGGGCCGCGGGTCAAACGCGACGCTTCTTCGGTGGTCGGCAACCGTTGTGGGGGATCGGTGTCACGTCAATGATGCTCGCGATCTTGAATCCCACGTTGTTCAACGAGCGCACTGCTGAGTCCCGACCCGGCCCCGGACCCTTCACGTGCACATCGATGTTCTTCAATCCGTACTCCTTGGCAGCCTCACCCGCGCGCTCAGCCGCAACCTGCGCCGCGAACGGTGTGCTCTTTCTCGATCCACGAAAGCCGGAACCACCGGCGGTGGCCCACGACAGGGCGTTGCCCTGACGGTCGGTAATCATGATGATCGTGTTGTTGAACGACGCATGAATATGCGCGATACCGTCGGTAACGACGCGTCGAACCTTCTTCTTGCTGGTGCTGGCGGCCATGACTTGCTCGGTTGGAAACGTATCCAGTGAATACTGAAAAGGCTAACGGTCGCTCAGCGCTTGAGCGGACGACGAGGACCCTTGCGGGTACGCGCATTGGTCTTGGTACGCTGACCCCGGAGCGGCAGTCCGCGACGATGTCGAATACCGCGATAACAACCGAGATCCATCAATCGCTTGATGTTCATCGATACGTCACGCCGAAGGTCACCCTCGACCGTGTACTTCGCAACCTCCGTACGAAGGTTCTCGATTTCAACTTCACTCAGATTGCGGACCTTGGCGTCCCGAGCAACCTGTGCGTCATCACAGATCTTCAGCGCGCGCGTGCGGCCGATTCCATAGATGGAAGTCAAGGCGATCCAGGCGTGCTTCTGGACCGGAATATTGATGCCTGCTATGCGAGCCATGGTGGTGTCCCGATCAACCCTGTCGTTGCTTGTGTCGCGTATCGGTACAGATCACCCGTACGACGCCCTTGCGCCGCACCACTTTGCAGTTGCGGCAGATCTTCTTGACCGATGCTCTGACTTTCATCCGATACTCCAGAAATATGTCCGTAGACGTTTGCTGACCGATGCCCTGACAGCGGTCACCGATTTGATCAGCGTGCGCCTTTCGGCAGGCCCTTGGTGCCCTTGCCGGCACGACCGCCGGTACCACCTTCCTTGCCGCCCTTGCCCTTGCCACCCTGCTTCTTCATCAGACCTTCGTACTGATGACTCATCATGTGCGCCTGCGCCTGGCCGACGAAGTCCATCACCACGACGACGATGATCAGGAGCGACGTGCCGCCGAAATAGAAGGGCACGTTCCAGAGCAGGATGAGAAATTCCGGCAGCAGACACACCAACGTGATGTAGAGCGCGCCATACATCGTCAGTCGCGTCAGTACCCCGTCGATATACCGTGCGGTCTGATCACCCGGACGAATACCGGGAATAAACGCGCCCGAGCGCTTCAGATTATCCGCTGTTTCCTTCGCGTTGAACACCAGCGCGGTGTAGAAGAAGCAGAAAAAGATGATCGCCGACGCGTAGAGCAGTATGTAGACCGGTTGTCCGGGCTGCAAGGTCGAGACGAGCGTGTTCAGAATCGAGTTCGAGTTGTCGGTCGCGATGTCGCCAAGCGTCGCTGGAAACAGGATGATGCTCGACGCGAAGATCGGCGGAATGACGCCCGCCATGTTGAGCTTGAGCGGCAAGTGACTTGACTGAGCCGCATACATCTTGCGTCCTTGCTGTCGCTTGGCGTAATTGACAGTGATGCGTCGCTGGCCACGCTCGACAAAGACCACGAATGCGGTGACCGCGAAGACCATGGCAAACAGGAGGATGACCGTGAACGCGCTGAGCTCACCGGTACGCGCGAGTTCGAGTGTGCCGCCGATGGCTGCCGGCAGCCCTGCCACGATACCTGCGAAGATGAGAATCGATATGCCGTTGCCGATACCACGCTCGGTGATCTGTTCGCCCAGCCACATCAGGAACATGGTGCCCGTGACCAGGGTAATGGCCGCGGTGAGAACGAATCCCGGTCCCGTCAGGAAGACAACGCTCTGGCCACCCGCTCCCTGATTCTGCAAGGCGATCGCGATGCCAAACGCTTGAATCGAGGCAAGCACAAGCGTGCCGTAACGTGTGTACTTGGTGATTACGCGACGACCGCTCTCGCCTTCCTTGCGGAGTTGCTCAAGCTGCGGGATGACGTGCGTCATCAGCTGCATGATGATCGACGCCGAAATGTAGGGCATGACGCCGAGAGCAAACAGTGACATGCGCGACAGCGCACCACCACCGAACATATTCAGCATCCCGAGGATGCCGTCGCTCTGTTGTTGGAAAATCTCCGCCATGACGCGCGGATCCACACCCGGGATGGTGATGTGCGAGCCGATCCGGAATACCACCAGGGCAAACAGGACGAACAGCAGACGCGATCGCAGCTCGGATGAACCACCGATACCCGAAAGGGCTGGGCCCTTCTTGTCTCCTGCTGCCATCGGTATGCTCCGCCGTTACCTAAGCCGGTTCGTCGCCAGCCGGCTTTCCAGCCGATGTGTCCGTACCGGTGTCGTCGCCCGACGTCGACTCTGACGCCGACTCTGACGCCAACTCTGACGCCGATGCGGTCGTTGCAGGGGTGGCCGCCTCGTTCGCTGCGCCGTCTGCTACCCGCTTCCCGGTCCTGGCCTTCGCTACCGGCTTGCCGGCCGCGACGATGACGATATCCTCGACACTGCCGCCCGCGCCTTCGATCGCACTACGTGCGCCGCGCGTCACACGACAGCCACTGACCTTCACCGCACCAGCGATCTCGCCCGACAGGATGATCTTCACCGTCTTGGTCTGCAACGGCACGATTCCCGCCTCGATCAGGGTCGCCGGAGTGATCACGCCCTCGGGCACACGCGCGAGCTCATGCAAGCGGACTTCCGCATAATGCCTGCCCATGCGCGAAGTGAAACCGAATTTCGGCAAGCGTCGCTGGATCGGCATCTGGCCGCCTTCGAACCCGACCTTGTGGTATCCACCTGATCGCGCCTTCTGGCCCTTGTGCCCCCGACCAGCCGTCTTGCCACTGCCGGAACCGATGCCACGCCCGACCCGGTTGGCGACCTTGCGGCTTCCCGGATTGGGTTTGAGATTATTGAGACTCATGATGTCTGATTTGCACTCTGTCCCGGCGCGACGCGAAGTCGATGCCCGGATCTGGGTGGGGCCCGATACTAGGCCTGAACGGATTCTTCGACGCGCAAAAGGTAATAGGCCTTGTTGATCATGCCGCGATTCTCGGGCGTATCAATGACGTCGACGGTCTGATGCATGCGCCGCAGACCGAGGCCTCGAACCGACGCCTGATGATTCTTCAAGCGACCGTTCAAACTACGGATGAGTGTCACTTTCAAGGTCTGTCCCGCCGCGCTGCTCATACCGCTTCTTCTCCCTTGACTTCAGCTACCGTCTTGCCGCGCTTCGCCGCGATCGATTCCGGGCTGCGCATGTCGGTAAGGCCGTTGATCGTCGCGCGAACGACGTTGATCGGGTTGTTCGTGCCGATGATCTTGGCAAGAACATTGTGGACACCGACCGCTTCGAAAACCGCACGCATCGCGCCTCCGGCAATGATACCCGTACCATCCGACGCTGGCTGCATGTACACCCGAGCCGCGCCGTGACGCCCCGTCAATGCATATTGCAGTGTGCCGTCGGCCAGATTGACCGAGCGCATGTCGCGGCGAGCCTTCTCCATGGCCTTCTGTATGGCGAGCGGCACTTCGCGTGCTTTGCCATAGCCGAGTCCGACCCGTCCGTTGCCGTCGCCGACGACCGTCAGCGCCGTGAACCCGAACTGACGTCCACCCTTGACCACCTTCGCCACACGGTTGATCGTGACAAGCTTCTCGATATAGCCGTCGCTGTTCTGGTTGTAGTCGTTCTGTGCCATACGTGATATCCGGGAAATTCGTTATGTCGGCGAAAGATCTGCCTTGATCGTCGGTTCGGGTGAGTCGATTCGGCCTGGCAATCAGATTCCGTAGTCAGGACAAGAAGGTGCCCTGGCCGGAACCTGGTCGAAACCGGTCTAGAATTTCAGGCCGTGCTCGCGGGCCGAGTCGGCCAGAGCCTTGACTCGCCCGTGATACTTGAACCCTGCCCGGTCAAAGGCCACTTCGCTGATACCCGCCGCCACAGCCTTCTCGGCAATGGCCTTGCCGATCGCCGTGGCAGCATCGACGTTGCCGCCGTTGGCAAGCCCCGCTCGCAGATCTTTCGTGACCGTTGACGCAGCCACCAGCACATGCGCACCATCGGGTGCGATGACCTGGGCGTAAATATGTCGCGGTGTCCGGTGAACCGTCAGACGCGGTCGCCCGAGTTCGCTGATCTTCGCGCGTGTGCGTCGCGCCCGGCGCAATCGTGTCGTCTTCTTGTCCATCACTTCTTCTTCGCTTCTTTCATGGCGACGTATTCGTCTACGTATCGCACGCCCTTGCCCTTGTACGGCTCCGGCGGACGATAAGCACGGATATCGGCAGCCACTTGACCGACAACCTGCTTGTTCGTTCCGCTGATCACGATCTCGGTTTGACTGGGCGTCTCGACGGTGATGCCGTCAGGCACGGCGTGAACGACGGGGTGGGAAAAACCGAGGGTCAGATTCAGTGACTTGCCCTGTGCCTGCGCTCTGTAACCGACTCCGCGCAGCTCGAGCTTCTTCGAAAAGCCGTCACTGACGCCGACGACGAGATTCGACAGAAGTGAGCGCATGGTGCCGGCCATTGCCATGGCGCTGTGCTTGCCGGCGCGCGGTACGACACCAAGCTCGCCGTCCTCGAGCTTTGCCTCGACATCGTCGTGCAAGACCATGGACTCGAGGCCCTTCGGTCCCTTCGCACTGACCGCCTGACCGTCGATCTTGACATCGACACCTTTCGGCACCGATACCGGCTGTTTTGCTACGCGTGACATCTGATTTCAGTTCCTGTATCCGGAGGACTTCGCCAAGGCGCGCTTCAACTGACAGTGCAGAGCACTTCGCCACCGATGCCCTGGGCCTGCGCCTGGCGCCCGGTCATCAGTCCGCGCGATGTCGAGACAACAGAGATGCCGAGCCCGCCAAGCACCTCCGGAATAGCCTCGCTCCCCGAATACCGACGCAGACCGGGACGACTGACACGACGGATCCTCTCGATGACCGGGCTACCGTCGAAATACTTCAGTGTGACGGTCAACGTGGGCTTGCCGTCGCTGTTGACGGCCTGGTCATAGCGCTCGATGTAGCCTTCGTCCTGCAACACCTGTGCAACCGCCGACTTGAGCTTTGCCGCCGGCATCGAAACCGATACCTTGCGGGCTTGCTGGCCATTGCGGATACGCGTGAGCATATCCGCTATCGGGTCTGACATGCTCATCGTGCGGGCCTCTCGGGCCGACTCGTGACGCTCGTGACGACAGTGTTCATCGAACCATTCATCGGAAAGGACATTGCAACCATTCTCCTACCAGCTCGCCTTGACGAGACCGGGCACATCGCCACGCATGGCAGCCTCACGCAACTTGTTACGGCTCAGACCGAACTTGCGGTAGTACCCGTGTGGACGACCCGTGATCCGGCATCGGTTTCGCTGGCGCGCAGCAGACGAGTCACGCGGCAGTGCAGCAAGCGCTGCAACCGCAACCATCTTCTCGTCGTACGGGACTTCCTGCGAAAGAATCGTTTCCTTCAGAGCCGCACGCTTTGCTGCGTGCTGCTTGACCAGCTTGGTACGCTTCTTCTCGCGGGCGATCATCGACTTCTTGGCCATCGTTATGCCCCCTTCTGCGCCGGCTGCCGGAACGGAAAATTGAACTTCTTGAGTAGAGACAAGGCTTCCTCGTCGTTTCTTGCCGATGTCGTGATGGTGATGTCCATGCCGCGAATCGCGTCGACCTTGTCGTAGTCGACCTCGGGAAAGATGATCTGCTCCTTGACGCCAAGGCTGTAGTTACCACGACCATCGAAACTTCGCGCGCTGATACCGCGGAAGTCACGTATGCGGGGAATCGACACGGCGACCAGGCGATCGAGAAACTCGTACATGCGGTCACGGCGCAAGGTGACTTTCGCGCCGATCGGATAACCATCGCGAATCTTGAACCCGGCGATCGACTTGCGGGCGACGGTCACCACCGGCTTCTGACCACTGATGGCGGTCATGTCCGATACGGCGCTCTCGAGCACCTTCTTGTCGCCGACCGCTTCACCAAGGCCCATGTTGATCGTTATCTTCTCGATCCTCGGGACCTGCATGACGCTCTTGTAGCCATGCTCCTTCATCATCTCGGGGACGATGTTCTCGCGGTACTGCTGTTTGAGTCTGGCCATGATCTCAGCCGTCCACTGCACTGTTGTCGGCACGGAAGAATCGCTCCTTGCGGCCGGAATCGTCGACGCGGAATCCGACCCGACCACCTTTCTTGGTCGACGGGTTGAAGAGCGCGACGTTCGATATGTGGATCGACGCCTCCTGCTCCTGGATGCCACCCGGATCGCCCGCCTGGGGATTGCCCTTGACGTGCTTCTTGATGAGGTTGACCCCGTCGACGAAGACGCGATCGTCTGCGACTCGATCGACCTTGCCACGTCGGCCCTTGTCCTTGCCGACCAGCACGATCACATCGTCGCCTTGCTTGATACGTTGCATGTCTCTCTTGTCCCCCTACAGAACTTCCGGCGCCAGCGAGACGATCTTCATGAAACGCTCCGAGCGAAGTTCGCGCGTGACCGGCCCGAAAATGCGCGTGCCGACAGGCTCGAGCTTGGCGTTGAGGATCACCGCGGCGTTGGCATCGAAACGGATAGCCGAGCCGTCACCACGACGTATGCCCTTGCGCGTCCTGACGACGACGGCGTTGTAGACCTCGCCCTTCTTCACCTTGCCGCGGGGTATGGCGTCCTTCACGCTGACCTTGATGACGTCACCCACACGTGCGTACCGACGGTGCGAGCCGCCGAGCACCTTGATGCACTGAACCCGGCGCGCGCCGCTGTTGTCCGCGACGTTCAGGACACTCTGCATTTGAATCATCGGACGCTACCTTCACCTGAACTCGAGGACTTCATGGAACCTGCCGTGTCTCATTGTTTGTCTTGTCGACCAGCAGGCCACCTGCCAATCGACTGTACCGTAGCTGGAGCCAAATCCGATCGGCCCCATCTGCCTTGATGCCAGCTCTACTCGGTCGCTGCTGTCAGCACCTTGTCGAGCGTCCAGGACTTCGTCTTGGAAATCGGTCGACACTCGCGAATCTGCACGATGTCACCGATGTTCAATTCATTCTTCTCATCATGCACGTGATACTTCTTGCTGCGACGCATGTACTTTCCGTAGATCGGGTGCTGGATACGACGCTCGACCGAGACAGTCGCGGTCTGTTCCATCTTGTTACTGGCCACCTTGCCGATCTCGGTCCGGACTCGCTTGGCGGTCTCCTCGGGAGCAGACGCGGACGCGTCGCTCGAGTTTTCGCCGTCGGCCTGCTTGTCTTCAGTGCTCATGTCAGGCCCCCGCGCCCTGCGCGTCGTGCGCAGCCTTCTCGTTGATGATCGTCTTGATGCGTGCAATTTCACGTCGCACACGCTTGTGATCGTGCGGCTTCACATCCTGCCCCGAACCCTGCTGCATGCGCAGGTTGAAACGCTCCCGATACAAGCTCGAGAGTTCCGTATCCAGCTCATTCGGTGTCTTCTCACGAAGATCTGCCGCCTTGCTACCTGTCGTGCTCATGCTGCCGTCCTCACCACAAAGCTTGTGCTGATCGGGAGTTTCGCTGCAGCCAGTGCAAAGGCTTCACGAGCGACTTCCTCGGTAACACCCTCCATCTCATAGAGCATCTTGCCGGGCTGGATCTTCGCCACCCAGTACTCGACGTTGCCCTTGCCCTTGCCCATCCGCACCTCGATCGGCTTTTTAGTTACTGGCGTATCCGGGAATATGCGAATCCAGATCTTGCCACCGCGCTTGATGTGGCGAGTCATGGCGCGACGTGCCGATTCGATCTGACGCGCCGTCAGGCGGCCACGATCGGTCGCCTTCAGACCGTACTCGCCGAAGCTCACTTTATTTCCGTTCTGCGCGAGCCCACGGTTACGCCCGGTGTGCTGTTTGCGGAACTTGGTTCTTTTCGGTTGAAGCATGAGTGCGCTTTCTTGTGCTTACTTGCTGTTGGTGCTGCTGACTACGCTCTTCGAGCGCTTCTCTTCGAGGTCGAAGACTTCGCCGTGGCATATCCAGACCTTGATGCCGATGACGCCGTACGTTGTCTTCGCTTCAGCTGTGCCGTAGTCGATATCAGCGCGCAGTGTGTGCAGCGGCACACGCCCGTCGTGGTACCACTCACGGCGTGCGATTTCTGCACCGTTAAGTCGACCGGAAACCGCGATCTTCACGCCTTGAGCGCCGATACGCATCGTGTTCGTCAACACGCGCTTCATGGCGCGGCGGAACATGACGCGACGCTCGAGCTGCTGTGCAACGCCCTCGGCGACCAATTGTGCGTCAAGTTCCGGCTTGCGGATCTCGGCGATGTTGATCTTGACGTTGTTGATGTTGATACCGAGCATCGGCGCAAGCGTGCGACGCAGCCGCTCGACATCCTCACCCTTCTTGCCGATGACGATGCCCGGACGCGCCGAATGGATCGTGATGATCACGGCTTTCGCTGGTCGCTGAATCTGTATGCGACTGACAGATGCATGCGACAGCTGCTTCTTCAGGAACTCGCGGATTCTGATGTCGTCATTCAGGTAATTCGCATAGTCCTCACTACCTGCATACCACGTCGAATTCCAGTCCTGGGAAATGCCCAGTCGAATACCGATCGGATGTACTTTCTGACCCATGCCAACTAGCTCCTGGCGTCCGAGACGGTAACGGTGATGTGACAAGTGCGCTTGAGAATGCGGTTCGCCCGCCCCTTCGCTCTCGCGCGAAGCCGCTTCATCGTCGGCCCCTCGTTGACCTGGACCGACGAGACGCGCAGCTCGTCGATATCAGCCCCTTCATTGTGCTCGGCATTGGCAATGGCACTGTCGACAAGCTTCTTCATGATTGCGCCCGCCTTCTTCTCGGAGAACGTCAGGACCTCCAGCGCATTCTCTACCGGCATGCCACGAATCTGATCCGCCACCAACCGCGCTTTCTGCGCAGAGATGCGGGCCATCTTCAATCTGGATTCAACTTCCATGACTACCTCGACTTCCGGTCGGCGACGTGGCCTTTGTAGGTACGCGTGGCGGCGAACTCACCGAGCTTGTGCCCGACCATGTTCTCCGACACCAGCACCGGCACGTGCACGCGGCCGTTATGCACCGCGATTGTCAGACCGACCATGTCCGGCAGGATCATCGAACGCCGCGACCAGGTACGAATCGGGCGCTTGCTGTTCGCCGCGCGTGCCTCATCGACCTTCTTGGCAAGGTGCGCGTCGACAAACGGGCCTTTCTTGAGACTTCTCGGCACAGGCTTCTCTCCAGTTCCTCGCCCAGGCTTATGGAATCGCTGTTCTCACAATCAGGCTGCGAGAACGAACTCATGCAAACAGTTAGTTGCTGTGCTAACTACTTCTTGCTGCGACGACGAATGATCATGCTGTCAGTGCGCTTATTGGAGCGCGTCTTGTGGCCTTTCGTGGGCGTTCCCCACGGGCTGACCGGATGGCGACCGCCGGATGTGCGCCCTTCGCCACCTCCGTGCGGGTGGTCGACCGGGTTCATCGCGACACCCCGGACGGTCGGACGTACTCCCCGCCAGCGCATGGCGCCTGCCTTGCCAAGCTTCTGCAGGGCATGCTCGCCGTTGCCGACTTCGCCAATGGTCGCGCGGCAATCGGACTGTACACGGCGGGTTTCACCGGAACGCAATCGCAGCGTGGCATACATGCCTTCCCGTGCTACCAGCTGCACCGCCGCGCCTGCACTCCGCGCAACCTGTGCACCCCGACCGGGCTTCAGCTCGATGCAATGAACCGTCGAACCAACCGGAATGTTGGCGAGTGGCAGCGAGTTGCCTGCCTTGATCGGCGCTTCACGTCCTGACATCAGTCGCTCCCCGACAGCGACGCCCTTGGGAGCAATCATGTAGCGACGCTCACCGTCTGCGTACTTCAAGAGTGCGATGTGAGCCGTTCGGTTCGGGTCGTATTCGATACGCTCGACGACGGCCGGTATACCGTCCTTGTCGCGACGAAAATCAATGATGCGGTACCGGCGCTTGTGGCCACCACCGATATGGCGCGTCGTGATGCGCCCCTTGTTGTTGCGGCCACCCGACTTGCCGAGGCTCTCGAGCAACGGCTCGTACGGGCCTTCCTTCGAGAGGCTCCGATCGATCGCGCGAACCTGGAAACGCTTGCCCGGCGACGTTGGTTTGGACTTGACCAGTGCCATGCTCTAGCCCTCGATGTTCATGAAGTCGATGTCCTGGCCCTCTGCCAGTCGGACGATCGCCTTGCGCCAGTCGGATCGCTTGCCGTTGATCTGACCGAAGCGCTTGTTCTTGCCACGCACGTTGAGGATCTGCACGCTCCTGACACTCACATCGAAGATCTTCTCGACAGCAAGCCGCACTTCGATCTTGGTGGCGTCGCTGGCGACACGGAATGCATGACGCCCTTCCATCTCTGCGCCGATCGCCGTCTTCTCGGAGACGTGCGGCCGCACGAGAACCTCGTAGAGGCGCTTGTCGTTCATCATGAGAGGCGCTCCTCGAGTCGCTTGATGGCTGCCGTCGTGACAACGATCGTCGGCTGGCGAACGAGACTGACAGGATCGACGCCGTCGACATCGAGCAAATGGACGTTTTCCAGGTTGCGACTACCAAGCCACAGGTTTTCGTCTACCTCGTCGACGACGATCAGGACACGGTTGACACCGAGTTCGGCAAGCCGCTCACGCATCAGGCGGGTGCGCGGCTCGGCCAGTGTCATCGAGTCGACAATAACGAGTTTTCCGTCGGCTGCTGCCTTCGACAGGATCGAACGCAAGGCACCGCGATACATCTTCTTGTTGACTTTCTGCGTGTAGTCGCGAGTCTTCGCCGCGAAGGTCACACCACCACCGGTCCAGATAGGGCTGCGCGAAGTTCCCGCTCGCGCCCGTCCTGTACCTTTCTGCCGCCAGGGCTTCGCGCCACCACCCCGTACTTCAGAGCGCGTTTTCTGCGCCGCCGTACCGGCGCGACCGCCGGCGAGGTAGGCCGTGACGATCTGATGCACCAGACCCTCGTTGAACTCAGCACCGAACACGCGCTCGGAAACCGAGACCGTGCCGCCGCTGTGTGTCTGCAAATCCATCGTCCAGATCCTCGAATTCAGTCAGCCTGTGCCCGCAACGCCTCAGGCGCTCGCGGCTTTGCCCTTGATCGCCGGCAAGATGATCAGATCACCGCCCTTCGGCCCCGGCACCGGCCCACGAATCAGGATGACCTCGCGTGCCTCATCAATACGCACTACGGTCAAGTTCTGTGTCGTTGTTCTTTCGTTGCCCATGTGACCGGCCATCTTCTTGCCCTTGAACACACGCCCGGGCGTCTGATTCTGACCGATCGATCCAGGGGCACGGTGCGACAGGGAGTTGCCGTGAGTCGCATCCTGCATCTGAAAATTATGCCGCTTCACGCCCCCGGCAAACCCTTTGCCGATGCTGGTGCCGACAACATCGACCTTCTGACCCGGCTCGAACAGCTCGAGGCCGATCTCGCCACCGATCGCCAGCTCCTCACCCGGATCGGCATCCAGCCGGAACTCCCACAGACCACGCCCCGCTGCCACCTCGGCCTTCGCGAAGTGACCGGCCTCAGCTTTCGAGAGATGACTTGTCTTCTTCTCGCCCGTCGTGACCTGCAGCGATGGGTAGCCGTCGCTCTCCAGCGTCTTGCGCGCGGTGATGCGATTCTTCGAAACCTCGACCACTGTGACCGGCGTCGACAAGCCCGCGTCATCAAAGACGCGCGTCATGCCGAGCTTGCGGCCAACTACACCAAGAGCCATCGTGCCTTCTCCGCCATTCGCTACAGTGCCCTGACTGGTACACGCGGGAAAAACGCAGACGCACCATCAGCCTGCGAACCGGGGTTCAGGCGACGATGGCGTATCGTGCGGTCGGGCCGCGAGGCCAGGGCGATGGACTGAATTCTTTGCCAAACGCCGTACCCGGACAAAATGCAGAGCACTCCAGCTCCGGGTAGCCCGGCATACTAACACGTAAATTCGAGGGCCGATACACGCTGCAACGGCTTTTTCGAGCACACCGGCCACGGTGTCGAACAAGCCTCGTGGCGCATCGGCACCGCCGGACCGAGCAGGTCGATTCAACTCACCGCTTCGTTGAATATTCCGAAAAATCACGCCCGAACGTACCCATGCACAAAGAACACCGCTGTCCCTTGCCCGTCCACGATGCATGCTTCGTCCGGTACCACGATGAGGAGTGGGGACGACCGACGGGCGACGACAATCAACTCTATGAAAAGGTCTGCCTCGAAGGGTTCCAGGCGGGGCTCAGCTGGTCGACGATCCTGCACAAGCGCAAAGCGTTCCGCGACTGCTTCGCGGGCTTCGACATCGATGCGGTGGCAGGATTCGGCGAGAAAACTGTCGAAAGACTGGCGCGTGATGCGCGTATTGTGCGCAATCGCCGCAAGATCGAATCGTGCATACACAATGCATCACGTGCGCGCGAACTTCGCGACGAATTCGGCTCGCTCGCCCGCTTCTTCTGGTCGTTCGAACCCCCGCCGGACGAGAGACCGGCTGTCGTTACCCAGGACTGGCTGCGCATGAACCCGACGACCTACGCGTCAACGCGACTCGCGCAGGCGCTCAAGAGCAGAGGCTGGAGATTTGTCGGACCGACCAGCATGTACGCCCTGATGCAGGCTCTCGGGCTGGTCAATGACCATGTTCACGGCTGCCCGGTGCGCTCGGCTGTCGAACGCGAGCGGCAGGCGTTCCGTCGCCCGGGCCTGGAAGGTCAGGGAAGCGGCGAAAACAGTCCCGGCGGGATGCGACGCGGGCGGTAATTCATTCGTCTTTCAGACTCGAAACCGTGCTGGATTCGGCGTCGATCCGTCAACGCATCCCGCGCATCCGAAACACTGAGGGGATGCAGCCCGATGTCGGCTTCCCCGGCTCGACCCAGGACGAAGGCGATCCCACCCCATTCCCGCTGAAAGCGGCCGACACTCATGCGCAGGTTGCCACGCGAAGGGTCGGCCAGGAAGACGCGGTCTCCCACGACACCCCGCAGCACCGCGAAATGGTGATAACCCAGCGGCTCGACATAGACGATCACCGGCGCGGCGAGCTGTCTCAACTGCTCGAAGCTCAAACGATAGCCGTCGGCGTCATAGCCGATCTCACTGACGGCATGCTTGAGGTCGAGCAACGAAAAGCCGCTCATCGTACGCTCGATTTTTTCCCCTTCCGTCAATGTCCTGTCGATGAGCTCGAGCACCTCCCTCTCCGAGGTCGGATCGTCGTAGTAGTAGCTCAGCAGTGTCGACACGGCAGCTGCGCCGCAGGAGTAGTCCAGTTCTTGCCTGACGATGTTCTCGAAGCGTCGTTCGAGAAGCGTGTGCCGACGCCCCTCCGATGAAGATCCATCGCCCTGACCGGCCGCGCAGAGTACGACAGGACTCAGCGACAGACCGCCGAACGCCAGCAGAAATGCCAAGCAGGATGTGCTGCGACGGCCCATGTCAGAACGGTATCCTGATGCCGAAGCTGACGTCGTTGGCATCATCCGACAAGCCCAGACTCAGGAACGGTTCGATATAGACGCTCCTCGCGAGTCGAGTCGTCACGCCAAGCTGCAAGTTAGCGACGTCAAGTGCGGTACCCGTGATCGCTCGCCCGTCCAATGTCGTTTCTTCGATAACTTGAAGCCCGAATTGCAGGTTGTAGCTGACGCGGTCATTCAGCGAGAAACCGGTTCCGAATTGCGCCATCAGCGCATCCCCCCGATCCAGCTCCCGGTCGGGAAACGTGTGCTCGTAACCGAATTCGACGTAGAAGACCGCCGGGTCGATGGTCTTCACGAACGTCGACTTGACGCCGAGTGCTTGATCGCCACTGCCGACGCCTTCCGCACCCGAATCAAATTCGTAGTCGAACGACAGGGCGATGTCCGGCCGGAGCCCAAGCTCTCTGTACACCTGATAACGAAACCCCAATCGAGCGTCGCCGACACCGGCATCGTGCGAGTCCTCGATCGCACCCGACGGATTCTGGAGGTACAGGAATTTGTAATCTGCATCGCTCCTGCTGAGCGGCAGCGACAGATTGATCTCCAGGTTGTTGGTGAGCGCGTAGCGAACCCGAAACGACAGTGTCGAAGAGTTCGATTCCAGAGTTGGCACGACAACTCCGCCAATGCGAGCATTGTGTTGAGTGTCCATCGCGTGAATCAGAGTCAATTCAAATTCCGTTTCGCCCTTCAGGAACAGGATCTTCTGATCCCGCAAGAACATGTCCAGCGCTCGCTCTGCCTCCCGGGCAAGTTGCTCCTGGGTGGGGGCGGCACGCTGTTCACCCACGGCCAAATCACCGGCAATGTCAGCCTGGGGTGCATCGTCGGCCCGGCCTGCATCGTCGACCTGACTTGCATCGTCGACCTGGTCAGCATCGTCAGCCTGCCTCACCTCGCCCGTATCGCCTGGCGCTCGCTCACCGTACCCGACCTCCGAAGCTTCGCGATCGCGACGCCCGTCAGTGGCTCCCCGGGGAACAGGCGCTGCACCCGCCGGATCGTCGTGCACCGGTGCATCGTGACGACGGGCATCCGAATGCCAATAATGTTCAGAATGCCCGTAGTGATCCGCGACCGGCATTGCCCTGCCTTCCGGGAGTGTCCGAGGCTCGCTGCCCATTGTCACGACACGCATCCTGTCGACCGGCGGGAACACGAGCGATGTCTGATCAGCACGGACCGGAAATGACTGCATCAGCGCCATGAGCGTAACCATCAACAGCTTCGGCACGCACTTGCGGGTCCGGTCAACCGAAACCCGGCAGCAGTTCGCGTCATCCGGTACAGATGTCCCTGTTGCGAGCCCCATCTTCAATTCCTGTCGTGCCGTTACGCGATTCCGCCGGAGCGCACGAGACGCAGGCAGCCGAACGGTCTTTCCTGGACCCACATGTTGCGCTGCAATCGCAGATCAGGGCAGGTTGTTTATTCCGAATACCATCGCGAAGTTCGACTGATTGACACCGACGCAGAAAAGACAGATGTTTATCTGCGGCACCAGTGCGAAATTGAATACCAGATTGAAGTATTCGCCCTGTACCTGCTGCAGTTCGTTGAACTGCATGGGCTCCAGGGTGAGTAACTCTGGTTTCTCCATACTCGAGAATGCAAAAAACGTCGGCTCATCCTGTTGCAACTCACTCTGTTGCGATTCACTCGACGCAACTCCAAGTGCCGGGACCAGGGCCATGCACCCGCTCAACAGAGCGACAGCAATTTGGTTCTTGCAGAGCTTCATCTTGATTCCCCCATGACATCTAGCGAACTGGAAACTTCCCAACTACTTATACACAAACGCTGAATGGAATGCGCCCGTGCTAAAGGATAGTCAAAGCATCGGACACCTTGACCAGGCACTGCCAATTCTTCTCCAGGCCGAGGCACGACGAAGGCCGCCGCATATGGAAAAACCGTCTCCATCGTTACCGGCATTCACGTGATGCCGGCCTCATGAATCCACACGCTCGATATCCACCGGCGGCACGAGTCTGGATAGTAAAGACACCAGAGCAGCCTGATTACCACTTTCCGTCTTCCGGAAGATCGACTTCAGGTGGGTTCTCACGGTACTGATACTGATTCCGGATTCCGCCGCGTAATGCTCCAGATTTGAACCGTTCAACATCGCCTGGGCCAATCGGCGCTCGCAGAACGTCAATCCGAACATCGACTCGAGCACGCTCTCGGGAATCGAGGCAGGTTGTGCCGGATCGGACACGAGTAGCACGACAGCGCGTTCTTCAAGACTTCGCGATTCGCCGCGTTGCGTCCTGACGCGGAAACCGACTACCTCACAATAGCGGCCCGACTTCAGGCACTTCAATGACACAACCTGCTCCGCGGACGTGTCTTTTTCAGCATCGACAATTCGACCCAGAAACTCTCGCAAGGGTATCTGTCCGTTCCCGTCGGCTGTCCTTAACTGACCACGCGAACTCCTGAGCATGTCGCCCACATCGAGTAATCGCTGTGCAGCACGGTTGCGCCAGAGAATCGCCAGTTCAGGGTTAACGATCATCACTGAGTAGCGAATCGCATCGACGATGGAATCGAAATCAGCGCTCGCGCTTCCCGAAGGTTTGCACAATAGTTTTCTATTGTCCATTGCGCTTACTCTCGACCGTCTCGTTGTCAAGCACTGGGTCGATAGCCCGAGTAACTCGTTTCAAGCCGAGACATGATTGACAAAATATACCGTACACAGCCGTGAAGATTTTCTTGATTAATCAATTCATCACGTATTTCGGTAATGTCATGGCTGTAGCGACCACATCCACATCAAAGGCGATTGCCCGCTTCGGCCAGAGGCCGCTGGCAGTAGCACTGTTCGCGTCAAGGCACTGGCTCCCCCGTAACGGGGTCAACGATCGTCGTGATATCCACCGGGATGCATGCGCCACTCGAACTTTGCTGGTCGATCGATGATTCGTTGCTTTGCTCGACATCGGAGCGATGATCGTCCTCGACGTTGACCTGACTCACTGATTCGACGTTCCGAACCCCCTCACAATCGTTCGGCGTCGGGTCCGGCTCGCCTACGGCCGGAACGTTCTCGTCATCGACGGGCGTCGCCAAGACGATCGGCTCGTCGTCTCCATCGGGCTCTGTGGTCTCCGGTGTAATGTCGTCAACAGCGGGCGGATCGGTATTGACGGGCTGCGGCTGCTCCGCAGGAAGGCTCACGACGATCTGAAGGGATGCGTCCAGTCCTGCTGCCGAGACCATGATCGTTGCCACGCCTTCCGTATGCGCCGTCACCAGTCCGTCAGCATCGATCGTAGCTATGGCGGGTGCCTGGGAACGCCACGTAAACCGGACGCCAGCGACCTCGGCCGAGCTCGGCGCCGAGGCCGTCGCCTCAAGTTGCACTACCTCACCGGGTCGGATCGTGACCGAGTCGGATGGCTCGATCGAGAGATGACTCGCTACCTCGTCGCTATCGAATTCGCCTCGTACGTAGGTAAGCAGGACGCTGCGGTCTGCCGACTCGAGTTGAATCGCGTTGGGAAGGATCCTGATTCTCGTGTCGAGTCCGAGCAGTGTTTGCAGCAACAGGCGGTCGGGTCGACTTTCGAGCAGGTTGGTCAGTTCGACGTTGCTGGTGACCTGCGCCGAGTCTGACCCGGTCAGTACGAGATTGACGGAACTCAGCGAGCCTTGCAGCGTCAAGGCCTCAATTCGATAGCGCAGCTCGACGTCGCCGTGAATACCAGCGTTGTCAAGCCGGGCCCGCATGACGGTGTCACTTTCGAAGTCGAGTCCCGCACCAGGTCGGTCCACGACGTCACCATCGATCGACGCTTCCGCGAGCACCCAGCTTCCCAACGGGTTGCCGATGAGTGCATTCAAGGTACGCTGAAAGTGATTGCGTGCCGCCGACGCAGAAACCAGACCGGTGAGCGGAGTCGCCCGTGCAATGTAGTCCAGAACGATCGGATCGGAGGCAAACGCTTCCACCGTCAGCGTGAAATCCGGAGTCAACCCACCGTCAGGAAGCGATGCGGGATCGGTCGGGACCTCGATGCCATTCCCCGGGTTCTGATCGACATCCAGCGTTTGCAGCAATCGCACGATATTGACGACCCGGTGATCGATGATATCGATACCAAGCAGGTCGAGTGGCGTGATCAATTCTCTTGCACTGGTCTCGCCGAGCTTCCAGGCATCGCTTGGCGCGATGCTGTTTTCTTGCAAGGGGATCTCCTGGAAAGGGTTGCCGAGGAAAAAGGACACGGTCTCGCCGTCCCGAAACCGGTAAGCGCCATCGGCGTCGGTTACGCCCTGCTGCGAGCGGGTCGCATATGCGAGGCCCTCGACAGCCGCATCGAGGAAATGACCGGTGCGAAGCGTCGCGTCCTCACTTTGTGAATCCTCTCCCTCGCTGGAAATCGGGCTTGCAGGGATATCGTCGGGAACCGTCTCCACTCCATCGCTCGTGGGCGATGATTCTTGATGCTCGCCGCACGCCGTTACCACTAGCGCGGCCGCCACGATGGCAAGCAATGATACGGTCTTTTTATCTAACATCGGACTGACTCCCATTAGATCCGGCCCATTGGATACGGCCCATTGGATACGGCCCGTTGGATCCGGCCCAGTAGATCTGGATTGGCAACACGTAGGCAAGAACACGATCCTGACGACCGTGCTTTTCCCCGGGGGATCATGCATCCGGAAGCGAGACATAAATTCGTGCTACCGGATGCATGACCTGATTGCGGGAACGTCACACGGTACCCTGCTAGTTATTTCCCTGTTGAATATACGAATCGTTGCTCTGGACCGCGCCAAGGCTTCCGAGTGAGATATTCAACTGAGTCACGAGCGCCGTGTTCGAACAGGCGAAGCAGAACTCACCGCCACCCCATCCCCAGTAGGTTCCCTTTACCGAATCGAGATCCTGATCGGTCAACTTGATCACGGTCAGACTTTCCTCGAGCAGACCGTGCATCGAGTCGTCTGCTGACACATTGAATGCGGCAAGGGGTAGAGCCAGTGCTGCAGCTACCATTAATTTCTTCATGTTTTCATACTCCGATTAATATTGAGTCCGCCAATCGGACTCACCAAGGATTGATCATGTCTTCACTATCGAGTCAATGTTTTCATCCATTGCTCTCGACGCAGGCCCGGCCATCAGTTGTTTTGCTGAACGATGCCGCTGCCGTTGCTTTGAGCGACCAACGCGCTGAGGCCGGAATAGTTAGCCTGGCCGACATTCGCAATGTTCGCGCAATAGCGACAGACTTCTCGCCCACCCCAATGTCCCCACGGCGAGCTTCCGGTGACATTGGCGAGTTCGCTCGCGCCCATCGGAGTCGCTCCCTGAATCACGTCCAGGGAATTCGAATCGACATCCGCAATCGCGGTTCCGAATGCGAGAGGCAGGGCGAGAGCAGTGGCTTTCAAGATTGACTTCATCATTGGTATTTCTCCTTATACTTACGGTTAGATAAAAAGTAGCTAGAAGGTAGCCATGAAAAGCGAAGGCATCGAAATGTCATTCGCCTGTCATCAGATGGAATTAATCGCTTGCGCTGCAATCCCCCCGCTGACACCTACAGTAGTACTCTCGACCCAGATACCTGTCCTCATCCAAATGGGGGGCTTTAGACCAAAGCACAGGAGATTTGATTTCGATTGAGAGTTGCCAGCAATACAATCGCTTTCTCTTTTTTGACAATGGCGGTTTCAAATCCCAAGTGCAACAGAGGGTGTAATACCGAAGGCTACCTGATTTGGAGTCCTCATTTCAAGACACTTGCGCGGTCTGTTGTTTAACTTTCGCTCCACTCGCCTTAAATCGTAATCCGTGATTTTGCTGAAGTCAGATCCTTTCGGGAAATACTGCCTAACTAACCCGTTGCCATTCTCGTTTGCACCTCTTTCCCAAGAGCTATAGGGGTGGGCGAAGTAGAAATCAGCATTCAGATCT
>Ga0209185_1000623_pt1 | contig 38669 bp, 17 predicted proteins | sample SidtaG_2_FD_187425 | JGI IMG/M metagenome (GOLD analysis project Ga0209185, IMG submission 187425) | Marine algal microbial communities from Sidmouth, United Kingdom - Sidmouth_Asex2 metaG (SPAdes) (version 2) | ecosystem: Host-associated > Algae > Red algae > Unclassified | place: Sidmouth... | reverse complement strand
GTAAATCTCCGCCGTCTCCGTTGAATACATCTACTGCTAAACTGATTGTGCTTCCTGAACAAACTGTGTTATCACTGATTGTTGGCGTTCCTAAACTTGGGCATGTTACTTCCGCTGTACAAGCATAGTTGCCTGTGAAACTTTCACTTTGACAACTTGCTGGTGCATTTGGATTCGTTACCATGAAGGTTACTGTTCCATTTGTGCCTGCTGTTGCTGTGTAGTTGTCGCCTGTTCCACTTCCGCCGTTGCTGTCCGTCCACGTTACATTGTATCCGCTACAGAAATCATCTAAATCTATTGTACAATCTGTTACTTCGACTGTTGCTGTGATTGCTGGATAGATTGTTACAAATACTGTTCCCGTATTTAATGGAGTACAATCACCAGTTGATGGCGTGTATTCTGCGTAGAATCCTTCTTGACCACCGCTACAATTTGTGCTTGTTACTGCTACAACGTTGCCGTTGATAGCGTTACCACTTAAATCGTACCATTGTAAATCTCCGCCGTCTCCGTTGAATACATCTACTGCTAAACTGATTGTGCTTCCAGAACAAACTGCATTATCACTAATCGTTGGCGTTCCTAAACTTGGGCATGTTACTTCGGCTGCACAAGCATAGTTGCCTGTGAAACTTTCGCTTTGACAACTTGATGGCGCATTTGGATTTGTGACCGTGAAGGTTACTGTTCCATTTGTGCCTGCTGTTGCTGTGTAGTTGTCGCCTGTTCCACTTCCGCCGTTGCTGTCTGTCCACGTTACATTGTATCCGCTACAGAAATCATCTAAATCTATTGTACAATCTGTTACTTCGACTGTTGCTGTGATTGCTGGATAAACTGTTACGAACACTGTTCCTGAATTTAATGGGCTACAATCACCAGTTGATGGCGTGTATTCTGCGTAGAATCCTTCTTGACCTCCGCTACAGTTTGTGCTTGTTACTGCTAAAATGTTGCCGTTGATAGCGTTACCACTTAAATCGTACCATTGTAAATCTCCGCCGTCTCCGTTGAATACATCTACTGCTAAACTGATTGTGCTTCCTGAACAAACTGTGTTATCACTGATTGTTGGCGTTCCTAAACTTGGACACGTTACTTCCGCTGCACAAGCATAGTTGCCTGTGAAACTTGCGCTTTGACAACTTGATGGTGCATTTGGATTTGTGACCGTGAAGGTTACTGTTCCGTTTGTGCCTGTTGTTGCTGTGTAGTTGTCGCCTGTTCCACTTCCGCCGTTGCTGTCCGTCCACATTACATTGAAACTAACACAGTAATCATCTAAATCTATAGTACAATCTGTTATGTCTACATTTGCTTTAATCTCAGGATATACTTGAACAAAAACATTGTTAGAAGTAACTGTAGCACAATTCCCATTGAATGGCGTATAAGTTGCATAGAAAATATAGGTTTCTGTACCACAATCCGTCGTATTTGTTAAAGTTACATTATTTGGATTGGCAACAGGAACATCGTTGACATCGTACCAAGTGATTGTTCCACCATCTTCATTTGCAACCTCTACCTCCAAGCTAATGCTTTCGTTAGAACAAACACTGTTATTTGATGCTTCTTCGTTGTGTAAAGACGGACATTCGCCACAATCATAATTGGAACCTACTGTTGTCAATTGACAGTAAAAAGGAATACCTGTTTGTGTTGCAGCAGGGTTATAAATTGTAAACTCTACATATCCTGATTCTCCTGAATCTCCTGTAAATATTGTACCTTCTCCTGGTTTGCCTTCACTTGTAACCCAATTGACCCAGAAGTTTTCACAAACATTGATTAACTCAATCGTACAACCATCTGTTATGACATCATAAGTGATTGTTGGATAAACATCTACAGAAACATTGGTACTTGTTAAAGTAGGACATTCTGTATTGGCAGGTGTGTAAGTTGCATTGAAACTATAAGTAATCATATCACAAGTATTGTTTTCTAAGGCAATATTTGTTGGATCAGCAATAGGAGTTCCGTTTGCATCAAACCATACTAAAGAACCACCATCATTGTTGATTACATCAATGTTTAAGTTCATTACATCATTACCACAAGCATAATTTGTTGAAGCAATTGGTGTTCCTAAGATTGGACAATCCACTTCTTCAACACAATTGTAGTTTCCAGAGAAAGTATCTTCATTACAAGAACTTGGCGCATTACTATTTACCACCGTAAAAGTTACATTTCCGTTTGTATTGCTTGAAGCGACATAAGTTGCTCCCATTCCGTTATTGCCATCGCTATCAGTCCATGTTACATTGTAGTTAGAACAGTAGTCTATTAAACTTACGACACAATCGTTGCTAATCAGATTTGCTGTAATTTCAGGATAAATTGTTACATAAATAATAGAAGATATTTGCGTTGCACAGTCTGTATTGGCTGGCGTATATGTTGCATAATAGCCCATTTGTGTTCCGTTACAATTCGTACTTGTCACTGTCTCATTATTTGGATTAACAAGATTTCCTGCTAAGTCAAACCATTCTACACTTCCGCCATCATTGTTATTCACTGTAATGTCTAAGCTAATTGTACTTCCAGAACAAACTGCATTATCACTGATAGAAGGATTGTTTAAAGAAGGACAAGTTACTTCCGCTACACAAGTATAATTTCCTGTAAAACTCTCACTTTGACAACTACTTGGTGCATTGGAGTTGGTTACGGTGAAGGTTACTGTTCCGTTTGTGCCTGTTGTTGCTGTGTAGTTGTCGCCTGTTCCACTTCCGCCATTAGAATCTGTCCACATTACATTATATCCGATACAGAAATCATCTAAATCTACAATACAACCATTTACTTCAACATTTGCTGTGATTGCAGGATAAACTGTTACATTGACAATACTAGAAGTTAATGTCGCACAATCGCTATTTGCAGGTATGTACGTTGCATAGTAGCTATTTTGACTACTTCCACAATTTGTTGTTGTAACAACTACATTGTTAGGATTTGCAATTGGTGTATTGTTGGCATCAAACCACTGAGTTACCCCACCATCTTCATTGAATACATTTATGTTTAAACTTACTGTGCTTCCAGAACAAACCATATCATTACTGATACTTGGTTCTCCCAAAGTTGGGCAAATTACTTCTGCTGCACAAGCATAGTTTGTTGTAAATTCTTGATTTTGACAACCATTTGGTGCATTAGGAGTGGTTACTGTAAAGGTAATCATTCCGTTTGTTCCTGCTGTTGCTGTAAATAAGTCTCCTGTTCCTGTATTATTTCCTGTCATCCAAGTAACCTCAAAATTATTACAGTAATTCTCTAAAGATACTGTACATTCTGTTGCAATTGGTGTTGCCTCTATTTGGGGATAGACAACTACTGCTACTGTGTTAGAGGTAAGCGTATTACAAGTTTCTGTTGCTGGATCATAAGAAACATAGAAGTTATGCGTAATTGCTTCACAAGTTGTATTTGTTAAAACAGTGCTGTTTGGATTGTTTACACTCGTTCCATCTTCATAGAACCAACTTACGATTCCTCCATCTCCATTGTTCACTGTAAGATCTAAACTAACTGCATCACCAGAACAAACAGCACTATTGTTAATTGTAGGATTATTTAAAGAAGGACAAACAGTCTGTTCATCACATTCGTAGTTGTAAGTAACTGTTGCTATTTGACAATAGAATGGAATACCTGTAGTTGTTGCATTTGGATTGTAGATAGTGAACTCAATGTATCCTGCTTCTCCTGGATCTCCTGTGAAGATTAAGCCTTCTCCTGGCTTGCCTCCACTACTAATCCAATTGACCCAGAAGTTTTCACAGACATTAATCAACTCAATTGTACAACCGTCCGCAACCACATCATAGGTAATCGCTGGATAAACATCAACAGAAACTGTCGCACTTGTTAAAGCAGGACACTGACTATTTGCAGGTGTATATACTGCATAGAATTGGTAAGTGATTGTTTCACAAGTATTATTTTCTAAGGTCATACTGTTTGGTGTTGCAACGACATTGCCATTGTTATCATACCAAACTAATGTACCACCATCACCATTTTCAACCTCTACGCCCATATTGACTACATCGCCACCACAAGCATATTGAGTTGAGATAGTAGGCGTACCCATTATTGGACAATCAACTGCTTCTATACAGTTATAATTTCCTGTAAATATGGCTTCTTCACAAGTACTTGGTGCATTTGGATTTGTAATTGTAAAATCAACAGAACCATTTGTATTTGTTGCTGCTACATACGTTCCACCATTTCCTATATTTCCATCACTATCCGTCCAGCTTACATTGTAATTTGAACAGTAGTCTGCTAAACTTACGATACAATCACTGTTATTGACTGTTGCTGAAATTGCAGGTAATACATTCACTGAAACACTTGCAGAATTCACTGTTGAACAATCTCCATTGGTAGCAGTATAGACTGCGTAGAAGCCCATTAAATTATTCGTACAAGCATCTGCTGTCACTACTACATTGTTAGGATTACTAATTGGAGTGTTATTTAAATCAAACCATTGAAGTGTTCCTCCATCTCCGTTGAATACATCAACTGCTAAACTAATTGCACTTCCAGAACAAACTGCATTCTCACTAATCGTTGGCATTCCCAATGTTGGGCAATCTACTGGTGCTGCACAATTGTAACTTCCAATGAAAGTAGCTTGACTACAACCATTGGCTGCTCCTGTATTGGCTACAATAAAAGTAACGTTTCCACTTGTTCCAGCTGTAGCTACATAATTGCCACCAGTTCCGTTATTTCCATTACCATCTGTCCAAGACACTGTAAAGTTAGGACAGTAATCATTTAAGGTCACTGCACATTCTCCGTTACTAACATTTGCTGTTATATTTGGATAGATTTGTACAGAAGTTATTTCTGTTGTAACAACCGCACAATTACTATTAGATGGTGTATATTCTGCATAGTAGCCAAATTGACCACCCATACAAGCATCAATATTTAATAAAATATCCGTTGTTGTATTGATAGGATTGCCTTGAGCATCATACCATTGTAATGTTCCATTATCTAAGTTTGCTGTAGCAACTGATAAACTGAAAGTTTCACCTGCACAAATTGCAGCAGGGGTGCAAACAGGATCAAAGATTTGAGGACAAACTTCACTTGCACAATTGTATGTTCCAATAAAGCCTCCTTGATTACAAGAAGTTGGTGCATTTGGATTATTGACTGACCAAGTGACCGTACCATTTGTTCCAGAAGTTGCGTTATAGACTGTTCCTGTTCCGTTTCCACCATTACTATCTGTCCAATTAATATTGAAGTTTTCACAAACATTGTTTAAAGTAACAATGCAATCACCACTCGTTGTTGTTGCTGTAATTGCAGGATAGATTTCAATAGAAACAGTGTTAGAAGTAATCGTTGTACAATCTCCATTATTAGCCGTATATACTGCATAGTAACTTGCTTCATTCATTGTACAAGCATTTGTATTTACAACTACATTGTTTGGATTGGCAACAAGGTTATTGTTTCCATCAAACCACTGTAAATTTCCTCCATCTCCATTCACTATATCTATTGCTAAACTGAATACTGTTCCAGAACATACTGCTGTATTACTAATCGTTGGATTTCCTAAAGATGGACAATCAACAATTGCTGCACAACTATAAGTTTCTACAAAGGTATTTGTTTGACAATTTGCAGAAGCATTAGGATTATTTATGGTGAAAGTTACATTACCATTTGTTCCTACTGTAGCGTTATAGGTTGCTCCTACTCCTGTGTTTCCATCTGTATCTGCCCAACTCACGTTGAAATCAGCACAGAACTCTGTAAGGTTTACGGTACAATCTTCTGTCGTTGTATTAGCTGTTATGTTTGGATAAATTTCTACATACGCCACTTCTGTTACAACCATACCACAACTTCCATTGTTAGGTACATACTGTGCATAGTAACCAAATTGATCACCTGTACAAGCATCCATACTGATTAAAATATCCTCTGTTGTATTCATCACATTGCCATTTTCATCTAACCACTGTAATGTGCCTCCATCTAAATTACTTGTTCCTACTGTTAAACTAAAGGTTTCTCCTTCACAAATAGCAGGCGGATTACAAGCCGCATTAAATAATTGAGGACAATCACCACAACCATAATTTGCTGTGAAAGTATTGTCTTTACATTCATCAGGTACACCAACTGCTGGGTTCGTTAAAGTAAAAGTAACCGTACCACTTTGACCAGGTGTTGCGTTGTATGTTGCTCCTGTTCCTGTATTTCCTTGTGCATCCATCCAAGTTAAGGTAAAGTTTTCACAATAATCTTCGACCATTACTTCACATCCCTCTCCCACTGTCGTCACATTTGCTGTAATGTTAGGGTAGATTTGAACAAAAGCCATTTCTGTTTGAATAACCTCACAACTTCCAACAGGCGTATAAGTTGCATAATATCCAAATTGACCACCATCACAGTTATTAACATCTAAATAGATATTTTCGACTTGGTCTACAGGTGTTCCGTTTTGGTCGTACCATTGTAAAATACCACCATCGTAATCAATAATACCGACTGTCAAACTAAAAGAAGTTCCTTCACATACGATACTTGGATTACAAGCAGCATTTACTAAACTTGGACATTCAGAGCCACAAGCATAATTTGCAGTAAAAGTATTGCTGTTACAAGATAATGGTGCACCAGGATTTGTTACTGTAAAAGAAACCATGCCTTCTTCGCCAGATGCTGCATTGTATACGTTGCCTGTTCCTGTATTTCCATTCGCATCTTGCCATCCCACTGAAAAGTCAGGACAGTAATTTTGTAATGTAACCATACAAGCAGATTCATCTGTTATTGCTTCTGCTGTAATTGCAGGATAAATTTGTACGTATGCTGTATTGGTTGTTACTGTAGGACAATCACTACTCTTAGGTATGTATTCTGCATAATAACCAAACTGTCCACCAACACAATTATTGATTTCTAAATAAATATCTTGAATGGTATTTACTGCTGTTCCATCTTCTGTATACCACTGTAAAGTACCACCATCTAAATTCATTGTTCCTACCGCCAAACTAAATGGCTGACCTTCGCAAATAACAGCAGGATTACAACTTGCTTCAAATATTTCAGGGCAAGCAGGACAACTGTATGTTCCCGTAAAAGAATTACTTTGACAAGCATTTGGTACACCTATCATTGTATTGGTAACTGTGAATGTCACGTTTCCAGCTTGACTTGGTGCACCCTGATAGATTGCTCCTATTCCACTATTTCCATTGGTATCACTCCAACTTACTTCAAAGTTTTCACAATAATCTTCTAAAGCAACTTCACAGTTACCTCCTGTCTGAACATTTCCTGTAATTTGAGGATAAATTTGAACATATGCTGTATTAGAAGTTACAGTACCACATTCTCCATTTGCTGGTGTATATACTGCATAGTAGCCAAATTGACCACCTGTACATTCATCCACATTTAAGTAAATATCCTCTATCGTATTTACAAGTGTTCCATCTTCTGTGTACCATTGTACTGTGCCACCATCTTGATTCTCAACAATCATTGTTAAACTGAATGTCTCTCCTGTACAAATCACTGGAGGATTACAGGCTGCGTTAGAAATTTCAGGGCAAGTTGGACAGTTATAATTTGCTATAAAAGTATTGCTTTGACAAGCAACAGGTGCATCATTATTTGTATTGGTAACTGTATAAGTTACTGTTCCACTTCCTCCTGTACTTCCTTCGTATGTTGTTCCTGTTCCTGTATTTCCTGTATTGTCACTCCAAGTCACCTCAAAGTTTTCACAAACATCTTCTAACATAACAGTACAAGCACCTTCTACAGGTGTTCCTGTAATTGCTGGATAAATTTGTACATAAGCCAAAGAGGTTGTTGCTGTTGGACAAGTTGCGTTGGCAGGCGTGTATTCTGCATAATAGCCAAATTGACCACCTGTACAAGCATCTATATCCAATAAAATATCATCTGTTGTATTTACAGGTGTTCCATCTTCTGAATACCATTGTAAGGTTCCACCATCTTGGTTGTTTATTCCAACAGTTAAACCAAATGTTTGTCCTGCACAAATAACCGATGGGTTACAAGTAGCATTAAACACTTGAGGACACGCCACACAGTTAAATGTACCTGTAAAGGTATTACTTTGACAAGCAATTGGTGCGCCTGTCGCTGGGTTATCAATCGTAAAAGTAACTGTTCCATTTCCGCCTGTATTGGCATCATAGACATTACCTACTCCTGTATTTCCATAACTATCTGCCCAACTTACAGGGAAACTTGTACAGTAATCAACTAAAGTTACATTGCAACCATCTGATTGAAGGTTTGCTGTAATATCTGGATAAACTTGTACATAAGTAACGGGCGTTGTAATCGCTGGACATAAAGCATCAGCAGGTGTATATGTTGCATAATACCCAAACTGTCCACCAACGCAAGCATCTATATTTAATAAGACTTCTGAAGGAGAATTGATTGCTGTTCCATCTTCTGTATACCATTGTAAGGTTCCACCATCACCATCATTAATTTGAACTGTTAAAGCAAAAGGCTGTCCTGCACAAATAACATTAGGATCACAAGCAGCACTGCTCAAAGTAGGACAACTAATGTCACAGGTATAATCAGCCGCAAAATTAGCATTTTGACAATCTGTAGGAACATTTACAGATGTGTTGGTAACTGTAAATACAACTGTACCATTTGTACCAACTGTTGCATTGTAATTACTTCCTACTCCTGTATTTCCATTATTATCTTGCCAAGTTACTTCAAAGTCAGGACAAGATGGGTTAATCAATAATCCACAATCTTGTGTTACAATATTTGCATTAATTTGTGGATGTATTGTTACGTAAACTAAATCTGTTGTACTTGTAGGACATTCGCTATTTGTAGGCGTATAGGCTGCATAATAACCAAATTGTCCACTTGTACAATTATTTAAAGCTTGTAACATTGCACTTGGATTGGCAATAAGATTATCATTTTCATCAAACCACTGTAGTGTTCCACTATCTAAATTGTTTCCTAAAATAGTCAAAGCAAAAGTTTGTCCTTCACATAAGACTTGTGGTTCTGCTATTGGATTATAAATCTCTGGACAAGTATTAACACAATTATAAGACGCATCAATTGAAATACTTTGACAAGCAGCAAGTACTAAATTAGAATTAGTAATTGTAAATGTCACTGTTCCAGTTGCCCCTGTTGCTGCGTTATAACTTAATCCTGTTCCTGTATTACCATCTGTATCTGCCCAAGTAATATCAAAGTCTGGACAAACATTTTCTAAACTAATACCGCAACCATTGTTGATGATATTAGGTGATATTTCTGGATATAAAGTAAGGTAATCTACTGCTGTTTGACTTGGCCCACAACTTGGGTTGGTTGGTGTATATTCTGCATAGTAACTAAAAATAGCTCCCGTACAATTATTGTAATTTAAATCTTCTAAAGTTAAATCATCTAATAAAACACCATCTTCGTTATACCATACGGTTGTACCACCATCTGCTGGATTAATCGTAGAGTTCAGCGTAAATGGCTGCCCGAAACAAACTTCTGTTGGATTGTCTGCATCTAAAGAAATAACAGGACATCCACCACAATTAAATACTGCTGTAAAATCTTGATTGATGCATTCAGCAGGCACATTTGCCATTGTATTTGTCGCTGTAAAAGTTACATTCCCGCTTGTTCCGCTATTTGCAGAATAGATAGGACCTGTACCATTATTTCCTAAATCATCTTGCCAAGTAATTGCAAAATCACCACATAAATTTAAGTTGTTTAAAGCAACAACACAATCATCAGTAACAACTCCTCCTGTAATATTAGGGAATACTTGAACAAAAGCTTGTGTAGAAGTAATATCTTCACAATGTCCATTGTTTGGAACAAACACAGCATAATAATCAATCATTTCACTATCACAAGCATCTGTTGCGATGGTTACATTTGTTGGATCTGCTACTAGATTTCCATCGCTATCATACCAGAAAAGATTACCACCATTGTCATTATCTACAGTTGCACTCAAACTAAAAGAACCTCCTGAACAAATAGCCGCCGGAATCGTTTCAACCGTATTGAAAGAAGGACAAGGACCACAATCAAAATCTTGTGTAATTTCTAAAACTTGACAATAAATAGGCGCATTAACTGCATTGGGATTGTAGACTGTAAAAGTAATCGTTCCTTGATCTCCTGCTTCTGGCACATAGGTTGTACCTTCTTCTGTTTTTCCAAAACTATCTGTCCAAGTCACTACAAAACCTTCACAAACATCTGTTATGCTTATCGTACAACCATCTGTTTCCATATTGGCTGTAACTTGTGGATAAACCGTTACATTTGTTGATGTTACAATTGTTTCACAGCCTGCCGTTGCAGGTGTATATTGAACAAAGAAAGTCTGTGACTGTGCAAAACAGGTATTGTTTTCTAAAACAACCGCAGAAGGATCCGCAATAGGATTTCCATTAGCATCTGTCCAACTTAATGTTCCACCATCTTCATTCGCTATTTGTACATTTAAACTAAAGCTATCACCTGCACAAATAGCATCACTTGAAGCTGTTGCATTTAACAAGGCTGGGCATCCTGCTGAACAATTAAAGTCACCTGTAAAAGTTGCTATATTACAACTCTCTGGAGCATAAATATTGGTCAAAGTGAATGTCACCGTTCCTTGTGTATTTGGAGCAGGTGTATAAATTGGAGTCGTTCCTGTATTACCCAAATCATCTGCCCAACTTACCATATATCCTGTACAATAGCTTGCAATACTTACTTCACAACTTCCTTCACCACCCATAATAGTTGCATTGATTGGGCTAAACACTTGAATTGTTTGAATAAAGTTTCCTGTATTTCCACAAGCATCTGTTGCTGCCCAATTACGGACAATTGCATATTGATCGTCACAACCATTTGTATTAACAATTTGGTCGCTTGAACTTATTGTCAATCCTTCACTATCGGTACAATTATCCATTGCTGTAGGCCCTGCAATTGTTGTTAAATCATCTGCACAAACTAAAATATCTAAACTTCCAATTTCTTGAACAAATGTTGGTGCTTCTGTATCATTTATTGTTATAGACTGAACGGCTGTTGCTGTATTGTCACAGGCATCTGTTGCTGTCCAAGTTCTTAATATAGTATAACTTCCTGGGCAATTTCCTGTAATTTCTGTAGGTATCATCTCTAATACAACTTCACCACCACAATCATCGGTTGCTATAGGTGATTCCACTTCAGGAATTGCCCCACAACTAATATTGATATTCGCTGGTACAAAAGTGAAAGTAGGTGGCACATTATCTATTACTGTCACTACTTGTGTTACTTCATCTGAATTATTACATGCATCGGTTGCAGTCCATGTTCTTGTCAATGTATAACTACATCCACTTCCTGTTGTTGTTTCATTAAACACAACCTCTATATTTTCATCACAATTATCTGTCGCTGTAAAATCTGCTATAGTTGGGATATTTCCACAAGAAACTGTTAGATCAATAGGTGAACCACTAATCACAGGTGCTACATTATCTGATATTGTAATAATTTGTGTTGCGACATCTGTATTGCCACAAACATCTGTTGCCGTCCATATGCGAGTAATAGTACGATTACAACCTGTTCCCGTTTCTGTTTCGCTAAATTCAATTGGTACAATATCTGTACAGTTATCGGTTGCTGTTGGATTAGCCATTGTAGGAATCGCATCACAAGAAACTGTTACGCTTAATGGAATTCCTGCTAATTGAGGTGGCTCATCATCGCTTACTGTTAAAGTTTGTGTAATGGTATTGGTATTGCCACATATATCGCTTGCAGTCCATACACGACTGACTGTATAAGGACAATCCGTTCCATTAATTGTTTCTTCATAACTTACTGTTGCCTCTACTGTTCCACAAGCATCCATTGCTGTAACAATAGCTGGTTCAGGTAATGTACCACAACCCACAACTGTATTTTGAGGGATTGTATTAAAGACTGGTGCAATAGTATCTATTACTGTAATTTCATAAGAAGCTACAGTAGTATTATTACAAGCATCAGTAGCAATCCAACTACGTTGAATCGTTGCTGTTGTTGGACATTCTCCCTGTACTTGAACGATTGTTTCATTCAACTCTAACATCACTTCTCCACCACAATCATCTGTTGCTTGCACCATCGGTACTGGAGGATTAACACCACAATTTACTATTGTATTTTCAGGAACGCCTATAATAACAGGTGGCGTATTATCTGATATATTAATTACTTGTGTAGCAACTGTAGAGTTTCCACAGTCATCTATTGCAGTCCAAGTACGTGTAATTGTATTGGCTCCTGCACATTCGCCACCATCGCCACTCGTTGTTTCGTCAAAAATAATTTGAATATTTACATCACAATTATCTGTTACTTGCGGATTTACTAATTCAGGAATTTCACCACATTTTAAACTTATTGTTCCAGGAATATTAGAAAAAACAGGAGATACTTGGTCACTAACATTGATTACCACATCATAAGTATCCCCTGAAATGTTTCCACATGCATCAACTGCTTGATACGTCATCGTTCTCACATAAGCTGATAAACAGCTTTCGTTTTGTATCGTTTCATCATTAACCAACATCACTTGAACAGCACTACAGTTATCTGTTGCAGAGGGAACAGGTACTATGAGCGAAGAAACTTCACTACAATCTACTGTAGTATTTAAAGCCCCAGCTTCTTCAACAAACATAGGCGCAATATCATCTAAATACGTTATCGTAACAGTGTAATTGACAGATGATGTATTCCCACATTCATCAACTGCTTGATAAGTATAAGTTTGTTGGAAGTTGCCTCCACAATTTCCTTCTATTGTATTGGTTGATAATAAACTTACTGTTACCTCTGAACATTGATCTGTTGCTGTAGGTACTGGTATATTATCAATATTCGTTCCACATGCATAAGAAGCATCTAATGTTCCTAAATCTGTACTCCACGTCGGTCCAGCATTATCACCTACCGTAATTGTTACCGTATAAGGAACGGCAACATTGCCACAAGCATCTGTTGCTTGATAAGTGGTGGTACGAGTATAAGCAACCGCACAAGCATCACTATTCACTGTCTCATCGCCAATAATCGCCACTGTTGCACCACCACAATTATCCGCAACTTGTGGACTATTTGCCACTGCTGCTGTAATACCTGCTGCATCATTACAATCAAGCGTTACATCCAAAGCTCCCACTGCCGTCAAATATGTAGGTGGTTCTTGGTCTGATACACTGATTGTTATTGTATAGGTTGAACTATTGCCACAATCATCTGTCGCCTCATATACCAAAACCCTTTGGGAATTGCTACATGTACCATCGCCAGAGATAGTATCTGACACTAATTTTAAGAAGACATCGCTGCAATTATCCGTTGCCGTTGGAGGTGTAACTGCACCTACTTCGCTCATACAACTTACAGTAAAATCCAATGCTCCAGGTGCTTCTGTGAACACTGGAGGAATATCGTCTTGTACTGTTTGCGTGATCGTATAAAAAGAAGAATTACCACAAATATCTTCAGCTTCGTACACAATGGTACGCACATAATTACCGCCACAGCTCTCTGAAGCGGCCGTATTGTCTGAAAAAACAGTAACAGTTACTTCTCCTGGACAATTATCCGTTGCTGTTGGTGGCACTAAAGGTGTTAGTGCTGTTCCACAGCTTACTGTTTGATTTAACGCTCCCTCTGCCTCATTAAAGACAGGTTCTACTGTGTCAAAAACAGTAATGGAAACATTGTATAAAGAGAATAAACCTGCCGCATCTTCTGCACGGTAAGTTATATTTCGGACAAAATGGTTTTCACAAATACCAGGAACGGTAAAGTCACTGGTTACAAATAAGTTGGTTACACCAATATTATCCGTTGCTGTTGGTGGTACAACGACCACATCATCTGCACAGCTTTCGATAATATCAAGTGCAAAAGGCATTTGGTCAAATACAGGAGGATCCATATCTTGGGCTGTCACATTAACAGACCATAAGAACAATAACCCCAATACACCAAAAATACCTGATAGTACTTTTCTTTTCATTTTCATTTATAGAAGTTAATTTACGAATTTTTGCATATAAATTTCTAATATCAACTCCAGTAATTTAGTTGGTTAGAAGTCTTAAATCAATAAATGATTTAAAATATAAAATTGTTATTTAGAAATGTTTGCTTGGCTTAACTCGCAATAATTGTGTTCGTGTTTAAAAAAAATAGTTGTTTGTTTAAATTCGATTCTTTGACCCCAAATTTAGAACAAGGTAACTGCTGGTTTGCTATAAAAAACTGTTCATTTCTTACAAGCTCAATTATGCTTTTTTGGAAATAAAACAGCACTATTAAATTAAAAATCAAATCAATTTATATTTATATAGTTTTATAAAACAATTATAAACAGACTCTTAAAATAAATATAGATTAATACACATTATAATCAAACGCAATGCAATATTTGTTTATTATCAAAATATTTTGCTTCAATTTTTCACTTTTATTACGTCTTTAATTGCTTATAATCCGACATTTCATGGGTGACTGTCTATTTTTTCGGACAATTATTTTTTCATTTTGACGAGAATAATGCCTAAATAATAGTTTCTAAATTCTAATTATTTGGAGAGAACTGTAAGGTGCTTCGTCGTGACGCATGGGCCCGCTGTTCGTTCTTATGGTGGCTTCCGACAAGATGTAAGGCATCTTGAAGATGCCTTACATCTATTCCCAAACGCCGCCACCATACCACTGCCATCGGGTCTATTTTTCATGGGCAGTATTTCTATCTTTGGTTTTTCTCTGCATTATTCTTTAACCGCAAGGTTCGCAAAGGTTTTTCGCAAGGGGCGCAAAGTAATTTATTGGTTCTACACTCTAACAGACATGCAAGGGTTCTATCTGTCCAGAATAGACCTGATGGTAGTGGTATGGCTTTTTTTGGTTTTTGTGGTTTAAGTAGTTTTTGTGGTTTTTGTAGTTGTCACTTCGACTCCGCCCGATGACCTAAAGCCATAGTAGCGGACAGCAGGCCCATGCTTGGCGATGAAAGATGGACTGTTCTCTCCTAAAAAACACATTAAAAAGTATTAGTGTGAAATTATTATCAGATTGGGGAGTATTTTGTGTTAAAAAACTCTGGAAACTTTGAACAAAGTGAAAGTTTCCGTAGTTTTGTATGCGTAATTAATAAAAACATACATGTCCGAATTAGAACGAATTACAGAGGTTGCCAGTGAGTTATTTTTTCAGTATGGTATTCGTAGTGTGTCCATGGATGATATAGCTCGGCAATTGGGTATTTCTAAAAAGACGCTTTACCAACATGTGGAAAATAAGGCGGATTTGGTGGAAAAAACCATGATGGTTCACAATCATCGTACGGTCAATCAATTTAAGGAGATTATTAATGATGACCATAATAATGCGATTGATGAATTGGTCGAAATTGCGAAGATAAATAAGGCTCTTCTAAAAAAAACCAATCCAAGTACTATTTATGATTTGAAAAAATACCATAAACAATGCTGGGAGGTGGTTCAAGCATTTCATGATGAATTGATCACTGATATTATTAGTAAAAATATCGCAAGAGGTATTGAACAAGGCTTGTATCGAGACGATATTAATATACAGATTATTACTAAATTTTATGTCGCCCAAATGGATCTAGTTATAGATACTCAGGTTTTTTCTCCCACTGAGTTTCAAATGGCAGATGTTTACATCGAATTTTTGAAGTACCATATTTTTGGTATTGCCACTGCTAAAGGTGCAAAATATCTACACGAAAAAATTCATCCTAAATCTACTAATAATGCATAATAATACTTTCCATTCCTTTTTTACTTTACGTTCGCTAATGTTATTGGGTTTGGGTTTGTTGTTCGTGAACAGTGCGGTTGTGGCGCAATCTCTGGAGACTTTTACATTAAAGGATGCACAAGAGTATGCTTTGACAAACAATCTCAATATGAAGATTAAGCAAACTGATATTGCGATTGCCAAAGAACAAGTCAATGAAACAAAAGCGATTGGTTTGCCCAACGTATCAGGTGGCTTAAATTATCAGCATTTTGTACAATTGCCTGTTAGTCTGGTGCCTGCTATTTTTTTCAATCCGATGGCAGCAGAGGGCGAATTTGCCGAATTGACCTTTGGTACAAAAAATAACCTCACTGCAAAATTGGAGGCATCTCAGTTACTTTTTAATGGTTCTTATTTAGTCGCTTTAGAGGGTTCTAAAACGTTTGTGAATCTCAGTGAGCAAAATTTACAACAAGCCCAAATAGACTTGAAGTATTCGGTAACGCAATCTTATTATAATGCGTTGATTGCCCAAGAACAGGTAAGGTTACTGGAAATGAATACGGCGAATCTCTCTAAGATATTGTTTGAAACGGAGGAATTGAATAAGAGTGGATTTGTAGAGGAAATGGATGTGGATCGCCTTCGATTGACGCTCAATAATTTAAAAACACAAATTTTTTCTGCTCAACGTGGTGCGGAATTGGCGTTGAATGCCCTTAAATTTCAAATGGGGATGGATGCCAGTACGCCCATTGAATTGAGTGAAAGCTTACAGGACATTGTTGCGAACTTGGAAACAATGGCAGTGGATGAAAGTTTTAATCCTGAAAGTCGGGCTGAATATCGTTTGTTAGATCAACAGGAAAAACTCAATGAATTGGATATAAAAAATTATCGTTGGCAGCGACTTCCCAATTTAGCGGCTTTTGCTTCTTATCAACAAACTTTCCAAAATGATAACTTTGATGTGTTTGATGGGGATTTTTGGTTTCCCACTTTTGTTGTTGGTTTACAATTGAATGTTCCTATTTTTCAAGGCTTGGGCAAAAATGCTCAAATTGCTCAAAGGGAATTAATGACGGTGCAGTTGAGAGATGGTAAGGATTTGTTGAAGGAATCTTTCAATTTAGAAATCACACAAGCAAAAATGAATTTTACGAGTGCGTTGGAACAAGTAAAAAGTCAAGAGGAAAATATCAAATTGGCTCAAAAAATCTATGATACGGCTATCATCAAATACAATGAAGGTCTGGGGTCAAGTTTGGAGGTCAATAGTGCGGAAAGTAGTCTTTTTGAAACGCAGGGTTTGTATGTGCAATCTCTGTTAAGTTTGGTTCTTGCCAAAACGAATTTGGATAAGGCACTGGGTACATTATAATAAAAAACCTTCTCACATTTATAATTTATAACGAATGAAAAGTTTTATATATACGCTCTCTATTTTTTTACTGATTGGTCTGGTAGGTTGTAGTAAACCTGTAAACGCCGATGGTATTGATACGAGTACGGTTGAGGGTAAAAAAGAAATGCTCAAAAAGAAAAAGAAGGATTTAATTACGCTCAAAAAAGATATTAAGAATCTTGAAAAAGAAATTACGGCTTTAGATCCTGATGCTTTTGAGAAAAAACAAAAACCTGTTTTGGTCACGACTACTTCTACCAAAACAAAAGACTTTGAGGAGTTTATCGAAATTCAAGGAACGATTGAATCGAAGGGGGAATATATGGTTACCTCTGAAATGCCTGGCACGATTACCAGTATGAAATTGAAAGAAGGTGATCGTATTCGCAAAGGGCAATTGGTCGCTACTATTGATAATCAATCTTTTGACAATAGCCGTAGTGAGATTCAGGTGCAATTGGATTTGGCAAAAGAAATTTTTGCAAAACGAGATCGTTTGTGGAAGCAAAAAATTGGGTCAGAAGTGGAGTATTTGACGGCTAAAGCTAATGTTGAATCCTTAGAAAGGAGTTTGACTTCGTTGGAAACGCAAAAGAATAAAGCAAGCATTTATGCGCCTGCAAATGGTGTTGTGGATATGGTCAATTTACGTCAAGGGGAATTGGCTTCTCCTGGTGTGCCAATTTTGACGATTATTAGTGTGAGTGATGTACAGGTTATCGCTGATGTGGCCGAAAATTATTTGTCGATGGTGAAAAAAGGAGATGATATTTTTGTGCATTTACCCGCTTTAGACTTGGATAGAGAAGCGAAGATTACCAATATTGGCGCACGTATCAATCCTGCCAATCGTACTTTCAAAATTGAGGCTAAAGTCTCTAATAAAGACGGCAAACTTAAACCCAATTTGATGACGATGATTCGCATCAAACAGTTTGAGGAAAAAGATGCGATTGTCGTTCCAACTAATTTGATTTTGCAAGAATCAGAAGAGGCTTTTGTGTATGTGATGGAACAAACGCCCAAAGGAAAGTTCGCCAGAAAAACTGTTGTGGAACGGGGGCAATCTTTTAAGGGGGAAACGCATATTGTTAGTGGTTTGACTGGGGATGAGGTTTTGATTGCGGAGGGTTTTAATACGGTGCAGGATGGGAGTTTGTTGAGGACGAGAAATTGATGATGGTGATTTTGTGACGGGTGACGGATGATTTTTTGGGGCGATTATTAATAATCTATGCTTTTAAAAATCATTCTTTTTTGGAGCGAATAGTTGGGTGCTTCTTTGTGACGCAGGGTCTCGCTATACGCTACTATACCAAATGCCTATTCGGTTTGGGCAGACACATGGGTCCGCCCCCTACAGCCAACGCTGCTTTGGTATAACGCTGCTATCGAGGCTATTTTGAATGGTTTGAACCCCATATAATTGTAAGGCACATATCACAATATTCAAATTTTTGTTGATGAAAAAGCTATTGTTTCTCTTATTGTTTTTTGCTGTTGGATCTATTCAAGGGCAGGGTTTGAGTGAATTGCTTTTTGCACAAATTGATGATGCCAAAGACCTTACTGCTAAGGTTCCTGTTTATCTCTTATTGAGAGATGTTGTGTTGGAAGAAGCGTCTTTGAATCAGTTGATTAAAACGAATAAAAAGGAAAAAAATAGTCACAATGTGTTTTTGCAAAGTTTTCTTGTGGCGAGTCAAACGCAAGAATTAAAATACATCAATCAATTTATTGAGGCTTATCCTGAAGGGGAGGAATTGATGAATTTGCATGCAAGTTTGTTGTCCTCTATATACAAAACGGTGGGTTCTCCTTTTCAAAAGGCTTTGGCAAATTATGCTTTGTCTGATGATAAGGCTTTGACGAAATTGATTAAGTCGATTGAGTTTTTAGATGCGAGTTTTGCGACTTGTTGGGAGGAGGAAATTAAAATGATTTATTGGGTCAATCCTGAACGGGTTAAAAATATATTTAAAGAAGTCGGTATTGATATTAACCAATACCATTATTTTTTAGAAACGAAATCTCATAATCCTAACATTGGAAAAAGTGGAAAATTAGAAGCTAAAGATGTCATTTATTTGGTGATGCAAAATTATGATGTTCCTTTGAGTGTACATGCTTCTTGTGAAGGGATGGGGACAAAATTTGAGGATATTACTATTGGTGAGTTTTTAAGTGGTTTTTGGGCGTACAATGACCCTGCTACTCCGAATACGGATATCTCTAATGATTCCTATCCTTATGATTCTTTGCAACTAAAATACTATATAGATGTTACTGTGGAGGAGGGAAAGTCTGTGGATTTGGGGCAGAAGCATTGGAAGGCGACTTTGATGCTTGGGGGTGATGAGGAAAATGGGCATGTGCTTTGGTTTTTGGGGGTTGAGTTTTTGGTTTTGGATGAGGATTGGGTGGTTTTGCGGGATTCTTTTAGGTGTCTTGGGAATTAGGTGACGAGGGGCGAGTGACTGGTGACGAGGGGCGAGTGACTGGTGACGAGGGGCGAGTGACTGGTGACGAGGGGCGAGTGACTGGTGACGAGGAGCGAGTGATGGGTGATATAGCAGTCCTATCTGAAAATAGAAAAAGTGTATCTCACGCAAAGGTCGCAGAGTTTTTCGCAAAGGTCGCAAAGAGATTGGTTTCTGTTGAGCTTTGCGGTCTTTGCGTCAAAATTCTTTGCGGTCTTTGCGTGAAAGAAAATTCCTGAACTGAATTAGGATTGCTATAATTGAAAAATCGTTTTTTTATGATATTTTCCTGTGTGGTGTTCCTTTTAACGCAAAGGCGCAAAGGTTGCGCAAAGTTCGGAGAGAAACCCTTTTGGGTTTAAGAATTAGAAGGATTCTTGATGATTTTATTTGGTTAGAATGATGGTTCATTTTTAGATTCCTCCCCCTTCGCCCTCTCCAAAGGGGGATAAATTTGACCAAGTGCTCTAACTTAGAACCATTAGAAGTTGAGTCCTTGAAAAATAGCCCTGATAGTAGTGGTATGGCTTTTTAGTTTTTGTGGTTTAAGTGGTTTTTGTAGTTTTTGTGGTTGTCATTTCGACTCCGTTCAATGAGCAAACGAAAAGCCATAAGAACGGATAGCAGGACTAAACGCAACGACGAAGATCCTGACAGTTCGCTCCTTTTTAGGAATTAGAATTTTGTGTATTAGTAATATTAGGGAATTAGAAAAATTGTGAATTTTCTCTGCAACAATCAAAAAAAGATTGCTATCAATAATAACAAAAAAAGATGAAAGATAAAAAAAACCTGATTCGGGAATTTTGGTTAAGTTCTTTGGCACTCAATAATAGAACGAGTGTGATGGTCATCATTTTTTTGGTGATTGTGATTGGCTTGCAGTCTTATTTGACGATGCCTAAAGAAAACTTTCCTGAGATAAAAATACCTGAGATTTATGTGGGTACGCCTTATCCTGGAAACTCGCCTTTGGATATGGAAAATTTGGTGACTCGTCCGATTGAAAAAGAGGTGAATAGTATTACAGGGGTGAAGGAAGTCGTTTCTTCTTCGATTCAGGATTTTTCGAGTATTCAGGTAAAATTTGATATGAATGTGAATGCGGATGATGCGTTGCAGGAGGTCAAGGATGCGGTGGATCGGGCGAAGTCGGAATTGCCTAATGATTTGCCTGTTGATCCTAATATTCTGAAATTGGATTTTGGGGATTTGCCAGTGATGAGTATCAATTTGTCGGGGTATTCCAATGTCGATGTGCTTAAAGAATATGCGGAATATTTGCAGGATGAAATTGAAAAGTTTCCTGAAGTTTCACGGGTGGATATTAGTGGGGTTCAAGAAAAAGAGGTGGTTATCAATGTCAATGTCTATGAATTGGAGGCGAGGCAATTGAGTATGCGAGATGTGGAAGGCGCAATTGCCAACGAAAATTTAAGTATTTCTGGCGGAGATTTGTTGCAAGATGGAATTCGGCGAAATATACGGGTTGTTGGAGAGTTTGCCAATGTTGATGAAATTGAAAGTGTCATCATCAAAAACGAATTTCAGAACATTGTTTATCTCAAAGATGTTGCCAATGTTAAATTTCAATATGAGGACAATACGAGTTATTCTCGGGGTAATCGCTTAACGGTGGTCACGCTCAATGTCATTAAAAGAAGTGGGGCGAATTTGTTGGATGCCTCTGATAATGTCAAACAAGTTTTAGCTACCGCAGATGCCGAAGTTTTTCCCGATGCGTTGAACGTTCAGTTGATAAATGATACGTCTAAAATCACTCGTTCTATGGTGAGTAATTTGGAGAATAGTATTATTTCTGGAGTTATTTTAGTGGTCTTGGTTTTGCTCTTTTTCTTAGGTTTGCGCAATGCATTGTTTGTGGGTGTTGCCATACCTTTGTCGATGCTCATGGGAATTATGATCCTCAATTTTATGGGCGCAACACTCAATATGATGGTCTTGTTTTCCCTTATTTTGGCATTGGGCATGCTGGTGGATAACGCCATTGTGGTGGTCGAAAATATATATCGACTGATGCAAGAAGGCTATTCTCCTGTACGGGCCGCAAAAGAAGGAACGGGTGAAGTTGCTTTGCCGATTATTGCTTCTACTGCAACGACTTTGGCTGCCTTTTTCCCTTTGCTTTTCTGGAATGACATTACGGGGGAATTTATGAAATTTTTGCCGATGACGCTCATTATTGTATTATCGTCTTCGCTTTTCGTCGCCTTAGTCATCAATCCCGTACTAACCTCTATGTTGATGAAAGTAACAGGTCCGAACGCCAAAACCAACTATATCAGAGTCCTTTTAAGTGTATTGTTTTTAGCACTTTTAGCAGTCATCGCACATTTTACAAACTATCCAACCATGCGAGGGTTGTTTATTGCAATAGGCATTATGACCCTTTTACAAGTTTTTATTTTTCAACCCTTATCAAAAATATTTTTGGGTTCCGTAATGCCCCGATTGGAAAGTGCTTATGAATGGTTTATTCGTTTTGCCTTGACAGGCATCAAACCCTACTTCTTTTTATTATTGACTTTTGGTTTATTGATTGGCTCAATTGTTCTTTTAGGCACATCAGGCCCCAATATTTTATTATTTCCAGAAGCAGAACCGAACTCCGCTTTTATTTACGTTGAGTATCCTGCGGGTACAGACATTCAAAAAACAAATGCACTCACCGAAGAGGTAGAAGATGTGGTCTTAGAAACGTTAGAACCTTACGATTATATGGTTGAGTCGGTGCTTGCCAATGTCGGGAAAGGTGCGAGTAATCCAATGGCAGGAATTGACCAAAGTACAACACCCAATAAATCAAGAATTTCGATTTTCTTCCTTGAATTTACCAAAAGAAATGGACAATCTACCAGTGAAATTGTGCAAAAAGTTAGAGACAATTTAACGGAATTTCCTGGCGTGAGTATTGCGGTAGAAAAAGAACAAAGCGGACCACCAACTGGCCCACCCATCAATATCGAAATTGCAGGAGAAGACTTTGGGACACTCATTGCTTTAACCGAAGATGTCAAAAGTTATTTAGAAAGTTCAGGGGTAGAAGGTGTGGAGGAATTAAAGATGGATATGGAAAAAGTCAAGCCCGAATTACTCTTAAATATTGATAGAGAAAAAGCCCGTCGTTTTGGCTTATCTACGGGTATGATTGCCTCTGATATTCGTACTGCCGTTTTTGGAAAAGAAGTCTCTAAATTCAAAGATGGAGAAGATGAATATCCCATCAATTTGCGTTTCAATGAAGAAAGCCGCTATGATTTGCCGACGATTATGAATCAAAAAATCACCTTTAGAAATCAGTCAAATGGACAAATTGTACAAGTCCCGATTTCGGCAGTAGCCAAACCAGAATACCGCTCTACCATCGGGTCCGTCAAACGAAAAGATTTAGAACGAGTCATCTCTTTGCAGTCCAACGTATTAGAAGGCTACAACGGCACACAAATCGTCGATGCTTATCGAGAAGTGATGGAAGGCTACGATTTGCCAGAAGGCTATACCGTACAATTTACAGGCGAGCAAGAAGAACAAGAAGCCTCCATGGCCTTCTTAACCCAAGCACTTTTCATTGCCATCGCCCTGATTTTTCTCATCATCGTCACCCAATTCAATTCCGTGATGATGCCCGTCATCATCGTTGGCTCCGTTATATTTAGTACGATAGGCGTCTTTTTAGGCTACGTCTTTTTCAGCATGGATTTCATCGTCATTATGACCGGCATCGGCATCATTTCCTTAGCAGGAATCGTCGTAAACAACGCCATCGTATTGATTGACTACACCAACTTAGTTCGACAAAGAAAACGAGAAGAACTGGACTTAGATGACGAAACCCGACTCAACAAAACACAAGTCATTGACTCCATCGTACAAGGTGGTGCCACCCGTCTAAGACCCGTATTATTGACCGCCATCACGACCATTTTGGGCTTAATCCCTTTGGCTGTCGGTTTCAACATAGACTTTGTGGGGCTTTTGCGAGACTTCCGACCCGATATTTATTTTGGGGGAGACAACACCGTATTCTGGGGAGCGATGTCGTGGACGGTCATTTTTGGTTTGACTTTCGCCACTTTTTTGACACTTGTGATTGTGCCTGTGATGTATTTGATTGTGGATCGTTTTATGAGTAAGGTGTTTGGCACAGGCTTGAATACGAGGTAGTGATTTTTGGTGACGAGGGCGAGTGACTGGTGACGAGTGGTTTTTTGTAAAAGAAAATAATTGAGTTTCGCTCCTATCCTTTCGTCCCCTTCGTCCCCTTTCGCCCCTATAAAATCGTTTCTTTCTTTCTATTTTTTTTTGGAGAGAATGGTGGAGTGCTTCGTCGTTACGGAAAGGCCTGCTGTCCGCTACTATAGCAAAGGCTTTTCTTCGAGGGCTTTGCTTTGCTATAACGCTACCATCAGGTCTATTTTGGGTGGTCTCAACCTTTGAAGGAAGATAGCGAGCACAATTCTTGTATTGCTTATTAATTTCCCGAATCGCCAACCACGATTCTGATTTAGTTTGTTATGTCTCAAATGCTATTTCTATTTTTTTCATTGACATGAACGTAATTTAATTACAATATACGGCATATTACCGTACATATTAAGTGTCCATATTATATTTTTTTTTGAAATTAAATATAGTTTATTGATTATGAGACTAATACAGTGATACAATTTATTTCTATTTAATTACTTCAATCCACTTATTATGATTGATTTTAGCCGATTTTTCAGCATTTTTACTTGTGTCTAACGGTTAGTATATGAAGCGTAGCGACCGAATGGGAGCTATGATTTCATATACATTGTTAGCAGCAAATTTTATTCATTATCGAAATGGAAATAAAGAACATCAGACCAATAATTTACTCCCAACATATTCCACATTTCCTGTTCTGTGTTTTTAATTTTTTTTTCTAATTCTTGAACGTTTGTTGAATTGTCAGAAAAAAATAGTTTTGATAAAAATCCTTTTGGTTTGGACAAGTCTAAAATTTCTTTTTTAAGTTTTTCAATAGTTGTATTCATACTTTTAAAGTCATTCAAATATTCTTTTTTTTGACTTTCAATATTTAAAATATCTTTTTCAAATAATTCTTTATTCTGGTCTTCTAATTCTCCATCTCCCATTTCATATATTTCACCACATTCCAATATAATATTTTGAAGTTGGTGATTATTTAAAAATTCTTTAGTCTCATTTATTTGATTATTCAATTCAGTCCTGTCAAAAATATTTTCACCTTGAAGTCTCTCTAAAAAATCGAGTAATTCTAGTTTTCCCTTTTCAAAACTTCCCTGAATTGCAATTGGGTGTTCATAATCCCAATTTATTGAATTAGAAACTTTAGAGTCTTGGCTTACCAAGATTTTATAAGATAGAGGTATAGAATATGAATATTCAGAAAGTCCAAAGATTTTTTCTCCATCCTTTCTTTCTCCTTTAGTCCTGTCAAAGTCTATCGAGTATAAGTAACTTCTATTTGCCATTTTGTATGTTTTTATTTGCTGCTAACGCATACTGCTTGTTAGCGATTGTGATTTTTATTATTTTATTTAGTCGTTTTTTATTTTCTCCTTATTATTATTTTTCCACTTTGCTCGTATAGTTTCCAGTAGTAGATGCCTGTGGGTAAATCGTTAGGTAGTATTTTTTTTGAGGAAAAAATTTCTTCTTTTTTGACGACTTGTCCTTTTTTGTTGTAAAGACTTAAGACTGGGGGATTTGCTCTGGAAGAAAAGTAGAATGCTATTTGATTTGATGCTGGATTAGGATGGACTGAAACTAAGGATGATGGATTTAACAATGATATACTTGTGACAGTAATATTCTATTTATCCAAAGAAAGGCTAATTTCCTTCATTTTAAGGCTTTTACATTGTCTTTATACCTTCTACAAGGGTAGTTCCATCCAACATAGACCTGATAGAAATGGTATGGCAAAATAGTTTCTGTGGTTTTTGTAGTTTGTGTTGTTTTTGTGGTTGTTTTTCTTCCAAATAGGTTGATTTTTTGCCATAAGAATGGATAGCAGGGACTGCCGTAGCGATGAAAGATAAACCGTTCTCTCCTTATTTTCATCTTATTGTATAAGCATTTACTTCTTGGTGATTTGCTTGCTCAAAAGTGGTTTGTATTTGTGCCTGACAGGTTTATTTTAGGGTGCGCTTGATATATCCGTCAAAATTTATACTTTTGGCTTGCTGCTTTTATAGGTCTAAATTCCTAAATGCACTTATAATAATCAGATAGCCATTTCTTATATAAAAATCGTAAACATGAAAGTTGTTTTTGTAAGTTTTGAAGCAAGCAATGGTAGTGGTACTTACGATGTTGTTGGTGTCACCAATGGCAATGCTATTGTAGGAAATGGTATGACTTCGCCGATTACCGTCACTTTAACAAATAATGCTTCTACGACTCCTTTTGATATAATTGTTGTTGATAATGGAAATCCAGCTTGTAACAGTTTTTCAACAACCATAAATCCCATTAATTGCGCTAACTTCCCCACTTGTCCAGGCGCATACATTAGCGAATTTGCTTATGATTGTGATGATAATATAGGGTCTTGATTTATTTTTAGATTTTCCATTTTTGTACAATAAGATGAAGTTGTTTGAACGCTACTACTCATCCTTTGAAATTAATTCTTTTTTCAATAAAATTCTGATAAGGGTAATTCCCGCAGCAATGATAATAAATAAGGCGGGGAATCCTCCTAACACCGATAAAATTCTTATGCCATCTAAACCCTTTGTTGACAACATAATGTAGGTTAATCCCCCAATGACCAATCCCCAAATTATTTTGGTTCCTGTTGATGCTTCACCGTCTGTCGTTCCTTTTTCTGAAATTTTGCTCATGGCAGATATATTGGAATCGGCTGCCGTAACATAAGACAAAAATATCAAAATCAAAGTAATTGGAATCGTAACACTACTACTTCCTATCTGATTGAGCAGTCCATACATGACCGACTCCTCCCCTTTCAAGCTCATCGTCTCAAATAATATATTGCCATTTAATTGATTGAGATAAAGGGTTGCGCCACTAAAAATAGACATCCATAAAATAGCAAACAAAGAAGGAAATATCAAATTAAAATTGATGTACTCCCGAATGGTATAGCCTTTCGATATTCGCCCCAGAAAAAGAGAAGCTACGGGTGCCCATGCAAACCAATTTGCCCAATAAAAAATACTCCAATCATTTCTCCATTCTTGGTTTATTCCAGAATTTATATCAATGCTTCTTTGTGGAAAGGTCGTAATATATTCTTGTATCCCTGTAAATGCTATTTGCGTAATTTCTAATGGATAACTAAAAATAAAGATAAAACAAGCAAGCAGTATAAATCCCATAATATTGATACTTGACAACCATTTAATTCCCTTTTGAAGTCCACTTATAGCAGAGATTATAAAACTTATGATAATGGCAAAACCAACGATTCCTATCAAAAAATTAGATTTTGGTATGTCAAATATTTGTTCAATCCCACCAATAATGGAGAGAATTCCAGCCCCTAAAGAAGCAGACATTCCCAAAACCAACGAATAGAGACACAAAACATCAACAACAGCATCCACTGTTTTTGAATCTTCATTATCCTTTAAACCGATTAAGGAGGAAACACTAAATTTTCTATGTAAATTATAGTAAGAAAGCGCAAAAACCAATCCTGCCAAACAATATATCGCATAAGGAGTAAATGACCAATGCATAAACATCGTTGACATGGAAAAACTCATTGATTCGGTAGATGATGGACTAATCGTAGAAATTGGCGGATTGGCATAGTGGTATAAAGGTTCGGCACATCCCCAGAATAATATTCCAGTGGCAATCGTCGTACAAATGCTGATAGCAAACCATCTGCCTTTGCTCAACAGTGGCTTGGCTTTTTTACCACCTATTTTTATTTTAGCAATTGGAGAAAAGTAAGTAATTGCAAGTAAAATTATAAAAAGAAAGCTACTCCACGAAAAGATAAAGCCAAAGTATTTCAAAATGCCTTCATTTGCCTTTGTAATAAACAAAGAGAATACTTCATTATTAATTTGACTAAATAATATGGTGCATATTATCAATATTAGTGGAGGAAAAAACACATACTTTCTTAAATGATCCATTTGTTTTTTTTTAAGTACAAGAACTTGAGCAAAAAATGTGGTTTCTTCCCCTAAATTTTGCCTTTTTCCCCAATAACTAAAAACATATCGACTCAAAAAAACACACTGAATTTATTTAAAAAAACTCATCATCTGCGCTATTCCCAACATATAAATGCAGAGAAATTATAATGATCTATCACTGAGAATATATGTATAATATTCCGTTTATCCAAAAATGAATGGTTTGCTTTGGTTGTAAGGCTTGCATTTGCCTTTGATAGTGGGAGAAATGTCATAAGTTTTCTTCACAAAAATGAGATTTTACTATCTTTTTTTAAGGAGCGAAGGTTTTGGAGCTTCGTCGTGGTGCATGCGCTCACTATTTTGAATAGTTTGAACGTTATATATAGCAATCCTATTTAAAAATGGAAAAAGTGTTTTTCACACAAAGACCACAGAGTTTCTCGCAAAGGCAGCAGAAAGATTGGTTTCTGTCGAGCTTTGCGCTTCTTTGCGTTGCGCTCTTTGCGTGAAATAAAATTCCTGAACCGAATTAGGATTGCTATAACTGTGAGGAATTGGAATTGTTTAAAGTATTTACAAATCGTCCATCTATGTCAAAAATGGGGAGCTTGTTTATGGATGATTTACTTTTGGTATTGAGTTTTTCGTTTGTGGAGTTTGGTAAGTTTCAACATTGATTAAAGGAAATTTGTTGAAAGTGGACATCAGTGGATCTACGATTTGGGTGGATGCGTATTCGTCAAAATCCAGAAAATTAGTTTGGTAGAGAGAAAGAAGAGGAAAGAGAGGCTAATATATATTTTTTAAAAACTCACCTCTTTCAATTATTTCGTTGCCCCATTTATAAACATCAAAATTAAGGTCGTTATCTATTTGGTATTTGTCTAAATTGTAAAATAGAAACCCTAAAACAAATATCCTAAAACTCTGCCAAGTACAAGCATTAACAGAAATCACTTGACCAGTAGCTTGGAAGTCAAATTTATGGTTTTTTTGATAGTATTCATCAATATCCCCATTCTTATTGTATAAATTTGGAGAGATGGTACAATTGCCTAAATCTCTATATAAATAACGACGGATTGAGTTGCCGCTACTATCCACATATACAAGCAAATTTTGTCCATGAATCTCCAGACCCACCCCAACTTCGTGAAGATATTCAACTATCGAATTATAGTCAGACAAAAAATCACTTACTAATTCCAAAGCATCCTCAAATCTCTGATTTACGCTCTTTTCTGTGAAATATAATGCTTTGTTAAAGTAATTGCCAAAAGGTATTGCATCTGTTTTACTAGCCTTCCTCCTGTGTGAAACACTGTAGTTAGTATGTTCATTGTAATAATAACATTTATCTACCTGAAAGAAATCAATTAAATCTTTTTTGGGAACGCCAACAATGCAATCAGATATATACATTGAAGTCAATGATTCCCTGATTGGATGTATTCTTACCATTCTACCGAAATAAATAGGTAATCCAAATTTAGCATGCAGTTGCTCATGTATTAATAGAGTTCTAAAGGATAAAGTAGGGAGGCAGGAAATCGGATTTTCTAAAGTGGAGTTTGATGCATCGGTATAGTATATATCATGCATGAAGTATTCGTCAGATGCTTCATCTTTGTTGTAAAAAGAATTGAAAACCTGGATATTATCTTTATTATCTTCAATATTATATTTCCAAACTCTTTGCTCAAATTTCAGCAATATTGCGTCTCCTTTTAAATCATCATCACGTGGAACATCTACATAGTTGTTATTAGCGAATATTTGAAAATAGTCGGTTTCTATATTTGGCTGATCAATTCTCTTGGTAAAGAAACTAAAATCATTTTTTAAGTTCATATATTGATTTCAATAGTTTTAAATCCAAAGTCTCAAGAACTGAATTAATTACATCTGGCTCTATTTTGGATGCCAAATACTTACAAAGAAACAAATCGTTCGTTTCCTGAGAATTAATCAATCGTATAAGTAAGTGAATGTCAAATTTCTCTACTATTTCACCATTGAAAATGACTTTATTTTGATTTATATCAATTAAAGTTGTACTTGTTAAAATCTTAATCAAATCACATAAAACAGCAAATTGCTTTTTAGATTCTTCGGAAGGCGAGCTAATAAATTCATTAATAACATAAGGGTTAATAGTCCAAAATTTTGGACTAAGAAGTTTTATTGTATTTATTAAATCTACAATCATCTCTATAATTTTATTTCAAAAAGCCTTCCTGTTATGAAAGGCTTTTTGAAATAATAAATTTCTCAATATTAGTTTTGAGATGGTGAGCCAGTAGCACACTCAACAAAAGCCTTATAAGTAGCTTCACTTACTTCATCATCACCAATGAAATATCTTTTTCTTCCACCTTGAACTAAAGCTAATTCTTCTTTAGAAAGTAAAGGTGCTTGTACTTTTTCTTTAGAAAGTAATGCTTTTTTAAATTCATCTAGTTTTAACATTTTAATTAGTTTTTAATTTTAACTCCTTATAGAGTTCAGAGAATATCTCCTAAAATAGATTATGAAACCTGATGTATCTATAGCTAATCACCTTTCACATCTAATCTTGAGACAAAGTTATATTACTCTACTGCAATTTTTTTGCAGTGAAAAAAAATAAATACTTCTTGTTATTAAGAACAGTGGCAATCTGCACAATTTTTCTTAAAGGCAAAAATCATAAGAAATTGATTTATAGATTGTTATATCTAATTATAAATAAACGTAAATATAAATCAACTCAATTAATTTTTATAAAATAAATTATCAATTGTTTAAATTCTGATATTGGAGGTACAAATCACAACTGCGTCCTCCTGTTATTTTTCTTTGAGATATGAATCCAAGAATTAGATCTACTTCATATTCATAACAATAACTATTTCTACTTGAACAAAAATAAATAGGGGCTTCCATTGATTTCATTAAACTTATTATGTCATAGACACAGCGTTCTGATACCATTAATTTTCTGCTCAAATTTGAGGGACTTCCTGTAGCTTTTCTCCTAATCAGTCCATCAACTCTTTCTATTACTTGCAATTTTTCAATAAATTTCATGATTATAATATTAGTAAAAAACAAAATATTTTATATATAATTTGCTGGTAAACAATATTTATCAAAGACCATCAGTGAATCCTTAAAGCATGTCTTTCCTTCAATTGAAGCCCAAAATGAAGGTTGGCTAATTGTGCATGCTACACACCACAGTCAATTTCAAAATATTGATTGACCAAACACTTTATTTTTGATACAAATAACCCCTCAAATAGTAAAAAATATTCCAATAAGGTTATTTTGATATCTACGTCTTATTCTCGCTGATAAATGTATATATAATTTTTTTGCAACCAAAAAAAACAAGACAATTTTATCTAATTTAAAATTAATCTAATTTAAAATTTTTATAATATCATAACACCTTCAATAATGATAACCAGTCCAAAATAGACCTGATAGAAATGGTATGGAAATGCGCTCGGCTCTTGTGTAGCTTTCCATAAGAATGGATAGCAGGGACTGCCGTAACGATGAAAGACGAACCGTTCTCTCCTATTTTTTTTCTTTAAGAAGTTGTTGGAGTTTTTTTGAATGGGCGGATTGTGTCTCTATGAAATAAATGCTTTTGGCAAAAAATCAACGTATAAGGTGCAACTAATTTTCAAAGTTGAGCGTTTTTTGAATTTAACAATTATCTGTTTACCAAAAAAATCCGTCCCTTTTTGAACTAAAAAAAATCTATCTGTGTTCTGTCGGTGTATATAAAATCACACAATGAACAAAATACAATACTATTGCGATATTGACGGTATAGAAAAAAACGCTGCGGAGCAAATCATCAACTATGCCGAAAAAGAACACATCAACAAAGTTTGCGTTTTTACAGACATACATTATTGCGATGAAAAAGCGATTCCTGTCGGTGTTGCTTTCTCGACGCAAAATCACTTTTATCCACTCATTACAGGCAAAGATGTCGGCTGTGGTGTGATGTTCCTAAAAATTGCCAAAAAAGACTGGCTAAAACCTTTCAATAAGGAAGAACATTATAAAGCCTTAAATTTAGCCCATCAAAAAATGACGGATGATGGATTGGGCGGTGGCAACCACTTTTTATCTTTAGAGGAAGATGACGAAAATGTGTACGTTCTTTGTCATACAGGCACAAGAAATCGAGGCATCAGCCTATACCAACAATGCTATAAATTAACCCAAGAATATTCTTTAGAACACGGCAGTCAAGTACAGTTTTTGCCGACGGATTATGTCAATCGAAAATTCTATGACGACTATAATAATATTTTACGTTTTGGCTACAAACGACGCAAAAACTTCTGTATCAAAACGCTCATTTTTCTACAAAATGCCAACTATATAAAATGCGAAAAAACAAAAATTCACAGAGATTATTTAAATCAAGATTACACAAAAATTGACGACCAAGGCACGATATTCGGCACACGTTACCAAATAAAAGATTCGATTCACAACCACTTACGCTTCCAAGACAACGGAACAGTCATCCACCGCAAAGGAAGTACAGAATTGACTGTAAATGCAACTGTCGTCATTCCCCTATCAATGACACGAGGCAGCTTGTTGGTAGAGCTAACACCCTATGATACAACCGCCGAAAACGCCTTGTTTTCCTGTGCGCACGGAGCGGGCAGACAGTTCTCCAGATTCGATACCATGAAATATTGGAAAACCACCTTAAAAGAAAAAGAACGCAAAGCCTTCAAACAAAAATTCTCGGAAATGTTAAACCGTTCCAACAAATTTCCAAGCGGCTATATCCAAGAATTTGACTTTGCCTACAAAGCCCATTCAGAGATTTTTAAATACCAAACATACCTCAAAAAAATCACCAAAACTACCCCAATTGTAACAATAAAGTACACAGAAATTTGAAGAGAGAACCGAAAAAAAACTTATATGGTTTAAAAAGCCAGAACCAAAAAATTATATGGACTTAAACCAACTTATATGGTTCAAAAAACTACTTAGCATTCCTTAATTCATCCAAAAATTTACTCGCAAAAATAAAATCATTCAACCGCTTATTATCACTCGACAGAATCTCCTTATTACTCCCTTCCCACTCCTTTTCCCCCTCAAACAAATACGTCACCTGATCCCCAATCTCCATCACCGAATTCATATCGTGTGTATTAATAATCGTCGTAATATCATTTTCTTGCGTAATTTCCCGAATCAAATTATCAATTTGCAAAGAAGTACGAGGGTCGAGTCCAGAATTAGGCTCATCACAAAAAAGATACTTGGGTTTCAACACAATCGAACGAGCGATTCCTACCCTTTTCATCATTCCCCCACTAATTTCAGCAGGAAACTTATCATTTGCCTCACTCAATGATACCCGCTCCAAACAGTAATTGACCCGATTCATCTTTTCCTTTTTGGTTTTATTCGTAAACATATCCAACGGAAACTTCACATTCTCCTCCACCGTCATCGAATCAAACAAAGCACTCCCCTGAAATAGCATCCCAATCTGCTGCCGAATCGCCTTTTTCTCTTTGGTAGACAACGCACTAAAATTCGTATCATCATAAAATACCACCCCATCCGACAGCTCAAACAACCCAATCATACATTTAATAAAAACCGTCTTTCCTGACCCACTCTGCCCAATAATCAAATTCGTCTTCCCCGTATGAAAAGTGGTCGTAATCCCCTTCAAAATATGAGCATCACCAAAAGACTTATGTAAATTTTCAACTCGAATCATAATATTCTAAATTCTAATCTTTAATTTCTATTTTACTATTTCTAATAAGGAGCGAACTGTCAAGTACTCCGTCGCAACGGAAAGTCCTGCTATCCGTTCTTATGGCTTTCAGTTTGGTTATTGAACGGAGTCAAAATGACAACCACAAAAACTACAAAAACCACTTAAACCACAAAAACTAAAAAGCCATACCACTCCTATCAGGGCTATTTTGCATGGTCAGAACAAAAAACTTATATGGTAAAAAAAACAACTACTTAAACCACAAAAACCACATAAACTAAACAAGCAACATAGCCGCAATCAAATAATCTGCAATCAAAATCAAGATACTACTATTGACCACCGCACGAGTACTTGCCGCCCCAATCTCCAAAGCACCGCCCTTCACATAATACCCTTGAAAACATGACACTGACCCCAAAATAAAGGCAAAAACCACCCCTTTAATCAGCATCAACGTCACATTAAACGGCTCAAACCACATCCCCAATCCACGATAAAACACCTCCGTAGGCACACCACCCGTCGTCGTCGTCGCAATCAATCCCCCCACAATCCCCAAAAATGCTGATAAAATCACCAAAAAAGGAATGATAGAAACCGCCGCCAAAATCTTAGGCGCAACCAAATAAGAAATCGTATTGACGCCCATAATTTCGAGCGCATCAATCTGTTCTGTACTCCGCATACTCCCCAACTCCGACGCAATATTAGATCCCACTTTCCCCGACAAAATCAAACAAGAAAAAGTCGGCGCCAACTCAATCATCATCATATCTCGAACAATATAACCGATATAATAAAGTGGCACAAAAGAAGAAGATAACTGATAAGAAAATTGCACTGCCGTCACCGCTCCCAAAAAAACCGAAATAACGGCAATAATCACCACAGATCCAACTCCTATATTGTACATCTGTCGCATATATTCCTTCCAATACATGCCCCATTTCTCAGGACGAGCAATCATCCTGCCCAACATAATAAAATATCTCCCTATATCGTGTAATGCTCTCATATATTATAAAAATTGTGTAGTTGTCTTGTTGTTTTTGAAGCCATGCTAACGTTCCAACCATCCAAAATAGACTCGATAGTAGCGGTATGGTGGCAGCAGGGCGGTAGATGTAAGGCATCTTTAAGATGCCTTACATCTTGTGCGGAGGCCACCATAATAGCGGATAGCGAGACCCTGCGTCACGACGAAGCACCCCACCATTCTCTCCTAAAAAAAATCCTATTTTTGAGTAAAAATAAGGCAATCTTACTGCCTCACAAAAAATAAGGAAAAATGAAATGTAAAAAAATGATTTTATGCCCCTATCTTTGCAAGATTACCATGTCACTTGTCACATTAAACTCGCCCCCTCACTTACTTACTCTAAATACTTAGCATGACCCGACGGCAAGATACTACAAAAGAATTAAATTGGCTGAATAAATGGATTCCCAATGAAATCCGCTTACCAATCCTCGTAATCCTTGTCATTACAGGAATCGTGTTTTTTCCAGCACTAAGCAACAGTTTTACGAATTGGGACGATGGTTTGTACGTAACACAAAACCCCTACATACAAGGATTTTCTATCGAAAACCTCAAAACCATCTTTACAGAACCCATTGCCAACAACTATCATCCACTAACGATGATTTCCTTGACATTCAACTATATATTTGGCAAACTTAACCCCTCTGGCTATCATTCCACCAACTTATTTTTGCACTTAGCCAATACCTTTTTCGTCTTTTTATTCGCCTATCACCTCACAGACAAACGGCTTTGGGTAGGCATCATTACCGCCCTTTTCTTCGGAATCCATCCCATGCATGTCGAATCTGTCGCATGGGTTTCCGAACGCAAGGACGTTTTATATACCTTTTTCTTTGTATCGGGCTTACTATCGTATTTAGCTTATTTAAAAAACGAAAAAACGAAATATTTAGGCGTTACCCTAATATTATGCCTACTTTCTCTATTATCCAAACCAGCAGCCGTCGTTTTTCCCATTGTTTTACTATTAGTAGACTACTATAAAAACAGAGAATGGAGCGGAAAAGTATTCTTAGAAAAAATTCCTTTCTTCGCCTTATCCATCGTATTTGGCGTCATTACCCTCAACATACAATCAAGCACCGCCATCGGGGAATTTAGCCAATTTAGCTTTATACAACGCATCTCCTTCGCATGTTATGGCATCGTTGCCTACCTCACAAAATTAGTATTGCCCCTCAATTTATCGGCACTCTACCCCTACCCCGTCCAATCGGCTACCGAAAGTTTACCCGCCATTTATATGGTAACGCCCATCTTTGTATTGGGCATCATTGGTGCAGCAATATGGGGCATCAGAAAACACAAATGGCTTACTTTTGGCTTACTTTTCTTCTTAGTCAATATCGCCCTTGTCCTACAATTCGTCACCGTCGGAAACGCCATCATAGCAGATCGTTATACCTACTTATCCTACGTCGGCATCTTTCTAATCATCGGAATCGGCGTCGATACCATCCTCCAAAAGCCCAATTTCAAAAAGTGGCGCATTCCAGCATTGGGCATCATCGGCGCATTGAGCATCATGTACAGCGCACTCTCGTTCCAACGTTGCGCCGTATGGAAAAACAGCATCACTCTATGGACAGATGCCATCAAAAAAGACAATCAAAATTTCTTGGCTTTTACCAAACGAGGCGAACACTATTACAACAATAAAGACGCAAAAAAAGCCCTTGACAACTTTGACAAAGCCATCGCCATACAGCCCAATTATGCGCTTCCCTACACCTACAAAGGATTCATATTCCTAAGTACCAAAAACTACGACAAAGCCCTCCCAAGCTACACAAAAGCCATCGAACTCTCCCCAAACAACGCTGATTTCTACAACCAAAGAGGACGCTGTTACTACGAAACCAACGAATGGGCAAAAGCCATTGAGGACTACAAACAAGCCATCACCCTCAATCCAAATGCCTACAAAGCCTACAACAACAGAGCCATCATCTACCACAGAAACCAAGAATACGAAAAAGCCTTAGCCGACTACGACGCAGCCCTAAAAATCAACCCAAATTACCCCTCCGCCACCCAAAACAGAGCCACCCTACTCAACGAAATGGGGAATTAGGAAATAATGAGAAAACTTATATGGTTCAAAACAAACATGAACCGAAAGACTTATATGGACTTATATGGTTCAAAACAAATATGAACCGAAAAACTTAAATGCACTAAAAAAAAAACTAATATCACTTATATGGTTCAGAAAATAGAAATAACCAACTGGTTCAAATCCCTACAAGACGAAATCTGCCAAAACCTCGAAACCAAAGACGGCAAAGGCAAATTTCACCAAGACCTGTGGGAACGACCCGACGGCGGAGGCGGAAGAACCCGTATCCTCAACGACGGCAACATCATCGAAAAAGGCGGTGTAAATTTCTCAGCCGTACACGGCGACCTCCCCAAAAACATCGCCAACGCCCTCAAACTTCCCCCCAACCAACAATTCTATGCCACAGGTGTATCCATCGTCCTTCACCCACACAGCCCGATGATCCCCATCATCCACATGAACATCCGTTACTTCGAGATTTCCAACGGCATCCACTGGTTCGGTGGCGGTATTGACGTAACGCCCCACTATGTCCACAAAGCAGACGCCACCTTCTTCCACCAACACCTCAAAAATACCTGCGACCAACACCACAAAGACTACTACCCCCACTTCAAAAAATGGGCAGACGACTACTTTTACATCAAACACCGCAAAGAAACAAGAGGCATCGGTGGCATCTTCTTCGACAGACTCTCCGCCAACGAAGAATTTACCAAAGAACAAAGATTTGCCTTCGTACAAAGCGTCGGAAAATCCTTCATCCCCATCTACTTCCACCTAGTAGACCAAAACAAAGAAAAAACCTACGGAGACCCCGAAAAAAACTGGCAAAAACTCCGCAGAGGACGCTATGTCGAATTCAATTTAGTCTACGACAAAGGCACAAAATTCGGCTTAGACACCGACGGACGCATCGAATCCATCCTCATGAGCCTTCCCCCCCAAGCCAATTGGCAATACGACGTACAGCCCACCCCACAATCCCCCGAACACAAAACCCAACAACTCCTAAAAAAAGAAATTGATTGGGTCAATAATATAAAATCTTAAATTTAAGGAGCGAAAGGTCAAACCCTTCGTCGTTACATTCTGGGCCTGCTATCCGCTAATGGATGGCATCTCAAAGATGCCTTGCATTTTTTCACGTACAGAACCGTATTGAAAGGCATTTCCAAAATGCCTTTCATTTCCACAAATGAACCGAACAAGGCAGCCAACGCAAACCATCCAACCACTCCTATCAGGGCTATTTTTCATGGTCGCAACAAAAATCAAAGGAAATTAAGTTCAGAACCCTCCATTAAAAGGAATATCTACAAAAAAACCATCAAAAAAAATGCTAACACAACACAAAAAACGTTAAGCATGCATTAAAATCACACACAAATTCACCAGATATTGCTATTTTTATAGTACAAAACTAAAAATACTCACTAACAAGACTAGGATAAACAACCAAAATGGCAAAAAAATCAGGCAAACCCAACAGAGCCAAACCCTCACAAATATACGCCATCATCAGCATCACGATGGTCCTATTTGTATTAGGCATCTTAGGCGCACTCTTTATCAACGCAAGCAACCTCTCCAAACAATTGAGAGAGAACGTAGAAATCTCCCTATTTCTCAAAGACGACGCCTCCCAAGACCAAATCAAAAAATTACAAAGCAGCTTAGACAAAAAAAAATACATCCTTTACTCTGACTACGTATCCAAAGAAAAAGCAGCAGAAGAATTTGAAAAGGAATACGGAGAAGAATTCACCGAACTATTAGGCTTCAACCCCCTATCCAACACCATCAACGTACACCTCGAATCAAGTTACACCCACCAAGACAGCCTAAACAACTTAGAATACCAAT
>Ga0209185_1000615_pt1 | contig 39093 bp, 35 predicted proteins | sample SidtaG_2_FD_187425 | JGI IMG/M metagenome (GOLD analysis project Ga0209185, IMG submission 187425) | Marine algal microbial communities from Sidmouth, United Kingdom - Sidmouth_Asex2 metaG (SPAdes) (version 2) | ecosystem: Host-associated > Algae > Red algae > Unclassified | place: Sidmouth... | reverse complement strand
GTCGAATGATGTATTTATCTATATTAAACTCAAAAAACTCCCAATTTCCATCAAACCCTTCTCCGGATATAGTGAGGCTCAATTCAAAAGAAACTTCCTCTCCATCAAAGCAAATATCTCTAAAACCGCTATGGTCTATGGCATCAGGCAGGTAGAATCGAGTATCTCTGCATCCATTAACTTCTGATTCAAAACTATATGTTCCACCGAAACTACCGCCACCAAATAATGCTCCTTCTCTATAACTTTCCCACCGCACACCGTAATAATTTCCGACTGGCGAGGGGTCTGTAAAAAAGGCTGTTGTGAAAGCATCTGAACTGTCTGCGTTAAACACTAAATCATCTATATTCAAAGCAGTTTTGGCAGGAATAGTGTCTGTACCTGATATCGTCAGGTAATCAGGAGCTTGAACTTCTACTGTATATATGCCGCCTGCTTGTGGCAAAAAATCACTTGGCGAGCGATATATCTCACCGTCATCTGTTATTAATTCTTCTATAAAATTATCGTTTTCATATAGAAAAACAGTCGCATCCGTTACCTTATCATCTGCAGGAATATCGTGTATGGGCGGTACAGTTTTATTGACTTGTACGCTGATAGGTTCGCTAGGTGTAATGAATCCATATAAGACCAAACTCTTATCTGTAAAAGGTACTTCAAATTCTATGGTTTTTTCTTGTTCGCAACTTATCAATAAAAGAATAAGTGAAACCGTCAGTAGGATTATACAAAAGGATTTAATGTGCATGAAAGCAATTTTTTGTGTTGAAAATAAGAACGGAACAATAACGCAAGCCGGAAATTTTATATTGTATTCCGGCTTGCGATGACTGAAGGGAGTAGCCTTATTTTTTATTGTGATGGAGGTTGTTTTTTTGTGTTAAAATATTTTTTTAAAAAGGTTGTGTGAGTTTGTGCGAGCTTTCTTATCCTGTTTTGTTTTTAAAAAGTAAGTGAGCCCTATACTCCATGTAGAATGCAAGTACCAAACAAAGGGAGTATTTTCTTTCCAAGGAACAATCTGACTTTTTTGTGGATTAGATAAAATTGTAGCTAAACCAATACCGACCGAGAAATTAAATTGTAGCCGTTCGGAGAGTTCTGGGGCAATACTTATCCCTATACTTTTATTTAGAGATACAACTGGTCTGTCAATTCTGATAGTATCAATAAACCAGATGAAATCCCCTTGTGAAGTCCACTGATGATATGGGGCTTTTCCAAAGCTTAATACTTCCGCCCAAAAAACATCCATATCGGCATAAATGCCTGGGTTGAGGTGATTTTGTGAGAATGGCAATCGACGGGTATATCCTATATTGAGTCCTAAATATTCTAAAATATCATCAGCATAAAAACGATTATTATAGGTATGCAATCTATCTTCTCTGGGTACACGATTGATGAATATATTTAAGCCCCCATGCCACTCGTTTTTATCTTTTAAGTGTACATAAGAAATGGATACATCTCTCCCGATATACGTATCGTTACTCAATAGTTTGATGCCTTGTGTCGGTGTCTGGGCTTGAATTGGTGCGATGAATAAGCCTATCCAACACAAACATAATACTACTCTTTTTATAATCATTTTTACTTTTTTAATTATAATATAGCCTTTGTACAGTCTTCTTATGGAGCAGATAGTTTATGCCGATACTCCAACGCTTACTACTCATCTCACAGTCAGGAGACCCGGGGATGTTGACAGAAGTCTTCTGCATAGTAGAAGATACCAAAACACCATAGCCACCGGTCATACTCAAATAAAAATTATCATATATTTTAGCAGAAAGACTCAATCCTAATATATGGTCAAGTTGAAAATTAGGCTGCTGAATATCTATAGTATCTATGATAAACAATAAATTACCGTTTGAATCTCTACCTAAAAATAAAGGAGCATCCCCATAAAGCCCTATATTAAATATCTCTAAATTGTAAAAAGCATATAAGCTGACCATAGATGATTTATGGTTTAGCAGCTTTCTGGCATAACTCAGATTTATACCCAAATGTTCCCACGGCTTATTTGCCCAAAATCTATCTTTGTATATATGCCCTTGATTATCTTTTGCTTCTACATTGATATGCAAATTAATACCTGCTTTAAACCTATGTACACCATCCCTCCGCATATAGGAAAGCTCTAAATTTCGTCCGCCATGTGTATCATTAAAGCGCACGGTGGCATAATCACCTACTTGTACTGGATAGGTTTCATCTTGCCCATAAATAATACTGGAATAAATCAGCATTACTAATATTAAATAAAGTAATTTCATCATATCGTGTTATTCAAAAAAAGGGCAGAAACGCTTGTTTCTACCCTTTCGTTCACTTACTGAATTTTCCAAAAAGTTAAATCTCCTTCATCTCCTTCATATTCTTCTCCCCAGTTATTAGGATTAACAAAGTAATCTACATCAAGCGGATTTGTTATATTCGTATTATTATAAACATCTGTTTCCCAATAGCAATCTGTTGTAAAACATCGATTACCGCTAAAATACTCTTCGTTACCACCAGTCAGTATTAGTTTACCTAGCACTTTCTTACTGTGCGCCCAGTCTCTCTCAAAGGTATTGAACACTATTGATTCAATGTTATCTTCATAAGGAAACCATGTTGTCCATTTTCCTAAATCTTCTCCAATATCTCTTTTGCGGACTTTTGTAATTTCATTGCCATTTTTATTTCCGAGATAAAACGGTATTCCGGGGCTAGTACTAATAGTAAGGCGTGCTGCATAATAAAATTCAGATCTGCCACTACTTTCGTATCTTTTGTCAAGTTTGAACTCATTTGTAGCTACCGAGAAATTTCTGAGTGATATAGGAGCACTGACTACCGATACTTCATTAACTCCTACTACTAAATTTGATATATCCGACTCGTCAAGCAAAGAAAGAACAAAAGCGGGTGCTGCGCCTTCGCTTTTCGCTTGTTCCTCTCCTACTGTAACTTCATATTCATTTCCATTTTCATCAAAAAACCAGAAAAAATAGTGATCATCTACATTATTGACTTCATCGTCAGGAACTTCTACACCTGGAGACAAAATAGGCATTTTCTCAATATCTGCAAAATTGATATTAGGAACATGTATTACTGGATTGTACTCTACATTCTCATACAAAAGCTGCTCAATGAGTTCTTCTAATGATAAGGTATTTTTCAAATCCCCGGATAATCCCTGAAGTTCAGTGTTAATAATCTCTAAGGATTCTGGAAATTTAATGATAAAATCAGATAATAAAACCGCATCATAAGACGTTTTTTGGGCTTCTGCCAAAATATAATCCTTATAGATGGGTTTCTGTACGATTCCTTTTAGCGACGTTGCAATAATTACCATAGCACTTTTCACACGTTCGTCTTCTTCATCTTCACTATTAACAACTAAGTCAGAGAGGGGTGTTTGATTAAGATGGTAGCCATGAATTGATGAGGCATTTTCCAATAACTCAGATTTATTACAAGAAGTCAAATAAATCCCAAATGCGCCCAAAGTCAGCGCGATTAGCATAATTTTTGCTAATTTTGTCATAATTATAACTTTATTATAGTAAAATAATTGTAGTTCGCACCTGTGCAAACTGCGTTGTTTTATTCCACCGTGTCGTTCTCCTAGCCGAGAAAGGCACGGTATTTTTTTGATAGGTGTTTGTTTATCTATTCGAGGTGGTTCACGGGCATAGGAATTTTTCTCCATTATTAATATGGTTTATAGTTAAGAAATAAATATACAAATCCTGTTAGCATGACGCATTACGTGTCATACTTATAGTGTTGTGGTATCGAAATGTTGTTGGTATAGTAACTCTCGTTATCCTTAATCGTTTTATCCATAAACATTAGAACGGATTAGAACGGATTAGAACGGATTAGAACGGATTAGAACGGATTAGAACGGATTAGAACGGATTAGAACGGATTAGAACGGATTATTAATTAGTGTTTTATTTATATGGAACAAATATAGACGTTTTATTCTGATATAAAAACGTTTTTGAGTTTTTTTTGTATTAAATTTTTTTCACAAAAAAAGGTCGTACAAAACTGCACGACCTCTATTTTTTGACCTTGACCCTTGCGCTCAAAACCTACAACACCTTCCACCCATACTGCACATAATAATAATACACTCGTGGATTGCTCAAAGTACTAATTTCGATACCATCTGCATTCATTAGAATATCTTTACCAAAAATCGTATTCGAGAAAAACTTTTTGGGTGTGAGGTAGCTCGTTGGTACATCGAAATGCTCTAAGGCGTAGAGTTGTTCCGCCATTCGGGGGAGATTGATTTGGTCATCTTGTGGGGCGGCGAGGTACCAGCCCCATTCATTGAAACTTGGGATATTGTCGTGATAGGGTAGGACACGGAGCCCTGCGGCGGTCATGGTTTTTCCGACGCAGAGGTAGGCGTGATTGGCATGTACGGGGCTGCTCGCCTGAATCGCCACAAAGCCGCCCTGATTGAGCAATAGTCGGATGCGGGTAAAGAAATATTTGGAATACAACTTGCCGAGCGACTCATTGCGTGGGTCGGGAAAGTCAATCAAAATCACGTCGTATTGCGTGCCTTCTTGGGCGATTTGTTCCACAAAATTATAAGCATCCTGATGTAGCACGCTTACCGTATCCACGAAATAATACAGTTCATTGCCATCGGTATCCTTGCGATTGAGGGGCAAATAAACGGGTTCTTCGGCGTCGGGTTCGGGCAATTCGGGTATCAAGGTGCGGATATTGCCACCGATGAGCGAGGAGTCGTTAAATTCGAGGAGTTTGGGGTGCTGTGTGGCGAGATTTATCATCGCCGGATCCAACTCGACGAGCGTGATGCTATTGATGTTCGGATATTTTCGGATTTCGCGGACTGCCATACCATCACCGCCGCCCAAGACCAAGATATCCAAAGGCGTTTGCCCTGCATCGGTCATGCTGCGGAACTTCATGGCAGGATGCACGAGGTTTTCGTGGTAGCGGTTTTCGTCTTTGCTACAAAATTGCAAACCGCCATTCAAGTACATCATTACATCACCCGTTTTTGGGTGTTCGGTCATTACAATGCGCTGATAGCGAGTACTTTCTTTATGGATAATTTTTCCGGTATATAACTGTTGCTCTGCAACATCCGCCAAATCGCTCGAAAAAAACATACCGCCTATGCCCAAAATCGTAGCGAGCGCAATGCCGATAAGTGTCCGCCGGGAAGTCTTAAATTCATCCGTTCCGTGGCGCACCAAAAAATAATAGGTCAGCAGGGCAACACTCAAATTAAGCAACGTCACCATGAAAGCGGCATGGTAAATTTCGACTTTTCCCACCAAAAATTTAATCCAAATCAGCGTCCCAATCGCTGCACCCAATACATCCAAACTAATCGTCATGGATATATTGCTACGAAAACCGACAAATTTCTTATTAATGGTCGCAATCAAAGGTTGTTCAAAGCCAATCAGCAAACCAATAATCGACGAAATCGCATAAAAAACCAACTTGAAATGCGGAAAAGTATAAGCATACGCCCACATGATAATCAAAGGCGAGTACCCACCCAAAAAGGACAGCAACAACTCAATCGTAATAAACGCCTGAAGCGTCTGTTCTTCCTTGACAAACTGCGCCATCCACGCCCCAATCCCCGTTGCGAATAACATCAAACCAATCACAATAGGCCATTGATGCGCCGGATTACCGAGTATATTGGAACTCAATTGGGCAAGGATATATTCATCGACAATGCAGCACAAACCACTGCAAATCAAACTAAAAGAGGTGAGTATTAAGCCTATCCTTGATTTCATGTATCGTAGTGTTGCTGTGTTGTTGTGTCGTAGTGTTGTGGTTGGATGGTGTTACGGTGTTATCGTAATTTTGGTATTAATCATTAATCATTGACTCGGTTAATATAATCACGTTTTCTTCTTGGTATTCGTGTACCGTTTCAATCAGGATGCCCGATTTTGTGCTTTGGATGGAGAGGAGCGTGCGAGAAGAAGGCGTATTTGGGCTTGTTGGTTCAAAGTGATGTTGGAGGAAAATATCGGCTTTGCTTTGTGCTTGTTGCGACCAACTGGTGATGTCGTTTTGGCTATTGGTATAGTGTCGTTTTTTTTGTGTAAAATAATAATTTATTGAGGAATGCTGAATGTGTACGGGCTTGTTTAGTTCTTCCATTGGCAACAAACAAAGTGACTGTACTTCGCTCTCTTTCAAATCATTACAAGCAAACATTTCCGAAAAATAAGTCCCATCTGCATACTGCAATTGTACAAAATGACTCGTCCCAATTATTCCCGCATGAACATAGACTCTCCATTCGGGAAAATAATCTTTTTTTTCCTGAAATATACTCAAGCTCTCTAAGTCAACAGCTTGATTCAGCACTGCTAATTGCAGTTTTTTGTATGAAATATCTTTAAATAATAAAGAGGTCATTTTGTTTCGTGATTGGTTAATTGGTGATTAGGGTGTACTGACGACTTTAGCCGTCACTTTTTTTTATTTATAAAAACAGTAAATTACATATTGCTCTGAGACGGCTAAAGTCAACCTGTGCGATTAAAAATAATCAGGTGCAAATTTCAGTTTGAGCCGCCTAAGATGCGTTAGCATCGACTCCGTTTGTAGCAAGATTTAAGCAACAATTGATTAAGGTACGTAGTACCGACACCGTTAGCGCATACAAACGGGGTCGCTCCTACGGAGCTTTTGAGAGTGTCGGGGCTTTTTGCTACAAACGGGGTCTCCCGATAGCTATACGGGATAACGTACCTTTTGAATTGCGTAATTTCAATCGCACAAGTTGGCTAAAGTCGTCTGCACAGTCTAAAGAAGAATAATTGCCGCACCCCAAAACAAGGGGTCAGAAAGCGGCGTATATTGATAATTTCCTTGATAATAAATAGGGTCGTCGTAATAGTCGTCGTAGTCAGATTTATGTTCACCGTCGGCAAAGGTCTGTCCGTCTATTTTATTGATAATATCGTTTTGTTTTTTGATGTATTTGTTGAGTTTTTTCTGTTGTTTTTGGACTGCTTCTGCACCGGCGGTGATGATGTTTTGCATGATTTCTTCGGAGGGAGTTTCTTCATCGCCTTGCTCTTCCCATTTGGGTGCGGAGTCGAGTACGGCGTAGAGTTCGTGCCACATTTCCTCCATAAAAAGGTCTTCTGCCCATTGGTGGTCGGTATCTTCTTCGGTGGGAACATAACGCCCTTCTTCGACAAAAGAAAAGAAAATATACTCTCGCGGGTCCAAGCCTTTATACACTGCCACAGGCACACGATAATCCACCCAACGCGGATGTTTTTTATAGGTTTTCCATGCTTTTTTACCGTCGTCTCTTTTCAGGATTTTCCAGTACAAGCTCAATGCAAACTCGCCTGCAGTCGGGTCTACGTGTCCATACACATCATAAAAGCTCAAAAAATCGCGGTATTGCCGACGGTATCTGTTTACGAGTTCTTTTCCTGTTTTGGTAGGTTCGTAGACCCAATCTACCTCCGATTTTTTGACTTTTACGCCGAGTACTTTTTTGCCTTTCGTTATTTTTTCCGATTGCTTAATCAACTTTTTACTCTCCAGAAAATTGATGGCTTCTTGTGCGTATTTTAATTTGCCACTCAAAAAATTGGGAAATACCACCTTGCCCTCCACCATCAGGTAAAGCACATATAAAGACTGATAACTTAATTTTTGTTCATCGGTCAGTTCCCAACTTTTGGGCGTGGGCTGCCCCACTTTATTGTCTTCTTTTTTCATCTACTGAACTGTTTTTAACCTCAACTTCAAATACAAATACAACTTCAACCTCAACTTCAACTTCAACTTCAACTTCAACCTCAACTTCAAATACAATGAAAATGAAAATGATTTGCCTTCGGCAAATTAGTAATTAAATTAAATTTGAGATTGAGATTAAAAATTGAGGTTGACCTTATTACTTTCCTCCAAATCCACCGGAGCGTCCGCCAGAACTTCTCGTGGTTTTGCCAGTTGATTTTTTAAAACCGGAAGCTGCTTTTTTTGCTTGCGTTTGTGCTTTGAAAGAACGTTGGGAAGCGGTCGGATTGCTCAATTTTGATTTGATGCCTTTGGCGGCTGTTTTTTGTTTGACGGCGGTTTGTTTGACTGTGCTTGGGCGTTGTGCGGTTGGTGCTTTTTTGCCGGTGTAGGCGGCATTTCGGGCAGCCTTTTTACTGTTGTATGCAGAGGTACTTGCCGTTTTTCGTTGGGTGTGGTTGGTATTTGCAAAGCCGCGCCCTGTATTATAGCGTGGCGAAAGTAGCCAATACATCAAGAAAAAATTGCCCAATCCGCTGCTGTGGTAATGGTGTTGTGTACCGTACATTTGTTCGTTTCCGCTGACGGTGAGACTGCCTGTTTCGCCGTTTTTTTCTACGGAAACCGTAGCGATGGTTTGTTCTTGGTCATTTTCCATGCCGGGGTAGTCGATGACTTTTGTGTAGAGTTGAAATCCGGTGGTATCGCCGCCGCCAAAGGGTTCAATGAGAATGGTATCGACATAGCCGTTTTGATTGAGGTCGAGGTTGTTAATATCTTCTCGGTTGACCAATTCGGATAAAAATTTGGCGTCCCATTGGTTTTCATTTTCACCTTCTTCTATCAGCAAGCGGTGAAATTGTTCTAAATCAAAACCTTCAGAGGCAGAAGGCGCATTATCCGCAACGGTGATGCCGACGTTGACGTTGTTCTTTTTGTCAGATGAGCAGCTCCATAGGCTCAAAAGAAAGATAGCAAGTGTAGAAAGTTTAAGAAGTTTAAACATGTTTTGATAGTTTAAGTGAAAGAAATTAAATAAATTGTTCCATAATGCGCCGTAATTTTTTCTTCTAAGGTCGCACTGAAATATAGCCATTTTTTAATTAATTAAAATTATTTTTTAATTAATTTATTATTAAAAATGAATTATTTATAAATATTTTTTATTATAAAATAATTTAAAAATATCCTTATTTCAGTAGAACCTTCTAAAGAATTCAAAAAATCGTTGCATAGCCATAGCTACGGAACTATTTTTTGTATTTTTTAGAAGGGGAAAGAACAAGCATAATGGGGCAAGTTATTTATTTTCTTTCACTAAGTACACCGTCCAAAAAGTTTCTTCACTTTTTAAAGTATTTCTTTTGAAATGACTCTTCCTCAAAAAACTCCTTAAATACAGAGCGTATTCGCGTCATTTTTGGGTCGATTCATTTCAAAATAAACGTCAAAAACGATAAGAAATTTAATAAACAATGTACTAAGTAGTGAGACAAAAATATTCTTACTTTTTGACGGTTTCTTTTCTCGCTATTTTTCCTTACAAAAATCCTTATCCCGAATCGGGGTTTGGGACAGGCTGTAGCATAGGCTATGTGCGGTTTTTGCAAGAAAAACTATCGAAAAAATAACTACGTCAAAATTGTAAGCCTATTTTCGTCTCACTATTTATTGATAAATAATAGCTCAAGTTGAGCAAATTCCAATTTTCAAATACCAAATTCCAATAAATTCCATACAAAAATGACTCGAACTGGAATTTGGTTTTATAATTTTCAAGCTCACAATTTAAATGTGATAACAAATTTTGGGGGTTACTTTGTTCCAAAGATAGGGAATTATTCGATAGTAGACATAATTTGTGGGACGAAATAGGATAGACGTATCAAAACGAGAAATTGAAACAACTTGTCGTTCCACTCTTCGATACGCCTTGCAACGGAGCATCTTTTATACACAAGTAAGGGAAGGGGAAGGAAATAATCTACCCCAGATGAAGCCGTTATTTTTTTTATATGTTTGGCTAAATTTGACGCACATAGCCTCCCGAAAGCTTTCGGGATACGTAAGGAAAATTTGAGGGAACATATGGAGAAAAGAGCAATTCAAACGGGTAGGTTATTTTTTCGTCTTCCCTTATTTAACTAGACTTTGGACGTAGCTCTTCCATCCAAAATGTAATTTTGAAATTTTATCGGAGCATTTTTGGTTTGTAAACAGGCTTTAAGCAGCGATTTTCTTCTTTTTTTTCTTTTTCTTCCGCTTTTTGCCTTTATAGACCACTTTATGGTCTGGTCTTTTGGGCTGTTTTTCGCCCTCTTGCCTACCTTTACTTTTTATTTTGAGGTTTGGTCGAAAGGGGTCTTGCTCAAACTGTAAAATAATAGATTCGAGTTGATTTTGAACTTCCGAAGGACTCACCGGGAGGTCATATTTCACACGATTTTTAAAGCGTTTATCGTACTGTTGCCACTTGTGTACACAGGGCTGTGCCTCTTGTTGGGCAGCCCACAACAAACAATAGGCTAAACTCGCAATTTCCATCCAATTATCCAAATGTTCCACATCCGGCGGTTGGAATTTTTGCATCAATAAGCGTTGTTTGCCGAAGCGGAAAAAATGCTCTATATCGAAACGATTGCGATACGCCCAATAAATCTGCTCCAAACTCAAGTCCATGCGTTTTTCCCCCCACACGCTCAACCACATTGGTCTTTTATAAATAGGCTCACGCGTCTGGGCGTCTAACAAACGTACCCGTACCAAACGCATCGGTTTGTCCTTCATATTTTTGCCACGCTTGGTACGAATCAGTCGATTATTCCAAGCTTCCAACTCCACTAAAACCGGACGTCCATTGGAGAATTTTGTGCCAAAACACTGCTTTTCATCAGGAAGGTCCTCCCATTGTTCGACCTCTCGCAAATTGTATTTTTCTCCATAAATGGCATCCGCTCCACGCGAATCTTCATTGCATGCACGACGCACCTCCTGCTCGGATTCGGTTAACTCATGCCAAGTAGAACGATTGTTAGCAAAGCGAATAATATTGACCAAATTATCATTATCATAGGTATCAACAATGTATTCCGGCGTGGCATAATGGGAATCCAAAGCATTAACAACCAGATGATTATGTAGTGGTGTATCTTCTATAGCCAATAACTCATTCACTTGCTCAGCCGTCACCGTTCCACGCACCTCATCCGTTTTGATGCGACGGGTACTCAAGGGTAAATTCCAAGGCGGCTCGGCAGCATTGTACAACGGACGGCGCAGCGATAGCCCAACCACCGAGTAGTTATAATCAATATCGACCGGACGATTACTTTTCACCACATTGTTCGACGAGTGAGTATAGCCCCTGTCTTCTAAAGTCGGAGAATGCCGACGGACATTTGGGGTCGTATCAGTATTCAACAAATAAAAGTCCTCAAATGGTTTTTCAAAGTAAGGACTTTTCATATCTATCAACTCCTTTCGCCATCGGGTGCGAGCAGCCGCTAAAGCTGCCTCGTCCTCATACGAATCAGCACTCCAAAAAGCATCTATGCTCTTGGTAATACTTGAATACTGATAATGATAAACACAACTTCCGCTCAAGGCTGTTACAGAGCGGCTGCCTGTGTTACTCGCTAAAGCCATCAATAAATTTGCTAATGCTTTGCGTCTTCCAATTTTTAAGCCTAATATTGCATCGCAGAATGTTTTGGTATTTTTTTTCATATACAAATATCACCAATTCATTCTGCTTTTTTGTTTTTTTAGAAAATTTTATGTCCAAAGTCTAGTTATTTAGGGAAGACGAAAAAAATAATCTACCCGTCTGAATTGTTCTTTTTTTTATATGTTTCACTAAATCTTCCTTAGTGAAAGAAAAAAAATAACTTCTTCATTTGGGGTAGATTATTTTCTTCCTCTTCCCTTAGTTTTACTTTGGCACTCTAATTATTTGAGTCATCCAAGCGAGTTTTAACTCCTTATTATCAGATAAGCAACGGGCTAAAGCCACGTTGGAGGCATCTTATGATTTTTAAATGCCAATGTAGAGTTAAGAACGTGTTTTTAAAATTTAACCGGAAATCTGTCACCGAAAATTCGATATAATTTAGCCCTTAACTTGCGCCTGATTTAGTACCTTAGCGGCACAAATGAATGTTAAAAAAATATACTTTGCATCTGATTTCCACTTGGGTACGCCTACATATCAGGCGAGTCAGGTGCGTGAGGCGCGTATAGTGCGTTGGCTCGAACACATCCGTGCAGATGCCGAAGCGATTTATTTGGTAGGCGATGTATTTGATTTTTGGTTTGAGTATAAAACTGTGATTCCCAAAGGGTATGTGCGTTTATTTGGCAAATTAGCCGAATTGCGTGATGCCGGTATTTCAATATTTTTTTTTACGGGAAATCACGATATGTGGATGTTTCGCTACTTTGAAGAGGAGTTTGATATTCCGATTTATCGTGCGCCGATACAATGTACGCTGGGCGGCAAGCGTTTCTTTATCGGACATGGCGACGGGCTGGGTCCGGGCGATAGGGGTTACAAATTCATCAAAAAAGTATTTTCTAATCGCTTGTGTCAGTGGTTGTTTGCGCGACTGCATCCCAATTTTGGGATAGGACTGGCACAGTTTTGGTCAAACAGAAGCAGAGACGAAAACGATAAATCACCCGACAAATTTACCACCCCCGAACGCGAATGGCTCTATCAATACGCCAATCGAAAACTCGAAACAGAGCATTATGATTTTTTTATTTTCGGACATCGACATGTTCCACTGGATTTGGTCTTGAAAAACGGAACGAGTCGATACGTGAATTTGGGGGAATGGATGACGCATAATTCGTATGCGGTGTTTGATGGGGAGAAATTAGAATTGAAATATTTTTTAGATGAGAGAGGTGAGAAGTGAGATTTTTTTTATCGAAATGAATCTAAGTCGAGTACGATTGCAAGGTTTTCGGCAACTATACTTTTAAGCGGTTGAGGTAAATCCCCGATTTTCCTAACGAATCTTTTGTTATCTATCATGCGAATTTGGTCAATCATAATCGCACTTGCAGCGTTTAAGCCACTTTCACCTGTCTCTACGTTAACTCGTAAAATAGTAGCATTATTCCGAGTCTTTGTTGTGATGGGACACACTATGGTAGTATGATGATTCGCAAAATTTAACATATCACTCTGGACTATCAAAACAGGACGCACCTTTCCAGCTTCGCCACCAAAATTCGGGTGCAGATCTGCTAACCATATTTCAAATTGCTGATAAACCATCGTCTAATTTTTCAAACTCTCTACAAACTTCTAACGATTCTTCACGAACTATCATAGATTCAAAGGCAATTTGTGCTTTTAATAGTTCGCGCTTTTGATATTTAGTATAAAAAGCGATTGCCTCATTGATATACTTGTTGCGACTTGTTTCGAGTTTGCTACTCATATTGTCTGCATCAAATAAAATAGGTTCTTGAATTTTTAATGATATACTTTTCATGTATCAAATTTTGATACAAAAATAATGAAAAAATGGTACATAGTCAATTTTTTTCAGGAATATCTTACTGCATTTTTGCATTTTTTTTCTTGCAAATTTCCGCCCTTTCCGCCCAAGACACGACCTATACCCACATCGCCACCATCTCCGAAAAAGCCACTTTCATTACCACCGATAAATTGCTGAATGTCTTTGTGATAACCGAGCGTGGCGAATTGGTCAAATACACGTCCGAAGGCAAAGAAAAAGCACGATATAATAACTTTTCGCTCGGCAATCCAAGCCTTGCAGACGCTACCAACCCTTTTCAAATTCTTCTGTATTATCCTGAATTTCAAACAATTGTAACACTCGACAACACACTCAATGAAGCGGCACGATATGAGTTATTTGATTTACAAGTAAATGAAGTGGAAGCCCTTTGTTTTGCGAATGATGGCAATATTTGGCTCTATGACCCAATTGCATTTACCCTAAAAAAGATTGACCGAAATGGAGATATTCTATTGGAAAGTGAAATTTTCACCTTTATATTCGACGAACTTCCGCAACCGAATTTTCTTAAAGAAAGAAATAATCAAATTTATATGAATGACCCCGCGAGAGGTATATTTATATTTGATATATACGGTACATTTGAAGAACTAATTGAAGTGAAAAATCTGACGACCTTCCAAATTTTAGATAGGAAAATTGTATATCAACGCGAGGGGAATTTAGAGGTTTTTTCCTTACAAATGTTGATGGGAGATTCGCGAGCTTTGCCCAAAATAAAAAACGATGTAGAGGCAGGGCACGCCCTGTCCCTACATCGTGCGTTGCACATACACGTCCAGAAAAACCGCTTGTTTTTAGCCACAGAAAACGAAATTTACTTTTTTAAAATCAATTGATTTTGCTACGTTAAGTAGTGAGACAAAAATATCCTCATTCCAAAGGCAAAATCCACTCTGCATGCCCAAAAAACGGATATTTTTCTTCTGCTAAATCTACCGTCGAATCCGTATAAGGCTGCTGCTTCCGACCATTCAATCCGGCTTTGATATGTGCGTAAATTTCGATTTCACGCCCCTCTCCCCTTGCCCTATCTCTCACAAAATGAGCGTATTGCAAAATTAATTCTGGATTAGTTCGCATTTTTCGGCGTTGGCGTTTGGTAAGGTGTTTTGTACCGTAGTCCCTCGTTTCCTTACTTGTTTCTACGTCTTTTATAATAAAATATCCACTTCCCATCTTACTGCGCAACATCATGCGCCACGAGTAGCGGTGTCCCTCTTCTGTCCATGCGACATTGCCGGGAATGAGGTGGTGACGCAAGGGCATCAGTAGGTGAAATGCGGCGATAAATACGAGTATTCCGATGGTGATTTTTTGCCTTAGGGGAGAAGGTTGAACGTAGTTATTCTGTGGTGAAAACTCGCCTTGCATTTTGGAAATGCAAGGCGAGTTTTCGTTACTAAATCCAGACTCGTCGGACATCTTTGAGATGTCAGACGAGACGGCATTCAAACCAAAAAATTCTTTTATTCTACCGCCAATTTTTGGAAAAATTTCACAAAAACGATAAAACAATCGTCGTGGCAAATCGGGTGGAAAGAAAAATAAGGTCAGCGCGATGGAAAGCAGCGGAAAGATACCAATTTGAAAAATGAGTGTATTAATGAAATGAAACATCAAAATAAACACAAAAATCACCGGACGAGTACGCCGAAAAAGCAGCAAAGGCACGGCAAATAAATCTAATGCCAAGCCGCCATAACTCATCGCCCACGCGACCCAATCTTGTGAAATAACCGAACCGATTAACCAAAATTTTCGCTTATATTCGAGCCAAATAAGTAGCGGTTGGGCGCGCAGCCAATCAACATTTATTTTTGCCAAGCCGCCATAAAAATAGACGATGCCCATCAGAAAAGCGAGCAACCAAATATGCCATTGTGCCGTAGTATCTGAGTAGATTTCGGGCTTGCGCTGCACATCAAACGAAGCGCAACGATGCGCCGGAAGGAAACACATTACCCATGATAGCCAACAAAATAAATATCCATGATTTAGATACTGTGTTGCTTCCATAAAATTAAAATAGGTAAAACCAAGCGCGAATAATAAAGTCGCAATTCGGTAATGCAAACCCAGTGCAATCAGTATCGCCAGCGTACACATCACCACCATAAAAATCAAAATCAACCATTCGGGCATTGGCTGTATCCACTCAAAGCCATAATATTTGAATTGAAAATCATGAGTGAGGTTGTCGCGAGTTTCTTTGTGCAAAATCGTACCCAATACATCCGCAAAGCCCAATACGCCAAAGACGATTCGGAACAAAACCAACACGGAAATATCAACGGGACGGAAGAGCGTTTTCATAGCCCAAAAATAATGATGAACTATGAATGATGAACTATGAACGGGTGTTTTTTTTCGCTACGCGAAAAAATAATGGTTCTTTGACAGATCCAGTGGTGAATATATTAGAGAAGAGGAAGAAAATAATCTACCCTAATTGACGCAGCTATTTTTTCTATGTGTTTTCTCAAATTTGACGCGAATACTCCCTGTATTTAAGGAAGATTTGAGGAAACACATAGGAAAAATAGCAATTCAAATGGGTAGATTATTCTCTTCGTGTTCCCTTACGTTCAAACAACACCTCCTATCCCTCACGCAAAAAAAACAAACGAACAGACGAAGAAGAACAATTCAGACGGGTAGATTATTTTTTTCCTCCTCCCCTATCACTACATTTTTCAAAGAACCAAAATAGTTACTTTTGTGTTATTCCATTAGGAACGAGGCGTAAATAAATTAAGTTTTTTGACGCCGTTATTTTTTCTTTTCGAGGCATGAAAACCGCGCATAGCCAAGCTACGCAAGGATTTTCATAACGAAGAAAAAGGAGAAAAGAACAAGTCAAAATCTGAATTTATTTTTGCATCGTTTCTTAATCGTTCACCATTAATCATTAAAAAATTTGTTTCGTACTGAACTATTATTGCCTGTTTCGGATTGGAAAATTTCGCATGAAAGTCAAGTGTTGAGCTTGGGGTCTTGCTTTGCGGAGAATATGGGAGGGCGGCTTTTGGAAGCCAAATTTCCGTTGAATTTAAATCCTTTTGGGATTGTGTATAATCCGATTTCGACAGTCGGTGTTTTAAATGATTTAATTGATAATCAACAGTTTACCAAAGAAAATATTTTCTTTCATAGGGAGCGTTGGCATAGTTTTTCGCACCATAGCCGCTTTTCTCATGCAGATGAAAATATTTGTTTGGAACAAATAAACACTGCGGTAGAAACAGGTCATAAGCAATTTCGGAAAGCGGATGTTTTGCTGGTTACGCTGGGTACGGCGCATATTTTTTTCCATAAAGAATTAAAACGTATCGTTAATAATTGTCATCAATTGCCTACGAATGATTTTGAACGGCGTTTGCTTCATACGAATGAAATTAGTCGGTCGCTCGCCGCTACATTTCAACTGATGAAAATACTACGCCCGGAAATTCGTATCATTTTGACTATCAGCCCTGTACGACATCTTCGAGATGGTTTGACGGAGAGTAAGCTGAGCAAATCTATCTTGCGTGTAGCGGTAGATGAGTTGTGTAAGACGTTTAATTTTGTAGATTATTTCCCTTCCTACGAAATTATGATGGATGATTTGCGAGATTATCGTTTTTATGCGGCAGATATGGTGCATCCGAACGAGGTCGCAGTAGATTATATTTGGGAGAAATTTTCAAATACCTATTTCGACGAAAGTACAAAGCAATTAATAGAGCAAACTCAAAAGCTGCGACAAGCGATGCTACACCGTCCATTTAATGCGGATTCGGACGCACATAAAGCCTTTTTAGCGAAGCATTTACACATTGCACAAAACATAAAAAAAGCCCATCCCCACTTGAATATGGAGGATGAGCTTGCTTATTTTTCGTCGTAGCGTTACGTTACTTTTTCCCGTGACAATTCTTGTACTTCTTCCCACTACCACATGGACAGGGCGCATTTCGACTAATTTTCACTTCAGTACGTTTGAACGTTTCGGCTTTGGCACGTTGTCCTGCTCCTGCGGCGGCGGCTTTGGCGCGAGCGGCTTCCACGTCTGCACTACTTGAGGTGCGAGTGCGCCGCGTGTTGGTGCGCTGACGTTTGCCTTCGCGGACATCGCTGCGGTCTTGTATCGGAATCGTACCGAGTGAGAGGAAAGACGTGACCTTACGATTAAGGTCGCCGACGAGTTCCTCAAACAAGTTGTAGGCTTCGATTTTGTAAATCACAAGCGGGTCTTTTTGTTCAAATGATGCCGCTTGGGTCGATTCTTTCAACTCATCCATTGCACGGAGGTGTACTTTCCACGAGTTGTCCAACAAGGCAAGCGTGATGGATTTTTCGATTTCGGAAATGATAGAACCACCGTTGCTTTCAACTGCTCTTTCGAGGTTCGCAACAAGTTGAAGGGTACGTTGACCATCGGTAAACGGAATAGAGATATTGCGGTATTGCTGACTATCAGCTTCATATACCTGTCGAATAGTCGGCATGACCTTTTCGACAATCAATTCCATTTTTTCGCGGTATTTTTCTACTACTTTATCTTTATATTGGTCCGAAATATCTTCTAATTTCGCTTCGTGTAATTGAACTTCCGTGACGTTGGGTTCGATGCCGAAAAAGCGCATGGAATCCAATCTAAACTCCTCATAATCACCGTTTTCTTGGTGCAAATCAACCAATTCCTCACTCAATTCGGCAAACATATTGTACAAGTCCAAGGATAGACGTTCGCCGTGCAGTGCGTGGCGGCGACGCTTGTAAATGGCTTCACGCTGAATGTTCATGACATCATCGTATTCGAGTAGACGTTTACGTGTACCAAAGTTATTTTCCTCAACTTTTTTCTGCGCTCTTTCTATCGAATTAGAAATCATTTTATGCTGCAAAACTTCGCCATCTTCGTAGCCCATTTTGTCCATCATTTTGGCGATACGTTCCGAACCAAAAAGACGCATGAGGTTGTCTTCGAGCGATACAAAGAACTGTGAAGAACCAGGGTCTCCTTGTCGTCCGGCACGTCCGCGCAACTGTCTATCGACTCGGCGAGACTCATGGCGTTCTGTACCGACGATTGCCAAACCTCCAGCTTCTTTTACGCCTTCGCCGAGCTTGATATCGGTACCACGACCTGCCATATTGGTGGCAATTGTGACGGCTCCGGGCTTACCGGCATTGGCGACGATTTCTGCCTCACGTTGGTGTTGTTTGGCGTTCAAGACATTATGTTTGACGCCTTTACGGTCAAGAAAACGACTTAGTAATTCCGAAATTTCTACCGAAGTTGTACCCACCAAAACAGGCTGTCCGTTTTCGGTCAATTTTACTACTTCTTCTACTACGGCGTTATATTTTTCGCCTGTTGTTTTATAGACCAAATCCTCGCGGTCGTCGCGTGTAATTGGTCGATTCGTAGGAATCACAACGACATCGAGTTTGTAAATGTCCCAAAATTCACCGGCTTCTGTTTCTGCCGTACCCGTCATACCCGAAAGTTTGTGGTACATACGGAAGTAATTTTGTAACGTGACGGTGGCGTAAGTTTGGGTTGCTGCTTCGACTTCTACGCCTTCTTTTGCCTCTACTGCTTGGTGCAAACCATCTGACCAACGGCGACCTTCCATGACACGCCCGGTTGATTCATCTACGATTTTGACCTTGTTATCTACAAGGATATATTGGTCATCGAGGTGAAACATCGTGTAGGCTTTGAGGAGTTGTTTCATGGAGTGCAAACGCTTGGATTTTAGGGTGAAGTCCTGCATGAGTTTGCTTTTCTCTTCGGCTTTTTCCTCGGCGGTCATTTCTTCATCTCCATCAATCTCAATGATGGTAGAACCGATGTCGGGCATGACGAAGAAGTTGGCATCTGATTCTTGTGCAGCAAGAAAATCCGCCCCTTTTTCTGTGAGGTCAACAGAGTTGGTTTTTTCTTCGATGGTAAAATATAGGGGGTCGTCCGCAACGTGCATGTGCTTGGATTGCTCCTGCATATAAAAGGATTCCGTTTTTTGCATAATCACCTTGACGCCCGGCTCGCTGAGAAACTTGGTCAACGGACGGTTTTTGGGCAATGCACGGAAAGAACGGAAGAGCGCGAGTCCGCCTTCTCCTTCTTCGTAGCCTACGCTACCTTCTGCAATAAGTGACTTAGCATCAGCGAGATACTGCTGCGCAAGGGCGCGTTGTTTGGCGACGAGTCTTTCGACTTTCGGTTTGAGTGGAATGTATTCTTGCTCCTCGCCTTTATCGACAGGACCAGAGATAATCAAAGGTGTTCGGGCATCATCGACGAGTACTGAATCGACCTCATCTATCATCGCAAAATGGTGTTTGCGTTGTACGAGTTCGTCAGGGTTGCGCACCATATTATCCCGCAAATAATCGAAACCAAATTCGTTATTTGTACCATAAATAATATCGCATTTATAGGCTTCTACACGCTCTTCAGAGTGTGGTTTATATTTATCAATACAATCTGCCGACAAAAATAGAAATTCAAAAATCGGGGTCATCCACTCACAGTCACGACGCGCGAGGTAGTCGTTGACGGTGATGACGTGTACGCCCTGACCGGATAAGCCATTCAGGTAGGCAGGCAAGGTAGCGACGAGGGTTTTACCCTCACCTGTTGCCATTTCCGCGATTTTTCCTTGATGCAAAACTATACCACCAATCAATTGCACATCATAGTGCAACATATTCCAGGTAATTTCTGCGCCGGCTGCCATCCATTTATTTGACCATAAGACTTTGTCGCCTTGTACGGTCATATTGGAACGTTTGGCTGCCAAATCACGGTCAAAATCTGTGGCGGTGGTTTCGAGGCTGGTATTGGTCATAAAGCGTCGCGCCGTTTCTTTGACTACAGCGAAGGCTTCGGGCAATATTTCCAATAAAATATCTTCGAGGTGCTTGTCACGTTCTTTGACGATTTCGTCTATTTGGTCGAAAATGACTTCTTTTTGTTCAAAATCAGGCTCTGTATTGGCATCCTCTTTTAATTGTGCTATATCGGCATCAATGCCCTCCAAATGCGCCGAGATTCGTGCGCGAAATTCAAGGGTTTTATTTCGCAATTCGTCATTGGAAACGTGTTCGAGTTTGGCGTATTCTATGTGGGTTAGTTCGACGTATGGCGTGAGTTGTTTGACATCTCTATCGTACTTCGTACCAAATATTTTTTGGACTTTGTCCGTAATAAATTTTAACATGCTTTTGACGGTGGAGGGTAGACAGTAATTAATTTTGAATGAGTGTCCCGATAATTATTGGGATTAAATAATTTATACTCAATCGGGAATTTACCATGCCAACCTATTTTTTTTCTTTAATTAATTTCAAATTTATGTTTTCGGGGCTTTTGTTTGACCTGCAAAGATAGTGATTCAAACGGCTTTTTTGAGTTTGGTTTCGGGAAATTCTGATTATTTTTCTTTATTGATACCTTCGCGCAGTCTTTGAATTTCTGCAATTTCCAATCCTGTGATTTGTTGTATAAAGGCATCTTCCGAACCTGCATTTATCATTTTCTCTGCTACTTCTTGCATCGTTTCTGTTCTTTCTTCATCTCGTTCGATAGCAATGACTTCTCTCCGCATTACTTCAAATTTTGACTGTTCCCATTCTTCGGGTGTCAGTTTTTCCATGGTGCCGATTTCAGCAGCGCGTTTTATACCTTCATTATTCAGGTTAATGTTCGGACTTTTGGGGTTGTATATGCTTTCGTAAATTAAATCCAACCAATCGCGATAGTTCTGAGGCGTTGCGTCTTCTTTGTAATTTGGATTGAGGAAAATGATTTCATGGTTATATATACGTCGTTCAACACCTTTTAAATTTTTGGGATTCAAATTGGAAATTAAAACTTCATCTTGATAAATTTCGTGTGTTTTTTTATTAATTTTATAAGGTGCTGTCATTACAACGATTGTATATACCGTTCTGTTTACCGAATAATTTGCCGAAGTTCTTTGTTGCTCCGTAATCGCTTGTAAGTGATAGTGCAAAAATCGGTCAAAATTATGGTCGTATTCTACCCGTTGAATTTCTATAACAACTCTTTTCTCTATATCTTCTGCGAAAATATCGTACTTGAAATTAATACTTCCGGTTTTCGGTTCAAATGCTTTTTCAGTTTCTATTTTTTCAGGATTGACCTCAATGCCCACAATATCTTTAACAAAAGCCTTGAACACGATTTTATCCGTGAATGCTTTTTTAAAAAATACCTCATTATCTAATCTTGCGAGCATGGTGTTTTATTTTTTGTGAAGAAATCAGACGGCTTTTTTGAGTTTGGTTTCGGGGAATAAATCAGCTAATTTGTAGTCGCTGTATTTGTCTGTATTTTCTTGGTCAGCTTTGAGGAGGTCGTTTTTACTTTGAATATTGAGCCATATTGAGGGTTTCATGTCAAATATCTTACCCAATTTGATGGCAAGGTCAATATTGATTTTTCTTCTACCTTTGCACAATGCGCTCAAATTGGATTCTTCATAGCCAATGTATTTGGCGAATGATTTATTTTTGATGTTTAATTCTTTCAAGAACATCGCTAAAAACTCGCCTGCACTGATGATTTTTTCGGGTTGTTCTACTTGCATGTAGTCCCATATTTTTAGATAAATTGTAAATACGGTTGTTTCACGCTTTTGTTCAGGAGTTCTATTTATTGAATGTTCGGCTACGATTGCTGCGAACTGCTTGAACTCCTCCGTAGTGGAATCTACGGGTTCGCCTGTGCCTATGATGCGCGTATCTGTGAAATATAATTCTTCTTCCATATTTGCATTTTGGTTAAACTAAAATGAGCAAACAAAAATACATTTTTTCAAGCACTAAAACAATTTAAATTATCAAAAATTGATAATTTAAATTCGCAGTAGAATACAAACACACGCTTTCAAATCATTTATCATTCCACTCGCATTTTCGCGCCAAAATGACTAAAAAACCTCGTATATTCGTGCAAAATTGACAGATGAATCGTTTTTTTTATAGCATATTGGCAGTCAGCATTTTATTTTCTTGTAATAACGAAAAAGAAAACCTGCAAGCCTATTATTACCCGATAAATGAGATTTCGGAGGGCATGGTCTATGAATATCAGTCGCCTTTACAAGATAGCGTTCAGCATCCGCCGCATTATTGGTACTACCGTGTGGTGAAGGGTGAAGATGGTACGGAGGCATTTGTGGGTGTGTATTATAATCACGAATTTGACATCGAACAACTCGTGCGGGAGCGCGTGGTGAGCAATGGTGTGAAAACGGATGACGTGCGCTTATACGAATACGATACCGAAGGGCAACGTTTTGATATTCAGGCGGAAATAAAACAAAATACAACGTTTTTGTTTGATGCAGATGAAACGCAGATTTTGCCGTATCAATTGGCGTGGCGCAGTAAAATAGACCCTGACGCCTCGACTAAGCTGACGCGCGGACGGGCATTTCGCGGTTTTATTTCATGTGAATTTGAAGGAAGAAAAGGGCGTTGCGCCAAATTTCAGTTGGATGACATCATCGAAGCCGACCACGATACCGAAGGCGGACAAACACTCGAATTGACGGCTACAGAACATTACGCCAAAGACATCGGTTTGATTTATTCGAAAAAAACATTGCCGAATGGCATGGAAATTATTTACGAATTGGTCGCTCGTTACCCGATGTCGGAATTGGAAGCAAAAGCGGAAAAGCGGATGAATGGTGGGTCGTAGCGCGAGACTTTCAGTTCGCGTCCGTAGAACGATGCTTCCAGCTCGTTCCTTGCGTGTGTAACGTCAAACTAATGCGGCGCGGGCTGGAAGCACCACGCTACGGACGCGAACTGGAAGTATCGCGCTACGTTACCAATCCATTTCTCGTTCCCAGTGATTTTGATTGAGGGTGTCTTCCATGATACTGAGGTAACTTTGATAGCGGATGATACTGATTTTGCCCGCTTCTACGGCTTCTTTTACGGCGCATTGTGGTTCGTTGAGGTGTAGACAGTTGTTGAATTTGCAGTGTTGGAGGACTTCAAAAAATTCGACGTAATTATGCGCGACATCTTGTGGTTCCATATTGATGAATGCCAACTCTTTGATACCGGGCGTGTCGATGATTTGTCCGCCGAATTGTAGGGCAAACATCTCGGCGAAAGTAGTAGTGTGTTGACCTTTTCCCGAGTAATCAGAAATTTCGGAAGTCATCAGTTCGAGTCCGGGTTGTATGGCATTGGCGAGGGTCGATTTGCCGACGCCGGAGTGCCCACAGACGAAGGTGATTTTATCTTTCAACAAGGCGCGTAGGTCTTCCAAACCTTGTTGTTCTAAAGCAGAAACCGCGATGACAGGGTAGCCCATCGGTTCGTAAATGGCACGCAATCCGCCAAATATTTCTTCGTCTTCTTTTTCCCACAAATCCATTTTATTGACCAAAATAATCGTCGGAATACTATGCGGCGTAGTCGCGATGAGAAATCTGTCGATGAAGCCCGGCTTGAGTGTCGGATGCCTGATGGTCGTAATGACGATGGCTTGGTCGATATTGGCACAGAGCATGTGCAAATGGTGTTTTTTGCGCGGCGATTGACGGACGACGTAGTTTGTACGCGGCGATATTCCACTGATAATAGCGGTATCTTGTCCGGCTTCTTTTTCTATCGTCACTTGGTCGCCTACGGCAACGGGGTTGGTGAGTTTGAGGTCATTGAGGCGCAATTTCCCCCTGATGCGGCAGCGCACTATTTCCCCATCATCCATGCGTACATGGTACCATTTCCCTTTTGATTTTATTATCGTTCCTTTCAAATTTTGATTCGTTAACTCGTGATTCGTGTATTCGTGTATTCGTTGACTCGTGATTCGGTTTCTTTGTAGTTTCTCTAAGAACATTTTTGTGTAAGAAAAAGTTCGCAGCTCTGTGTTATGCGTTTATTCGATGTCAAGACCTTTTTTAAATGAGACTGTAAAGTACTGTATAAAGTAAGCCGAAAGCAAGCACAAATGTAGCATGTCCGGTTAATTTTGGAATAAAGCGGTATTGTCCAAGATGTGGTGCAAATGACCTATTGTTTTGTGTTTACGGAAAGTGTTTTGAGTGTCTTTTTTTTTATAAAAATAATATATGTAATTATTAGACTTTATTTAGAAATATTTTGTATGCAGCTAAAGACAGCCCGTACTGTTGATGGTCAGAGGAGCGCGTATAGTTTGGGTAAAAAGATGATGAACCCAACGATGGCTGCGCCAATGGCTGCCAATAATACGGCTGCGGCGGCTACGTCTTTGGTTTTTCCGGCAAGGGGGTGATGTTTGGGTGAAACGAGGTCGGTGAGGTATTCGATAGCGGTGTTGGCGGCTTCGGCGGCGAATACGAGGGCAAAGCAGAGGGTGAGGATGCACCATTCGATGTGAGTGATTTCTAATAAAAAACCTGCAATAGTTACACAGATGGTCGCAAATAGGTGTATTCGCGCATTGGGCGTGGAACGGAAGAGGTCGGCTATGCCTTTGAAGGCATAACGGAAGCTATTTAATCTCTCCTTCAGCATAGCCGGGTTTGTATTGAAATTGACCCATGACGCCGATGTAGTCGCCTCCGGAGTCGGAAAGCGGCTCAAAATCAACGCATTCGAGCTCGTGGGAATGTAATATATGGTCGGTAGGAACTTGAAGCAATTTGGTAGAGGGTGTGAGTAGGGCGGGGCTGAAATCGCGGCGTCCGTTGCAAAGTCCGGTGAGGGTACGGAATGATTTGAGTTCTTGCGACCACGGTACGACGTTGTATGCGCCAAGTGTGAGTACGGGGGCGTCAGGTTTTTTTACGATGTCAGCTATATAGAGCAAATGTCGGCGGATTTTATCGTAAGCAACTGTGCTGACGGGCGGTTCGGTGTTGGCATAAACGAAAAATATATCTTCGTGTTCGTCATCAATACGGACTTTGCCGAAAATATTGGGCGTGTCTTCAAAGTGAAAGGTATCAACCACCGTTAAAGGATATTTGGAATAAATCGCCAGACCTCGAAAGTCTAAGCGAACAATAGATTCGGAGTGAGGATAAGTGGCTTCGAGTCCTTTTTTGAGGAATATGTTCCAATCATAAGTTAGCTCCTGAATGGCTACAATGTCGGCGTCTTTTTCGAGGATGGTTTGTATCATGTTTGATGGGGCTTGGCTGGTAGAGCCTACATTGAAGTGGGCAACTTTGAAGTAGGGTTCGCCATTGGGTTTTGGGTAAAAGGCAGCTTGTTCGGTGTCGTGGAAGGAGGCTTTGAGGAAGATGCATAGAAGGGCGCAAGCCGTAAAGCTGATAAACATAAGGTTGGTAGAACGCAAAAATAGGAATAGAAAACCCAATATGAGGCAGAGGTACATAAATTGCACAGCAAATTGTGCGCCGATTCGGAAGGCGAATACATCTGGCGTATATACGCTGAATACTGTCCCAAAAATGAGTAGCAGACCTACTGTGAATTGGTATAAACTGATATTCTTGATACGTTCGAGCATGGTTTATTTCGATAAGGGAAGACGAAAAAAATAATCTACCCATCTGAATTGTTCTTTTTCTTATATGTTTTACTAAATCTTCCTTACGTAGCTCGGCTATGCGCGTCAAATTTAGCCAAACATATAAAAAAAATAACTTCTTCATTTAGGGTAGATTATTTTCTTCCTCTTCCCTAAATATTGCTTGCAAGCGATAACTTGCAAATGCCAAACATCAAGTACCAAATTTCAACAAAAAATTATGTTTTGAAATTTGAAATCTGTGATTTGGATGCATTCGAGTCGATTATGGGTCAACTTGAATTGTGTTTTTTTAGACGTTTTTATACGAGTTTTGGTACTAAGTGAAAGAAAATAAATAACTTGCCCCATTATGCTTGTTCTTTTCCCTTCTAAAAAACACAAAAAATAGTTCCGTAGCTATAGCTATGCAACGATTTTTTGAATTCTTTAGAAGAAAAAATTACGGCGCATTATGGAACAAGTTATTTAATTTCTTTCACTTAGTGAAAGAAATTAAATAACTTGCCCCATTATGTTTGTTCTTTTCCCTTCTAAAAAACACAAAAAATAGTTCCGTAGCTATAGCTATGCAACGATTTTTTGAATTCTTTAGAAGAAAAAATTACGGCGCATTATGGAACATGTTATTCATTCCTCTTCACTAATTTGACTTGAAGTTCAAAGAAAACAAGTGCAAATTTTCCCAAAAACGAGTGTTTTTTGCTATGTTTTGGAGCGTTTTCATTCATTTATTTTTCGGTACAAACACCGCCGAGTGCCTCATATACTGCGATTCTATCTTCGTAATCGCCTCTCGTGTCAAATTGGTCTATGCAAATCAGCGTATCTTGTGTTTGCATACCTGTTCCTTCAAATCCAAGACATTCGGTACAACTATCTGAGACGCAAGAAGCTAAACTCATCAATAAGGCTACTGCGAACATTCCTCCGCTTTTTAACAAAATTTTCATAAAAAAAAGTATGTCATTTAAAATTTAAAGCAGTCAATAGTCCATAGGGAAACGCGAAAAAAAGTAGTGAGGTAAATACTTAGGGATGAAAAGTCGTTTTAATAATACGTAATATATTGTCTTTTAAACTTTCCAGTAGTTTACTCGTCGGACATTTTTAAAATGTCAGACGAGAAGTATTTTATTTTTGTTTGAAAAAACAGTCGATAATAAAAAATATTTTAATTTGTAATAACTTATTATTCAGTAAAATAGTAGGACACTGTCGTTTGACATTTTAAAAATGTCAGACGACTCAAGTTTATCCTTCAATTTAAATAAAGTCTATTATATAAATGACTTTTCGTTCGCCCTAATCGACTAATAACTTTTTATGCTGAGTATATTAGCTCAAATTAGTCATTTTTCATGAATTACATACTACAAAACGTAAAATTCGTACTTTTGGCGGAAATTTTTAAATTTTGACTAACATAGAGGGCATCCAATTGTTATAAAAGTCTGTACCTTTGCTAAACTTTGGGTAATTGGGAAAACAGGTAAGGGATGAAAAGATAATGACGCGAAGAATGTACATTTATTTAATTCCTGATACTAATTGAGAAATTAGGAAAATGGGCTAATTCTCAATTCATAAATACTTAATTTTCGATCTAATTAACGGTTCTCCCAAAGTTCAGATATATAAATCGCATGAGATATTTTTCGACATCTTTCATTATTATTTTATTTCTTTTTTCTGCAAAAAACAGCCTTGCAAAAACAGATAAATATCGTTGTATTTGGAATATGGATCCTGCCACGATGACTACCGTGGCTTGGAATCAAACTTCTGGTACCGGTGCTGTTATTTATTTTGATACGCAAGATTATGGCAATGATTGGGGGGCTTATGCCAATGCCCAAAAAGCCGATCACAACGTCGTTTCAAAGGGGATGAACAACCACTTTGCGCGACTGCGGAATCTAATACCGGGTACGACCTATTATTTTGTCATCAAAGACAGCGAAGGGGTCAGTCGGCGAATGTATTTCCGTACTGCACCCGACCATCCTTACGAAAGACTTTCTATCGTTGCAGGCGGTGACTCGCGCAATAATCGCAAATCGCGTCGAAATGCCAACCTTTTGGTTGCCAAGTTGCGCCCGCATTGCGTTATGTTTGCTGGCGATATGACCGGTGGCGATAACGATACGCAGTGGCCTCAGTGGTTCGATGATTGGCAATTGACCATTTCGAACGATGGACGCCTGACGCCTATCATCACCGCCCGTGGTAATCACGAATACTCAAACGAAACACTCGTTCACCTCTTTGATGCACCCAATAAGAACGTGCATTTTGCCTTCACAGTTGGTGGCAATTTATTGCGCATTTATACCCTCAACTCGATGATAGCCGCAGGAGGAAATCAAGCCGCATGGCTCGAATCCGATTTGCAACAGCATACCGATATTACTTGGAAATTTGCTCATTATCATCATCCCATCAGACCACATACCGGACGAAAACGTGATAAGGATAGACAACGTACTTCATGGGCTTCTCTATTTTACGAGTACAATGTCGATTTAGTTATGGAATGTGATGCCCATACTGTAAAAACGACTTGGCCCATACGCCCTTCGAGCGGACCGGGCAATGATGAGGGCTTCATTCGAGACGATACCGGTGGGACAATTTATGTTGGTGAAGGCTGTTGGGGTGCGCCCCTCCGCCCAAATGACGACGATAAAGCATGGACACGAAATAGCGGTAGTTTCAATCAATTTAAATGGATTTTTGTTGATTTTAGTGGAATAGAAGTTCGTACCGTAAAAACAGATAACGCAAACGATGTAGGAAAAGTAGACCCGACTTATGTCTTTGAAGCACCACAGAATCTTGATGTTTGGAATCCCAGTAATGGTAGTGTAATATACATTAATAAAAAGGATAATGCTGCACTCCAACAACCTCTAATTGCGATAGTACCGCCTTCGCTATCCAACGAATCAGTCTACACGCCTCCAACTTACACACCACTGCCGACTTACACGCCCCCAAAATCAGAACCCAAACCTGAACCAGTAGTCGAACCCATACCCATACCTGAGCCTAAACCAATAGTGAAGCCCGAACCAACGCCAACACCAGTGGTCAAGCCTGAACCCAAACCAGAACCAGTGGTCAAGCCTGAACCCAAACCAGAGCCAGTCATCAAGCCTGAACCCAAGCCAGTCGTCAAACCCAAACCTGAACCCATAGTAAAATCCGAGCCTAAATCTGAACCTGAGCTTGTCAGGGTTGCGCCATCGTCGATAATCAAAGCCAGTCCAGCACCGCTGCCATTACCGCCACCGCCGCCAAAACCTAAGCCTACACCTGTTGTTAATATCAACAACTTAGAGAGTTTTAATACGCAGGTGAAAGATGAAGTGGTACATTTTATGTTGAATATAAAAAACGAATCTCAGCAGATGTTTATCGAACTACAACGCTCTACGGATGGTCAGTATTTCAGCCAGATAGCTGTCAAGCCAAGTGCTGCTCCCTCCAAAGAAGGAAAAGATTATAAGTTTATGGATGCAGGGGCTTTATTTCTCAATTCGCCCAAAGTGTATTATCGCATCAAATACGGTTCGAATGATAGCGAATCTCGCTATTCAGCTGTCCGTTCGGTACAGCTGACGCCGTGGGCAGATTATTACGAACTCCAACTCGACCCCGAATCCAATTTATTGCGTATCCATTATTCCTTGCAGGAAAAAAGTGATGTGTCGCTTTATATTTTCAATGCGCGTGGCGAGGGAGAAATCGAACAGAATTTTGACGGACAACAACCCGGCGATTACAACCGCCTCGTAGATTTGCGCGGCTTGACCTCGGGTACTTATCTACTCCAATTGAGTAGCGGTGACGAACGCGTTATTCGACGTATCGTTATACCTTAAGAGTATGTTTAAACATGCTCTTAAAAGGTGACAAAACGAATCACTACATTATATGAAATATCTCACCATCTTATCCTTTTTTTCCCTTCTCGCATTAGCTTCTTGCGAAAACGATATGTCAGCCATTCAGCGTGTCATTTCGCAAGAAGAGCAAGCCGTAGAACGAGCGCGAGATGTCGAAATACTGTACAGCGATTCGGCGATTGTTCGCGTGAAAATAAAGGCATACACCATGCTCAATCACCTCGACAAAAAAGAACCACGCCGCGAATTTCCCGAAGGTTTTATCGTTGATTTTTATGATGAATATAAGCGCGTAAGCAGCAATCTATCCGCCAATTATGCAATGCAATATATCAATGAAAGCAAAATATTTATGCAGGATAGCGTAGTCGTGTGGAACAAAGAAGGCGAGCGACTCGAAGCCGAAGAACTGACTTGGGATGAAAAAAAAGAACAGGTATATTCAGATGAATTTGTCAAAATTACGACCGCCGACCAAATCATTTACGGCTACGGCTTCACGTCTAATCTCGAATTTACCCGTTGGAAAATCAAACAAGTCACCGGAGAAATAGCTATTGAGGAGTTGACGGATTGACGCATTGACGGGTTGTAGTTCGTCAACTCATCAGCCGTTTCGTGAGTTCAAATATAGCAATGGAGGTCGCTACGGTGACATTCATGGAGGAGTTGATACCACGCATCTGAATATGTACTGCGGCATCCGAAGCGTTCAGTAAATCATGTCGGACACCCCAACCTTCCGAGTCGATGACAAGGCAGATTTTATCGCTTTCGGCTACTTCAAATTTAGTGACATCAATACTCTGCTTCGTGATTTCGAGGCTGACGATTTTATAGCCTGCTTCGCGCAAAGTGGCGACGACTTCAAGCGGATTTTTGCGGTATTCATATGCTACGACCTTGACCGTAGAACGAGCAGTCCGACTGATTTTTTTGCCCGGCGGCACGGGCGTTGTGCCACTCAAATATATCTTTTCGACCCCCAAAGCATCCGCCATACGAAACAAACCACCTAAGTAATGAGACAAAAATATCCTTACTTTTTGACGGTTTCTTTTTCCGCTATTTTTCCCTACAAAAATCCTTATTCCGAATCAAGTACGGGACAGGCTGTAGCGTAGGCTATGTGCGGTTTTGTAAGAAAAAATATCGAAAAAATAACCACGTCAAAATTTTAAGCCTATTTTTGTCCCACTACTTACATTCATCGGTGCGTCCAAATCATTTGCCAATAGACAAATTGGGTATTTTCTAAATTTTGGCTTACTTTCGTCATGCCCAAGTTGATAATCCATAGTTTCGTTGATTCGTTTACCCGTTATTCGTTGATTCGTTTCATTATTCACTCATTAAAAATTCACTCATTCACTCATTGAAAATCACCGTCATCACGGTCGCTTACAATGCGGCGGCAGACATCGAAGGTACGATACAAAGCGTACTAAACCAGACTTTTGCAAGCATCGAATACCTGATAATTGACGGCGCTTCGACAGATGAAACCGCGAATATCGTGAAAAAATACGACTCTGAACTCAGTTGGCACAGCGAACCCGATGAAGGACTCTACGATGCCATGAATAAAGGCTTGAAACATGCCACTGGAGATTTCGTTTTATTTCTCAATGCCGGTGATAGATTCTACGGAAATGATACGCTCGAAAAAGTGTTTGCCAAATACACGCCTGATACCGACATCCTCTACGGCAACGTAATGATGGTCGGCGAAAACCGCGAACATTTGGGTTTGCGTAGTGAATTGACGCCCCATAAATTGCCCGAAAATCTGACTTGGAAAGACATGAAACACGGCATGGTCGTGAGTCATCAGGCGTTTATCGTCCGGCGCGATATTGCGCCCGAATATATCGCCGATAATCTGTGTGCGGATATTGATTGGGTGATTCAATGTTTGCAAAAAAGCCGCCGCACGATACACACGCACACCTGTATCGCCGAGTTCCAAACAGGCGGACTGTCACGCCAACGCCACAGCGAATCGCTCAATGACCGCTATCGGGTGTTAGCAAAATATTTTGGCGCAAGAGCGAATTTTTATAATCATATTTGGATAGTAGCGCGAGGGGTATTTTTTAAATTAAAACGTGGAAAAAAAAGTTATTAATCTTAACACAGACATTCTTGTCTGTGTTACGTAAAAGACAGGCAGGAATACCGCCATTCGTCGGTACAAGTTGTCTGTGTTACGTTTATTATGAAAAAGGAATTTATCGACCAGTCTATTTTTCGTTTGGAGGAAGCGTTGCCCCGTATCGTAAAATGCCTCAACGAACTCACCGAAGCCCAAATTTGGCAACGCCCGAATAGTAACTCCAACAGCGTCGGCAACCTCGTGATGCACCTCTGTGGCAATGTCCGCCAATACATCATTTCCAATCTCGGCGAAGACCCCGACACCCGCACTCGCGATGCAGAATTTGCGATGCGAGACGGCTATGACCGACAACAACTTATCGAAAAAATAACGGATGTTATTGCTCAATCGGTGGAGGTGATTCGTGGATTGAGCGAGGCGGATTTGATGCAAGTACGCAGTGTACAAGGCTTCCAACAGACGGGTATCAATTCCATCATTCACGTCGTCGAACACTTTTCTTACCACACCGGACAAATCGCTTTTTGGACGAAATTGCTTCAAGATGTTGACCTTAAATTTTATGGTGATATGGACTTGACGGTGCGGAATGCTTAGAATGAAATGGGTAAATGGTCTTCAAAAAAATGGTTCTTTGACAAATCCCGTGATTGTTTGTTTTTCTGCCTCGCGATTGTTCGTCCCTTGCGTAAGGGATAGTAGGTGTTGTTTGAACGTAAGGGAAGACGAAAAAAATAATCTACCCGTCTGAATTGTTCTTTTTCTTATATGTTTCACTAAATCTTCCTTACGTAGCTCGGCTATGCGCGTCAAATTTAGCCAAACATATAAAAAAAATAACGGCTTCATTTGGGGTAGATTATTTTCTTCCTCTTCCCTAACGTAGCGATAGCGGAGTGGAGAGAGTGCCGGATAGCCCGACCCCCGACTGATAAGGAGGGGGATACGCCCAAATTTTCATGCACTTCACTGGATTCGTCAAAGAACCAAAAAAATTATACCTCCCCGTTATTTTAACATTTCATTAAAGCGGTGACGCAAAAAATACACAAGAGGTACATTTTTTTTTCATAAAAAATTACATTACTACAACTTACTGATTTTTAATTAGTTAGAGATGGAAAATAAACACAGATACGCGCTTGTTTAGTAGCCCCCTATGCTCAATTGGCACGAAAAGTGAATAATGAGTAGTGTCAATATAAAACAGTCGAATAAGATTAACCCATAATTTTATCCGACAATTTATCACCACAAAACGTATATTACTATGAACAAGCATGTTTTTTTACCTATCACACTATTACTTCTTTTTCTCAGCCTGAATACCTTTGGACAGCGCAGCGATAAGCGCATATATACCGACTCCGGTTGGTGGACACTCGGCATCAACGGCGGTGGCGCGTGGCAACAGGGCGACATCTGCGCGATTCCCGGTTGGGGAGCAGGTCTTGACCTTGCCAAAAACATTTACCATCAGCCGGGTGGCTTGCTGGATTTGGATTTGCGTGGACGCTTGCTTTATACACAAACTTATGGCGCAGACCACGAGCGTTCTTACGGCATCCTCGAGAATCCTGCGCTCAATGGTACGAATAGCGCAGTCGATTATACCGTGCCAAACGGACCGGGTTTTACTTTTATGAATAATAAAACACACTTAGGTGAAGCCTCTATCGAAGCCGTACTGACTGCCAATCGCTTGCGTGAAAATACGGGCGTCATTCTTCAGGGTTTTGGTGGTCTTGGATTGAATGGCTATCAAACGTACACCGATCAGCTCAACTATAAGGGCGAAATGTATAATTGGGACGATATCAATACAGATCGCCGTAGGCTTGATGTATTGAGTCAAATCGGCACTTACGGCTACTACGAAACGCCGGCTAATGACTATGATAATGCGCCGCGTATCTCCGTCATGCCGTCTTTGGGCTTGGGTTTGGGCTACCAACTCACTCGCAATTTCTCAATGGGCATCGAACACAAAACTAACTGGGCATTGCATGACAATCTTGAAGGACAACTATACAATCGTGAAGATAATACACTTTCAACAGATAATGACCTGCACCACTATACTTCACTATACTTGCGTTGGAGAATTGGTGATAGATACAAGCAAGACCCTACGCCCGTTTATAACGACCCAATAGGCGAAGATGAAATGACGACCTATTCAGGAAATGGTAATGCACCGATTATTACATTTACAAAACCGAGAAAAGAAGTCAGTACGGTTACGAATGACCGCGTAAGTGTTGCTGCGAATATCGAACACATCGACGGACGCAATAATATTGACGCAAGACTCAACGGGAAGCCCCTCACGAGCTACACGTATAATACACGCAATGACAAATTTTCGACCGTGCTTGTCCTCCAACCCGGTACTAATGAAATCGAAATTACAGCGACTAATAGATTCGGAAAGGATGTAGAAAGTCGCGTCATTAATCTCGAAGAAAGAGTCGTTGACTACGTACCGCCAACGACGACAACACCCACTACCAACACACCAAATAACACCCCTGCGAATACAAGCATGAACAAAAAACCTCGTATCAACATCACGCGCCCTTCAGCGAACCCGTATAATAGCGAATCGCAAATTGTAAAACTAAAAGCGAACGTAGAAAATGTATCGAATAAAAACGATATTACATTCAAAATCAACGGCAAACGTAGCTATAATTTTGAAATGGGTGGCTATTTTGGAAATACTATTACTGCCGATATTCCATTGGAACGAGGGACGAATAATGTAAGTATCACTGCCCGGAATGCGAACGGCAGCGATAATGATACGCAAAGAATTATTTTTAATGAAACGACAAACACTACTGCACGTCCGCGTGTACGTATTGATTCGCCTTCGGCAAATCCATATAATTCAAGTGAAACAAATGTCTCTGTAATCGCCAGAATTGAAAATGTAAACAGCAAAAACGATATTACTTATACGGTGAATGGTCAGCGTAGAACGAATTTTTCTTTCAATGCATCTACCGACAAATTCGCTTCGAATGTCACGCTGAACGGAGAGCGTACAGAGGTCATTATTAGAGCCGCGAATAGTGGTGGAAATGATTCGGATGATTTGACGATTGTATATTGTCCGCCATATCAGCAAGCACCACAAGTTACGATTACTAAGCCGATGAGCAACTCGCATAACACACAGAATGACCGCGAGCGTGTCACAGCAACCGTCACGAATGTAAACAGCAAAGCAGATGTTAATGTAAAAATTAATAGTCAGCCGATACTCAATTTTGAATATAGTAATTCGAGAAATGAGGTCACATTCATGGCAAATCTACGCCCCGGCAACAACAGCGTCCGCATCAAAGCGACCAATAACGTAGGCACTGATAGCGATGATGTTGTGATTAATTATAATGCTATCGAAAAGCCACAAGTCGATATTATCAAGCCTAACGCCAGCCCTTACACTTCCACAAATTCGAGTGTAGGCATCGTAGCTACCGTCACGAATGTAGATAGTAAAAGCGATATTACATTCAAGGTCAATGGCAGAACAACAAACAGTTTTTCTTATAGTACTTTCAACGGAAAAGTAACGGCAAATATCGACCTTGAAAACGGTAACAACACCGTCTATATCAAAGCCACCAACGAGGCAGGCAGCGATAACGACCAGACGATCATCAAGTATAACAAACCCAGTCGCTCGACGAATACTTCGCAGTTTAGCGGAGTAGAAACACCGACGGTTAATATCATCAAACCCAACACAAACCCTTATACCTCAACGAGTGAGAAAGCTGTCGTAACGGCAACTATCACGAATGTATCGAGCAGCAAAGGCATTACATTTACGGTGAATGGCAATGAGATAAGCGACTTCCAATATTCTGCCAGTCTCAAAAAATTTCAGGGTAGAGTGAACTTGGTAGATGGTAATAATAAAGTAGTCATCACAGGACGCAATGGTAGCAAAACTGCCAGCGACAACATCACTATCAAGTATCAGGGGCGCACCAATACCAACGGTCAATTTGGCACGACTTATAATAGCACAGACGATGGCGAGAAAACCACTCGAAGTACGACTACGCCGCGTCCGCGTGGTGGTTTGGGCAAAAAAGGAAGCCGTAAGTCTTCCGGTAAAAAAGCAAACAAAGCGACTGTCTCAAAACCAACAATTAAAGTGCTAAGTCCAGCAGGTTTGAGGGGTAAAACTACACGCGAATCGTCTGCGAAAGTAGAGTTAAAACTCACCGATACCGCACGCGACAATATAGAAATATATTTGAATGGTAAAAAAACGAATGAATTTGAATTTAATGCAAAGCGAGGCGTACTCAAAGGCACTTATGATTTGAAGAAAGGCGTAAATACCATCGAAATCAAAGCGAAAAATAAAGGCGGAGAAGCGACTAAGAAAATTAATATCACGAGGTTGTAATTGGGTTGATTGGGGAATTGGGTAATTGGGTAATTGGGGAATTGGGGAATTTCCAATCACCTAATTTCCTAATTTCCTAATCACCTAACTCACAATTTTCGTTGAATTTTTTCGCTGCTCAATATATGAAAGGCGTCCGTTGTTTTGCAGGAAGTATCGCCATATTTAACCGTAATTTCTCCAATGACATCCGCTACTTTTAGGGCTTTTGTATTCAATGCCTGATTGCGGCAGCCAATGGCAAGAAGGGCGTGATTTTGTCCTTCTTTTACCCAATTTGAGGCGTCTTTTATTTCTATTTCAATGATAGTCAGGTGCTTGGCAAAATAATTATTGTCTAATGTTTTACTGCTTTTTGCCAATACGCACACACAGGCGTAACCTACGCGCCGCACAAATGCGGGTTGTTTCATGCCCGTCCATTTATTGGCTTTTTCGAGTAAAAAATCTGTTTTAGCGACTACATTTTTCGCAAAATAATCTGCCAAATCAAAACTACGAACCTCCCTCACTTGCTTATCCAGTTGCTTTGATGTCACTTTTTTAGGTTCTTCCGTTAGGGTTGCCACCAATTTTCCTTCATGTACACCACTATCCCACAAGGCAAGCGCACGCTCGTGGTCGCGCCCGGCAGCGCGGGCAATAGCACGCAGTTTCATCAAGCCGACTGCATAGATTTTATCCGAAGTTTTCGAGTCTTCGTCTGAAATCCGTGCATGTTTCGGATTAGATAATTCAATAATTTGTCGTAGAATATCTTTAGTCGTCAAATCAATTCATTTTTTCTCAAAAGCAAGCGAAGGTAAAACTTCTCGTGCAACGAAAAAAATCTAATGTGTAATAATTATGAAATTAATTTGAAATTGGGGTGGAATGGGTGGAAAGTCGATAGTCCACAGAGCCGAATATTCTCGCACGCTTGATGTGGTGCTTGTGGAGGTGGGGAGGATTTTTGATTTTATGGTTTGTAGTTGTGTCATTTATTAGAGTGACTATGGAAAGAAATTATAAAAGTCTTTTCGATGCCCGAAGCGAACAAAAGCAACATCATCCTCAATGATTTCGAGACCTGCACGATAGTTTCCTATTCTGATTCGGTACTGAAATTCATAGCCTAATATTTTCTTGAGGTTGGGAATGTCATCTATACTATCCACATTTCGGACGTTTTCAATCACATTCGCCACACGTTGTTTTAGTTTTTTGTCCCTGACTTTTGATATATCTTTTTTGAAGGACTTTCTGACGGTTGCATTCATCCTCGCAGTTCTTTAAGAAATTCATCAACATCAACACATTCTTTATCTGCACTCACAGCTTCCATAGCAAGTCCCAAGCTCACATCTTCCAAATCTTCTTCATTTTCAAGGAATAAAGGCTGCATACTATTATTCATGCGAATGGTGTCAGCAAGAATTTGCATTTTATAGGTTTCGAGCGAAAAGTCGTCTTTATCAGGTTTCCAAAACTCTGTGAAAATGGAATACGCTCCGTATTGGTCTATAGTTTTATTCAGAAAGGGGATGAGTTCGTGTTGGATTCTTTTTTGATTGAGATTGATTTCTTTTTCTATTACCAAAATAGCAATCGTAAGTGCTATATCAAATTTGAGTGATTCGTCTATCCATTTTTTCAAATATTTGAATTGAGGATGCGGATGTGATTCCAGAAATCGAAATACATTATAGTTTAATCTGTCATTTTGGATAACATCTTGCGCTTCATCAAATCCTCCAACCCCTTCTTTAGCATAGATTGAAGCAACAATTTTTTGAAAACTATTTAAAGTCTTTCGGACTGTTTCGTGCAAAATAATATGACTTTCACTATGGTCTATTTCTGTGAGTTCTTCGTTGATTATATCAAAATACTTTTCCGTGCTTATATTTTCTTCTGCAAGCCATATAATTAAATCTAATCTAAGTTCAAACGTCATTTCTTTCAATTCTTCTGAAATATTATTAATGTTTTTACTTTGAATCCCACCACTCAACGAATTAATAAACGCATCAAAAGCATTTTTTAAAGAAACATTACTAGCTTCTTCATCCCTTAAAATGCTCATACAAATAGTAATCGGATTTGATATAGCTGATGCAGTTGACATAATTATAAATTTAAATTGTGGCTAAAAAATGGACTACAAAAGTACCATTTTTTCTACCGATAATCAACAACAAAATCACCTTTTCGCGTACTTCCTCTGATAATTCATCTCCACCACCGCCTCACCAATTCCATGCGGCGTAAGCGGATACATCGGCACGATACTACCGAGTGCCGACAAATAAGGAGAAAACTTGCCCTGCATCCATCAACCCTTATTCTTATCAACTCCTATTCTAATTTCCACAATTCTATCTTTCAAATTCGGTAAATCAGATGTTGCCACTCGCCAAACCAAAGCTACTGTCACACCAAAATATTGATGAATAACAATGTCTCGCATCCCTGCGATTTGTCGCCACGGGATGTCCGAATTTTCATCACGTAAATCCATAGGAAGGTTTTTTACAGCTTCTCCTGTGATTTCAATGCGACGAATAACAGCATCTTGTTTTTCAGTATTTTGCTCAAACTCTTGCTCACTGATACCTTTCACGTAAGGGAAGACGAAAAAAATAATCTACCCCAAATGAAGAAGTTATTTTTTTTATATGTTTGGCTAAATTTGACGCGCATAGCCGAGCTACGTAAGGAAGATTTAGTGAAACATATAAGAAAAAGAACAATTCAGACGGGTA
>Ga0209185_1000613_pt1 | contig 39158 bp, 30 predicted proteins | sample SidtaG_2_FD_187425 | JGI IMG/M metagenome (GOLD analysis project Ga0209185, IMG submission 187425) | Marine algal microbial communities from Sidmouth, United Kingdom - Sidmouth_Asex2 metaG (SPAdes) (version 2) | ecosystem: Host-associated > Algae > Red algae > Unclassified | place: Sidmouth... | reverse complement strand
TACGGAACTATTTTTTGTGTTTTTTAGAAGGGAAAAGAACAAGCATAATGGGGCAAGTTATTTATTTTCTTTCACTAAGTGAAACATATAAGAAAAAGAACAATTCAGACGGGTAGATTATTTTTTCCTCTTCCTCTTCCCTAAACAAACGGCCCAGTGCAATGCCCAAAGTCCGTTTAAACTTGAACTTAAACTTAATTACCAATGCGTGCAAGTGTACATTTTTATTTCCTTTGCCATTTCATGTCCTAGCATTATACTTTTTTCCAAATCGGCACATCCTGACTGCTTATCGTACAGCGTAAGAAATGCGATAGCGCGATTATAATAGGCTTCTGCATAAGTATTATCAAGTTCGACGGCTTTGGTATAATCGTCTATTGCCCTCTGCGGCATACCAAAAAGTAGGTATAGATTGCCTCTATTTTTCCGCAAATCTGCATTATTTGGAAATTCATCAATTACTTGGTCCAAGTCAGTCAATGCTCCCGTAAAATCACCCGACATTTTTTTTGTCAATCCTCTATTGAGAAATGCTTCCATATAAGTATTGCCGCGCATATCAATAATCGTATTATAATCGTCTATTGCGGCTTCTTTTTCACCCATCTGTTTGTGCAAAATAGCTCGTCCAAAGTAGGCTTTTGTCAAATCATCTTGCAATTCGATGGCTTTATCAAAATTGCTTTTCGATTTTTCGTAATTATGCAGACTACGTTCTACCTCTCCCAAATTATACCATGTGATTGCGAAATCCGGGTCAAGTACTGCAGCTTTGGAAAAAGCAACTAATGCGGCTTCCAAATTTCCTTGTTTTTGCAACACCGTTCCCTTCAAATCATAAGCAAGTGCCGAGTCGGGAAATTTCTGTAAAACCATATCAATTGTATAGAGTGCTTCCTGAAAATTGCCCGCTTCTACGTCTTGCAATGCGTTTCTCATCTCACCAATTTCATTGGTTTCGCCTTCATTACTAATCATTTTTTGGTCAAATACTTCATAATAATAACTGAGTTTTTGAGTATCGCCCAACTTCTTTACAGACTCTTGCGGCTCGATAGATAACACATTCAATAATCCCCAATTCCCATTATAACCGTACAAATCAGCCGCATAAGGATTGATATTATTCGCCATTTTCAAATCCAATTTAGCCTCCTCATGCATACCGACCATTTTCTTGAGTCTGGCACGTAGCATCAGGGCTTCGGCCGAACCTGGGTCTTGGGCTACTGCACTTTCGAGCGTAAAAAAAGTATCTTCATAATCAAAAGACCTAAATTCCCTATCGGCTTTCTGTAAGAGCGGCTGTATCGTTTCGATTTTGCTATCGCTCGTAAAAGTCTTTCCGGTTGAAAGATGATTCATCCTTTGAGTCTGTGCAAACGCATTAATGTAGATAAAAAGAAATGATAGTGTAATAGTAAAGTATTTCATATTTTTATTTTTTTTCTAATGGTTAAAATTAACGCATCAGTTTCTATGTAAAAGAAATTAAATAATTTCTTTTACATACAATTTTGAAGTGGTTATTTTTTCGATATTTTTTCTTACAAAAACCGCACATAGCTTACGCTACAGACTGTCCCGTACTTGATTCGGGATAAGGATTTTTGTAGGGAAAAATAGCGGAAAAAGAAACTGTCAAAAAGTAAGGATATTTTTGTCTCACTACTTATAAAGGAAAAAGAACAAGTCAAGGTGTAGTGTTTATTTTTTTTCATCCCTAAATACTTAATAACTCAATTGAGCTTAATAAAGTTGTAAATATAGCCGCCCCATCTCTGGGGCGACTAATCACTCTGTATTACTATTCGATTATTTATCTATGCATTCTCCTCCCTTATTGCCGGACGTTGGACATTAAGTAACTGGGAAATTAGGTAATTAGACTAACGAAAGCATAATTCGCTATTTATCAGCATAATAAAAATCGTAATAAAGTTAATTTAAAATAAAATGCAAATTAACATAAATTATTGATAATGAGCGATTTACTTAATTACCCAATGCCCAAAGTCCAGTTATTGGAAAGATGTATTTTGCAAACCCGTTGCTGACGGATTATTACCGCCAATATTTTCCATAATCATAGGCATATCACCGTCGGAGATAATGACTTTTGCGTTCGGACTTTTCGCAATTTCGAGAAATGCCTCTATAGATTTGAATTGCAATATCTCATTGCTAAGTCCCTCTGCGATAATCTTTTGTGCATCGCGTATTCCTATTGCTTCTATGCGTCTTTGCTCCGCTTCTTGCTGCGATTGTTGTAATACAAATTCCATCCTTTGTGCGCCCTGTTCTGCTTCGAGCTTCTCTTCGATGGCTCGCGCGAGACTCGCTGGTAGCACGATACTTTTGAGCAGTACAGCTTCCACCAGAATACCTTTATCTTGTAGATAAGTCATCATTTGCTCTTTGATAGCTTGCTCAATCGTGGCACGTTGTCCGGTATGCATATCCTTTGCAAAAAATCGAGAAGAAACATCTGACACCGATGAGCGGAATACAGGCAATATCAAATCGCGCTCATAATTTTTACCAATATTGCGGAGTATTTCGGGAGCTTCTTTAGATTGTACATTATAGAGAATGGACACTTCAGAGCGAATATTCAAGCCTTCTTTTGAAGGAATGCTCAAGGCAACTTCCATGTTTTCGGTCTGTGTCGATATTTTAACTATCGTACTGGTCAGCGGAAAGTAAAACCGCAAACCTTCTGTATAAGTATTATCGGAATATTTGCCGAGCGTACGCTTCACGCCTACCTCGCCTTGCTGTACAGTTGCGCATCCTGTCAATATAACAGCCACTAATAATAAACCGAAATGCTTAAAAACTGATTGATTTTTCATGTATAAATATTTATTAGTGATTAAATTAATTGAGTGTGTAAAATATTGGGGGAACTTTAATTTGTTTGAATGTATCATAAGTTCGTGGCATTAAAGGTACGTTATCCCGTATAGCTATCGAGAGACCCCGTTGGTGCGTATAAACGGAGTCGGTGCTAACGCACCTTATGAGTTTGGGAGAGCTTTCTTGCTACAAACTGGGACGGTGCGCTGCACCTTTTATATATAATTGCCCCTAATATTTTACGCACTCAAATTAATTAGTGAAAGAAATAAGATGTCCCATAATGAGAAATATTTTTAGTTCTACATTAAGTGAAAAAAATTAAATAACATGTGCCATTATACTCGTCTTTTTTCCGTCTAAGAATCCTTTGAAATCCTTATCCCGAATCGGAGTTTGGGACAGGCTGTAGCTATCCCGATAATTATCGGGAATGTGCGGCTTTCAAAAAATCCTTCGACAAAAAAAATACTTCGCATTATGTGGGACATCTTATTTAATTTCTTTCACTTAGGATAAATTTTTGCTGCAAATTGCTTTAATATAAAGGTCGTTACGAATTTTTCGTATATTCATTTGGATAGCACTTAGTATTTTTTTCATATAATTACTATTTTAAACTCAATGAAATTTGAAACATAAAATGTGTGCGTGACATAAAGTCTTTCAAAGAAAACTTATGAGTAATGTATTTTAAAAATTCTGCAATATAAGTGACCTTTGCCACGCACACTGTAAACCAAAAACTAAAGAAAATTATAAGAAGGCTTCGGGAGTCTCATCCCCTCCCTCAGCTAATAATAAGGGAAGAGGAAGAAAATAATCTACCCCAAATGAAGAAGTTATTTTCTTTCACTAAGGAAGATTTAGTGAAACATATAAGAAAAAGAACAATTCAGACGGGTAGATTATTTTTTTCGTCTTCCCTAACGTGCAGTTAGCAATTCCTTTCGGACGCGTTCCTTATGCTTTCGTAAGTATCTTTGTGCATCTTTGAAAGACTCGCGCCACACTCGTGCAAGGTTCTCGGAAGTATGTACCAACATGATGTCATTTCCCGGAACGCCCAACTTTACTACTGCCCTATATTTTGAAGGCGATTTACCCTCCTTTGAGATGTACACCTCTGCATAAAGTAAATGTTTGAATTTCCGCCCGATGCGATATATTTTCCACTTTAGGAGTCTTACGTGCTTGTTTGGTAAATCTGCATTATTCTGAACTGATATTCTCATAATATTTAACTTGTAGCTTTGCAATTCAAAAGTGTAGTAATACTATCTTATTCAATTGTTGTACTCTATAAACATGAAGTTTTACAAAAAAGTTGTATTTTGCGGATATTTATTTAATTTTTTTTTGAAAATGATAATAGAATTAAAATTTAATCTACCCGAAAAGCTATATTTGAAAGACCCACAGGGTACAAAGTATGGCAATAAACTGCTGGAAAACAGTGTCTTATTAATTGACGAGCTGGGCTTTGAAGGCTTTACGTTCAAAAAATTGGCGGATAAAATTAATTCGACAGAAACCTCTATTTATCGGTATTTTGAAAACAAACATTTGCTACTACTCTACCTAAATTGTTGGTATTGGGAATGGATGCACTACCTGATTAATGTCGAAATTAAAAATATGAGTTCACCCGAAGCGCGACTTCAAAAGGTAATTTATGTGATAGTCAATGCGCCGCACAAGTTCAAATTGACGCCTTATGTAGATGAGGCTATCCTTCACAAAGTAGTCGTCATCGAAGGCACAAAATCCTACCATATACATAGCGTAGATAGTGAGAATAAGGATGGACTTTTTGTGAGTTATAAAGAATTGGTGGAATGCATGGTCGAAGTCGTGAAGGGCGTACAACCCGATTTTGACTACCCTCGCGCCCTGTGTAGTACATTATTTGAGATGGCAAACAATCAACTATATTTCGCCCAACACCTGCCGAGATTGACAGACCTCAAATTTAAAGATGATATGTTGGTGGAATTGGAAAAGATGCTATTGACTTTTGCGAAAAAGATGTTGGTGTAATAGACTTTAGTGAAAGAAAATAAATAACTTGCCCCATTATGCTTGTTCTTTTCCCTTCTAAGGTTCTGCTGAAATAAGGATATTTTTAAATTATTTTATAATAAAAAATATTTATAAATAATTCATTTTTAATAATAAGTAAATTACAAAATAATTTTAATTAATTAAAAAATGGCTATATTTCAGTGCGACCTTCTAAAAAACACAAAAAATAGTTCCGTAGCTATGGCTATGCAATGATTTTTTGAATTCTTTAGAAGAAAATATTTCTAAATAAAGTCTATTATGGAACAATTTATTTAATTTCTTTCACTTACGCAAAAACCCCTCAGACATTTTCAAAATGTCTGGGGGGTTTTAGGGCAAAACCAAAGCCACTATTTTAATTTTCTTTGATGCAGAGTAGTTTGCTTATAAAATTATAAATCTATCCTGCGCCTCGCCTTATTAACCAGTCACCCAATCAACCAATCAACCAATTACTAAATCCTCACACCATCTTCCGAAATCATAATTACTTTCATATCATTGGTACGTTCATTAATATCAATCGCGCTATTTTCCAAACGCAATACGCCACGCGGACACACCGCTGCACAGATGCCGCAACCGACGCAAGAAGCACGCACGATATTCTGCCCTTTTTGAGCATAAGCACGCACGTCGATACCCATTTCGCAGTAGGTCGAACAATTTCCGCAGGAAATACACTGACCGCCATTCGTCGTAATACGGAAGCGACTAAAAAAGCGTTGTTGTAAACCCAAAATCGCCGCCATCGGACAACCGAATCTGCACCATACGCGACTACCCATTATCGGATAAAAACCTACACCAATTACGCCTGAAAAAATAGACCCAATCGCAAATCCATACCAGCTTCGTAGCGTTTCGCTATTAAAAAAGAAAAGCAATACAGTCATGGCAATCGCAAAAACAAGTACGCTATGTATCATCCAGCGTTCTATTTTCCATGCTTTCAATGATTTATCAGAAAGATGACGAAATGGGTCGCCTGCAGTTTCTGCCAAGCCGCCACAACCACACACCCACGAACAGTACCATCTTTTTCCATAAAAATAAGTCAAGACAGGCGAAATGACGACAATCATCAAGAGTCCCCATACGAGCATAAACATACCGACTTTGCCACTCGAAGTCATAGCGGCAATATTCCAATCATCAAAAAAGTAATAATTGAGGGGCCACATGTTCATAAAATTATTATACGGATAATTGAGACGCATCAGTATTTCGGGAATGAGAAAAGCAAAGCCGAGTTGGAAAAACATTACGGAGAGCGTGCGGAATTGTTGGTAGCGATTGTGGCGATATTTGAGCATAAATTTTACCCCAAATATCAAAATTGCGAGCGTATATAATGCACCATATACAAACCACTGACTGGCAGGTTGTTTTTTCAAAAATACACTCAAGGGGTCAAATAATTTAATCAAATTCGAGTTGGCATCAAACTTAATTTCTCTCAAACCACAGGCATCTTTATCCAGATTAGTCAATGTCTTTTGTTTAGCATTATAGTCAACATAATAAGGAGTATCGTTACCCTTACAACGAATAAAAATACGATCATTGAGACTTTGTAACCTAGTGAGATTAAATTTGTACACATCGCCCACATTACTTGTCTTTATAGTATCTTTCAGAGCTAATGTTCCTGTATTATAGGTTTCTCCATTAGAATTTTCTACGCCAATAGAAATTTGAGTTGGGTCGGCATTATGAGGAAGTTTTGTAGTGACAGAGTATCCATTAAGCCCCAATAATGCAGGAAAAAAGTACAACACAACATAAAATCCCGTCAGTACAATACCGACTACCCAACCCCACAAACCTCTGTTTGTCAATGACCTATGCCAAACGTGATTATTTTTTATACCTTCCTGTTCGTTGGTATACTCGCGCCATGCGTATGCACATACACCGACTGTCATGAGCGTCAGCGAAGCGGTCAGCCAAGTGCTGTAATTGCCATTTATCTGCCCAAAAAGCGCAATGAGCATAACGAGCAAACCAAGTCCACCGATTGCTGCTGCTATCTTCTGAATGGTGTCCATGTCATTCGGGTGGGGATTGGCGAGCGACATACTATTTTCTACCTGAGCCATAGTATTTATGTTTCCGTAGCATGGTGCTTCCAGCCCATGCCGCATTAGTTTGTCAAATATATGCGGACGCAGACTGGAAGTACCGAGCTACGTGTTAAGCAAATTGTTTCTTGATAAATTTTATAACGGAATTGAGTCCGCGTTTTTCGACGAGTTGCAAATTACCGCTTGTTTTTTGATTGTACATCGCAATGACATCTGCCTCGTATTGGTCATAAAATTCGGGATCAAAATTGGCAAGACCGAGATTCATCAATACGTTTTCGATGTGCGCTTTATCGCGTATCCATTGTCGGCAGACCTCGTCGCGGTAACGAATACCCATCGTCTGAAAACCAATCACCATGCCCGACATATCATCCCACACGATACGGATACTTTTTTCGCCATCGGCATGTTCCCAATAAAGCGATTGATGTTCGGCGGGTGGATTGGCGAGTACCGTTCCGTAAACTTGATATTCGATGTCGAAAAATTTGGCAGAATTGAACCATATACCGGGCTGATATTCAACGGATTTGCCACAAATATTATAGGCGACCGTTTCGCCCATCATGCGCCCTACATACCAAACGGCTTCGATATTGCGCCTGCCCGGAGGCGGATTTCGGAGTTGAGCGCAATCTCCGACTGCGTAAATGTCCTTGACACTTGTTTCGAGTCGTTCATCGACCATGATACCGCGTTGGGTTTCTATTTTTGTTTCTTTTATAAAATTAATATTGGGATGCACCCCTGCCGTGAGTCCGACAAATTGACAAGCGATTTCCTCACCTTTATTGGTGATGACGGCGCGACATTTACCGTTTTCATCGGGCAATATTTCCTTCAATTCGGTTTCCAAACGCAGGTCGATACCGTTCTTTTTGATAACACGATTGACCATTTCCGATTCTTCGGGCGCGAGTACCACATTCCAAAAGCTATTTTCACGCACCAAAAAAGTTACGGGAATGTGTCGCGAATGAAACATTTCCGCCATCTCAATTCCAATCAATCCACCACCCACGATGACGGCTTGTTTTAGTCCTATACTATGAATTTCCATGCCTTCCAAATCCTGTGCAGAGTACATACCTTGTACGCCGTCAAGATCTTGTCCGGTCCAGCCAAATTTATTGGGTTCGGAGCCGAGCGCGAGTACGAGCTTGTCGTACTTAATGTCGGCGCTACGGCGCATATTTAATGTTTTAGCTTGTGTATCAATGGATTGTACACGGTCGCGGAGTAGTCCGATTCGATTTTTTTCCCAAAACCAATCTTCATAAGGTTGTGTATCTTTGAATCGCATGTGACCCATGTACACGTACATGAGGGCAGTGCGCGAAAAGAAGTGGTCGGTTTCGTCAGAGATAACCGTGATTTGATGGTTGCTCAATTTGCGTACCCAACGCGCCGCTGTGATGCCACTAATTCCGTTGCCGATGATGACTATGTGCATGGTTTTTATAGTTGCGAAACTGTATGATTGCAAAATTGTATTTGTGAAATGAGGTATTCACAAATATACGGTTTCACGGTTTAATTGTTCCTAAATATACGGGATGAAAAACAGTAAACACTACACCTTGACTTGTTATTTCTCTTTACACTTCACCAAATTCTCCTTAGTAAGTAGTGAGTATTCGCGTCAAATTTGGCTCATGTAAAGAAAAAATAACATCGTAAAGGTGTGGCGTTTATTATCTTTTCATCCCTCATATTTACGACAATGTAAGGTCTTTTTTGCAAATTTTTGTATAGAATAGGGTAGGAGTGTCGTGTTTTGTCTGTTTATTGACAAATTGAAGGGGAGAGAGGCGAACTTGTACCGACGACTTATTCTACTGAACAATGATTTTTTATAATTTGTATTTGACTTATTATCAAATAAATATGTTACCTGCGAAATTAGAATGCGAACTATCTCCCCCTTTGGAAGCAGGGGTGATTGGTTCTGAATGAGAAATCATTTTCATCGAAATATAATTTTGTCACAAGTCCCAACGGGACGACATATTATAACAATGGGTGTCAGCCCATTGCTCGGAATAAATCTACTTCGCCAGCCCTGAAAGGGCGATATAACTTGAAATTTCGCCCTTTCAGGGCTAAGTGATACCTCGAATTTCTATCTTGGGGCTGACACCCCAAGTTAGTGAAGTTCACCCCCTTCGGGGCTATCAAACAAAATAAAATTTGTGCGAAATTCAGAACCAATCACCCCTGCCTCCAAAGAGGGAAATATATCGTGCTTTCGTTTTAAGTTTTGCCGTAAAAAACTAATAATCAATAAAATACAGTTTAAATAAAATCGTTGTTCAGTAGAATGCCGACGACTTTAGCCGTCGCTACTTTTTATTTATAAAAAACTAAAAAACAGTAAATTACATATTGCTAAGGAACAGGGTTTTAATAAATGCAGGTTCTTGACGCCGTTATTTTTTTCTTTTTCAAGGCATGAAAACCGCGCATAGCCAAGCTATACAAGGATTTTCATAACGCAGAAAAAGGGAAAAAGAACAAGTCAAAAATCTGCATTTATTTTTGCGTCGTTCCTAAGACGGCTAAAGTCGTCTGTACGGGTATTTGCAGTCAGTTTGTAAAGCAGCTATAATAACCTATGGCAAGTATTGAATGGCAAATTTAAGATAGCCTTGTTTGCCATTGCGTTTATTCCAGCGTACAGCCGATTTGTGAATTTTCCGCAAACAAGCCAATATGATATTATCAAAAGAATTTGGATTGCCCCGCAAGCGACTCACGGGCTTTTTGGAAGGTTCTTCGGGTGGAGCAATAGCACGGCGTTCTTCTATTATTCCAAGCACACGCTCAAATATAAGTGCTTCATTATCAGATAAGTTTTCAGGCGAAGTGGGCGTTTGATTTGCAGCTACTCGCCGTTGATACTGCACTAAAGCATCCAATGCACGGATAGCTTCGCGGTCTTCCATCGCAGGGTCGTCCCGAAAGACAGAAACGACCATAAATTCAATGTTTTGGAGTAAAACCAAGTGTTTATCTTCTAATCCCATTTCATTTATTTCGTTATTCGTTATTCGTTATTCGTTATTCGTTATTCGTTATTCGTTAATATTAATCATTAGTTAAACGTCACTACGTCCATATATTCATGTTCAAATTCGGCGATTGCGGATGCCTTTTGTGTTTGGTCCCAGCCGAGTTCTTTTGCCATTTCATCGGCGACGAATGGGTACAGTTTGGCGAGTGAATCGCGTTCAAAATATAATCTTCCTGTACGGCGGATGAGGTAATCACAAAGGTTGTTGCACATTTCGTAGTGGATGCCGTACCACATTTCGGCGATTTGGATGCGCTGCTCGTGGTCGCTGATTTCGGCGTAGAGTTCGTAGGCTTTTTCGATGATAATATCGACATTCGTACCATATTTATATACCAAATCAATAACTTGTTTTTCCTTTAAGCCGATCTGTTGGACTTCGCCTGTGCGCTTGGTTATGAAGGTATCAAGTGCGCGCTGAGATTCAAAATCGCCGCCCGAGAGTCGTATTTTTTCAGTCGTACAAGGCAATAGATTATTGTATTGATTGGGGCTTTCTTTTCGTAAGGATTTGACGACTTCATTAATCACACGTTCTGCCATTTTGCGATAGCCTGTCAGTTTGCCGCCTGCGATAGAAATCAAGCCTGATTCGGCATAAAAAATCTCATCTTTGCGAGAAAGTTCCGATGGGTCTTTGCCGTCTTCGTGGATGAGTGGACGCAACCCTGCCCACGATGAAGTGACATCTGTTCGCGTCAAATTTACGGAGGGAAACATATAATTGGCGGCTTCCAGTACATAATTTACGTCGCTATTCGATGTTTGGGGTTGGTCGGTGGCTTTGGTGTAGGTCGTGTCGGTGGTACCGATGTAGGTGACGTCGCCGCGCGGAATGGCAAAAACCATTCGGCTATCAGCATCTACATCAAAGTAAACGGCTTGTTGGAGCGGTAGTCGCTTGCGCGATACTACGATATGAACGCCTTTGGTCAAGTGTAGTCGTTTGCCGCTAATATTTGCATCGTCAATCTTGCGAACATCATCGACCCAGGGGCCGGTGGCGTTGACAATTTTTGCAGCTTTTAAGTCGTATGATTTATTGGTAATGTTGTCTTTAACTCGGACACCACTTATTTTTTTATTTTCGTAGAAATATTCGACCGCTTCGGTATAATTGACACATTTCGCGCCGCGATTTTGTGCGGATTTAAGGTTTTCGATGGTGAGTCGCGCATCGTCTGTACGATATTCGTAGTAAATACCGCCGCCTTGCAAAACATCTGTTCGGAGCAGTGGTTCATGCTTCAAAGTATCTTCTTTGGAAAGCATTTTTCGGCGTTCTTCTTTCTCCACACCTGCGAGGTAATCATATACCCACAATGCCATCGAACTCGTCACTTTTCCCAATTCGCCACCCTCGATTATCGGCAATAACATTTTTTCGGGAATGACAATGTGACGTGCATTGCGATGTACAATGGCGCGTTCCAATCCTACTTCGCGTACCAGCCTGACTTCCAATTGTTTGAGATAGCGTAAGCCACCATGAATGAGCTTGGTAGAACGGCTGCTGGTACCCCATGCAAAGTCTTTTTTTTCGACCAGCATGACCTTCAAACCACGCGCCGTAGCGTCCAAGGCAATTCCTGCACCCGTGATGCCACCACCAATTACGATAAGGTCAAACTGCTCGTTTTTGGCTTCTTCAAGAATTGATTCGCGATGTATGCTGGAGAAAATTGTTTTCATATTTATTGTTTTATTGATATACTGTTTTATTGTTTTACTGCTATATTGTTTTTTTCGTGTAACGAAAAGCTATTCAATAAGTAGTGGGACAAAAATAGGCTTACAATTTTGACGTGGTTATTTTTTCGATATTTTTTCTTACAAAAACCGCACATAGCCTACGCTACGTAAGGATTTTTTTAGAGAAAAATAGCGGAAAAAGAAACCGTCAAAAAGTAAGGATATTTTTGTCTCACTACTTAATAAAACAATTTAACCATAAAACAATATAACAATACAATTATTTCCGTTTATTGTTTCGTCCGCTCAATAAATATGCCTTTAAAAAATCATTAATTTCTCCATTGAGCACTTTATCGGGATTATGGACTTTATGTTCGGTGCGCAAATCCTTTACCCATCGGTCATCGAGTACATAACTACGGATCTGTGAACCAAAACTAATGGCATCTTTTCCGGCTTCGATTTCGTCGCGTTTTGCATTTTGTTTTTGCAATTCGACTTGGTAGAGCCGTGATTTGAGCATTTGCATGGCTTTCTCGCGGTTGCCAAGTTGGGAGCGATCTTCCTGACAAACAACGACAATGCCTGAAGGCTTGTGCGTCAGTTGAACTTTTGTTTCTACTTTATTTACATTCTGTCCACCTGCCCCACCGGAGCGCGAAGTTTGCATTTCTATATCTCCCGGGTTGATGTCAATTTCAATCGAATCATCTACCACCGGATACACATAAACGGACGCAAACGAAGTCTGTCGCTTGCCTTGTGCATTGTAAGGGCTGATACGGACGAGGCGATGCGTGCCGTTTTCGCCATTGAGGTAGCCATAGGCAAACTCGCCGTCAATTTCCAATTCGACAGATTTGATACCTGCCACATCGCCATCCACGCGAGCTACTTCGCGGACTTTGTAGCCGTTCTTTTCGCCCCACATGATATACATACGTAGCAGCATATCCGCCCAGTCGCAAGCCTCCGTACCGCCTGCACCTGCATTGATTTCGATGGTGCAACTCAGTTCGTCTTCCGGTTGGTCGAGCATTGCTTTTAGCTCTGCTTGATCCATTGCCGCAAGTACAATTTCGTATTGCTCCTCGACCTCTTCGGGCGTAGCTTCGTCTGCTTGTGAAAACTCAAAAAGTACTGCAAGGTCGTCGATTTGAGATTCCAAATCGTTGTATTCTTGTACACGTTTTTTGTTGGAATTTAGGGTTTTGAGTATGGCTTGTGCGGATTTATTGTCATTCCAAAAATCGGGGTTGCCGGCACGTTGCTCGTCCTCTTCGATACGTTCTAACCGTGTATCCACGTCAAAGATAGTCCCTTATGACACTCAATCGGTCATGTAGGGATTTTAATTGTTCTGTAGTCATGGGGCAAAGGTACGGAATAGATGAGAGATGAGCGTGGATTTAGTGTTCGGAGTTATGGTCTATTATAAAAATAAAATGCAACTTAGTTGCAAAAGTAAAATAATGCAATTACATTTGCAACTAAGTTGCATGTAGGAAGTGCTGATTATTAATTTTTCGGTTCTCTGACAAATTCGGTGGTTGCTCGTTTCTCGCGTAAGGGATAGTAGGTGTTGTTTGAACGTAATGGAGCGATAGCGGAGTGGAGAGAGTGCCGGATAGCCCGACCCCCGACTGATAAGGAGGGGGATACGCCCAAATTATTATTCATTTCACCGGATTTGTCAAAAGACCATTTCTCTTTTTGCAAAAAATGTTAAAGAATCAACTTTTCAAACTATTATCATAATGCTGAAAGCAATAAATCTTTGCAAACTTTATAGTGACAAATTCGCGCTTAAGGACTTAAGTTTTTCAGTAGCACCCGGAGAGATATTTTGTTTACTTGGACAAAATGGAGCAGGGAAAACGACTACGATTAATATTTTTTTAGGGTTGATAAGACCAACATCGGGAGAAGCTTTTATTAATGATGTTTCGGTATTTGATAATAAATCGGTACGGAATTTTATCGCTTATATTCCTGAAACAGTTCAATTGTATGGCAATTTGTCTAGTATAGAAAATTTAGACTTTTTTAGCCGATTGGCAGGAGCTGTTTATACAAAAAAGGAACTGATTGGTTTTTTGCGACAAGTAAATTTGGAGGAGGAAGCCTATCAGAAAAAATTATCAACTTACTCAAAGGGAATGCGGCAGAAGGTGGGAATAGCCGTGGCATTGGCAAAAAATGCTGCGTACATTTTAATGGATGAACCGACCTCCGGTTTGGATCCTAAGGCATCACTTGAATTTGCGAATACATGTAGAGAGTTGTCGGCAAATGGAGTGGGTGTTTTTATGGCTACTCATGATATTTTTAATGCAGTAAATATTGGTTCCAGAATTGGAATTATGAAAGAAGGCGCATTAATCCATACGACTAATACAGCTAATATTACAGCTCAACAATTGCAAGACTTATACATTAAGACAATTTAATAATTATAAAAATACTATTAGAAATGAATTTTAAGTACATCGTACTCTCAATACTTTTATTGACAGCACAGGTAGGTTTTTCTCAATCTAAAATAATGGGTAAAATTTTGGATTCAGATGAGGCGTCAATACCGGGAGCGAATATTATTCTGACAAACGACAAGCAGGAACAAAGGGGAGTAACGTCTGACTTGGAAGGAAATTTTAGTATTGATGTAAAAGAAAATGGAACTTATCGTATTCAGGCGACTTTTATCGGGTATGAAACTTATGATAAAGTAGTAACCGTAAGGGGCAATGAGGATGTAGATTTAGGATTAATTGTATTGAGAGCTGCTGCAGAATTATTACAATCTGTGGAAGTTATCGGGAGAAAACGTCAGGATTATAATAGTGATTATTCATTTTCAGCTACTAAAATAGCGATTGAAAATAGAGAGTTACCACAATCGGTAGCCACAATAACGAAAGAGTTGATAGATGATAAAGTAGCGTTTCAACTGTCGGATGCCGTAAAAGGTGTGAGTAGTGTCACGCCTGTTAGTTTTTATAGTCACTTTAATATACGAGGGATTACACAGAATGAGGACGGACAAATTATTAATGGCATGCGCACGCATCAGTATTATTTTTTGCAACCCTTGACTCAAAATATAGAACGGATTGAGGTGGTAAAGGGACCAAGTTCTGTCACATTTTCGAGCGCAGATCCGGGCGGAACAATTAATATGGTGACTAAAAAACCATTGAGAGAAACGAGAAGGGAAGTCAGTTTTGGTGCCGGAAGTTTTAATACTATTCGGGGAGGTTTGGATTTTACAGGTCCTTTGAATGAGGAAAAAACCTTGCTTTATCGTATAAATGCAGCTATACAAAAGGCAAATTCGTTCAGGGATTTGGTGCAAAATGATGCCTTGCTGATATCGCCTTCTTTTAGTTATATACCAAATGACAAAACCGCTGTAAATGCTGAAATGATTTATAGCAATAGTACAGGAAACCTGGATAGAGGGCAACCAATTTTTGATGAAGTAACGAGTGAAGATGACCTAAATAGCACGCCTATTTCCAGAAATATTGCGGCGTCTAATGATTATAATAATTCAAAAGAATTTATCATTACGACAAGTTTGAGTCATCGTTTTACTGATAATATACAGTTTAATGCAAAATATATGAAGCAAATCTGGGAAGAGGATTTGCAAGAACACAGAGCCAATGGATTTATAGCGGATGTTGATGGAAATACGGTTCCAAATTTGGTGAGATTTCGATATGCAAAAAGAAATCAATTTTGGAATACCGATAATTTGAATGCATTTTTAACATTTGATAATCAATTGGGCGAGGTTGAAAATAAATTATTGGTGGGTTATGATTTGCATCAATTTGATAAAACGATTGGTGGCAGCCAAAATGGAGCAAGAGGATATTTGACGGATGCTGAAGGAAATTCGTTGACCGAAAGTTATGGTGATATTGAAATTTTAAGCCCGGCAGTGGGCTATTTCGACCTTGATAATCCTTCGAATATTACGAGAAATACGAACGCCTATAATATAGGTGCTTTTGCGATTCCTGCACAATTGCTGACTACGAATGCCGCTTATATTCAAAATGTAACAAAATTTAAAGGCTTTACATTACTGTTGAGTTTGCGTCAGGAATGGTTTGAGGACGATTTGAATTATGATAATTCGAATCGAATGAAATATAACAATACAGCATTGATTCCGAGAGTAGGGTTGTCCTATAAAATAAATAATAATTTTAATGTATATGCTACATATTTAGAGGGATTTCAGCCACAAATGAATACGGTAAATTTGATGCCGATTACAGCCAACAACTTCTTTTGGAGTTCGGTTTCCCCTTCGGAGTTTGACCCATTGGAAAGTGATTTAATTGAATTTGGACTTAAAGGAAATCTTTTTAACGAAGCCATAAATGTTTCCGTAGCCGGCTATCAGGTCAATCAAAGAAATATCCTGATGTCGATACCGGACAATGATGCGCCCGGCGGATTTGTATTCACTCAAAGAGGTGCCGATCAGAGTCGCGGTATAGAATTGGATGTATCGGGTTATGTACTGCCCAATCTGCAAATGAGTGCATCTTATGCCTACACTAATGCGATAATTAAAGAGGATGAAAATCTGGCTTTAATTGGAGAAAGAAAGGAAGCCGCCCCGATAAACAGTGCAAATTTATGGGCAAAATATGATTTTGAAAACACTGTTTTGCCGGGCGTAAGTTTTGGGGCAGGCATTCAATATAGTGGAGATAAATTAGGTTGGTATGACCGAAACCTCGTCCTGCCTGATTATACGGTAGTTGATGCAGCTTTGTACTACAGACCGAATGCCTCTAGTGTAGAATTTACATTAAAAGTAAATAACTTATTAAATACAACTTATTGGACCGGAGCGATCAATAACACTCGTGTATTTCCCGGTGTGCCGCGCAATTTTATGTTTGTAACAGCGTATAAATTTTAGAATTTTACGTTTTCCCCAAAATTTTAAGAGGTAACTTTTTCATGTAAAATGTATTTATTTTACTAAGGGGAACAACTCGTCGGATGTTTTTAATGTCGGACGAGCCCTTGTTTTTGCGTGAGCAAATATTAGAATTTATGAAAAAGCAAATTATTGTTTTAATAGCAAAGCAATTTTTCAAAAAAACCTTTGGTTACAGAGGTTTTCTTGTGCTTTTATCTGTTTATTTGATTGCTTTGACTTACGTAACGATAAATAGTTGGAGTACCTTCGAAGCACATCATCATGCAGTCGAACACCACCAAGATGAAGCAAGAGAAAGCTGGGAAAACAATCCCGACAAGCACCCACATAGAATGGCACACTTTGGGACATTCGCATTTCGCCAACAACATCCTTTAAGTATATTTGATTCAGGCATAGAGAGTTATACCGGAAATTCTATTTTTTTAGAAGCACATAAACAACATACCGCCAACTTTTCCGAGGCGAGTTTGTCCACAGGTTTAGCGCGTTTTGGCGATTTGAGTATAGCGATGTTATTGCAACTAATCTTGCCCTTGATTATATTTTTCTTGGGCTATTCGTCCATTACTTCCGAAAAAGAAAATGGAACACTCAAGATAATTCATATTCAAGGAGCGAGCATAAAAGAAATACTTTTAGGCAAGTCATTGGGGCTGTTTTTTGTCTCGGCATTATTCTTTTTACCCGCCTTTTTATCTTTGTGGAGTATCTCTTTTTTGGAAAATCACACAACGAATAGTTCGATTGTAATGCGGTCAATATTGCTTACAATAAGTTATGTTTTGTTTTATATGATTTTGTGTGGTATCACTGTAATTGTATCAGGCAGGAGTGAAAAATCTAACAAAGCCTTATTGGGTTTATTGGGCATCTGGCTGATGTTTTTTATCATTATTCCCAAAACCGCCCAAGTACTCGGAAATTCAATGTACCCCAATCTTTCAAAAATAGAATTTAGAGCTGCCATAGAAGAAATAGTATCGAAAAAAGGAGATAGCCACAATCCCAACGACCCATATTTTAATACATTACGAGATTCCGTTTTAACAGCTAATAATGTTACTGATATAAAAGATTTACCATTCAATTATGGTGGTTTTTTAATGCGTAAGGGAGAAGAGCAATCAGCGGTTATTTACAATAATCAGCAAAAAAAATTGATTAAAACATACAGAGCGCAGAATAGTATTACCAATAGTTTGGTATTAATAAATCCGTATTTGGCTATCAAAAATTTATCAATGAGTTTGTCAGGCACCGACTTTGATACATACGTAAATTTTTTATCGCAAACAGAAAATTATAGATACAAACAATCGCAATATCTAAACGATTTGCAGATGAAATTTATTAGCAATAAAGCAAAAGGCAGCGAGGGGAAAGTTCATGTCGTAGCCAAAGAACATTGGCAATCCTTACCAAAGTTTAATTATGAATATATCTCAATAAACAAGACCATAACAACCCAGCTACTTGCCATTATATCGCTTTTTATTTGGTTGATATTCATCGTAATATTCATAAGTAAATTTTATAATCGTTTTAAAATTATTTAATTGTGTATTCTTTATTAATCAAACAATTTTTTAGAACAAAGACGGTATTATTAGCTTTTGGAATACTTATCACTTTAGGTATTTTAAGTATAAGCACAGGAAAGCAATTTCTTAATCAAAAGCAAGTTGCTATCACCAAAACTATAGAACAACAACAAAAACATTTACAAACCCAAAAGAACCTTCATAAAGATGATTTGGGTTTATTATTATACTATTTGAAATTTTCTTTCATAAACCCCTTACAGCCATTAGCTGGCATTTCTATAGGGCAAAGCGATTTAAATTCACATATACAACATGTGAAGATATTAAATCTTGAAGGACAAAAATATGACACTGATTTAGTCAATCCAATGCGTTTGCATGTCGGAAATTTGGACTTTAGTTTTCTTATCATTTTTCTTTTTCCTTTAGTTATTATTGCACTAAATTTTAATGTTTTATCAGAAGAAATAGAAAACGGGACTTGGAAAATGATTACCATTCAAGCCAAATCTTCTTTCAAATTTTTATTACAAAAACTGTCGATAAGAATCTTTTTTGTCTTTATCGTTTTAGGGCTATTACTCTTATTGGCGAAATTAATTTTGGACATCCCTTTCAATACAAGTTTATTACACATTTCAATTCTTAGTTATTTATATCTGCTGTTCTGGTTTGCACTATGTTTTTTTGTTATACTATTTAGAAAATCATCCAATACGAATGCAATTACTTTACTCACGACTTGGTTGATATTAGTTGTGTTTTTACCCGTTTTAGCCAATAATTATATTGGCAATAAATACCCTGTTGAAGAAGCGTTTACAATGACCATAAAGCAAAGAGATGCTTACCATAAAAAGTGGGATACAGATAAAAAAGAAACATTAGAAAAGTTCTATAAGCATTATCCACAATTCGCCAAATATGAAATAAAAGAGCAAGGTTTTTCTTGGTTATGGTACTATGCGATGCAGCAAATGGGCGATGACGAATCAAAACAAGAGCGAGAAGCGATGAATGCCAAAATAAGAAATAGAGAACAATTAAGTAAAAAAATTGCTCAGTTTTTTCCTCCATTACAGGTACAATTATCCATGAATGATATTGCCAATACGAGCCTGACACATCAGATGAAATTTTTAGATGCAACGACTAAATTTCATGAAGATATCCGGTTACAATTTTACCCTAAAATTTTTGATAATCAACATACGGACACCATAGACTGGAAGAACTATAAGCCAGCCTATTTTAAATCTGAAAATAAATTTAGCCTTATTAAAAACACCTTTTATATGACTTTAATTACCTTATTTTTAATCGGTTTTGGAGTTTTTAAAAACCTAAAACACTTTGACTAAAAAAAAAATGAGCATTTACACGGATCAAAAAAAATCAGACTTAGTCGGCATCATTGCAAGTAGTCTTTGTGCGATACATTGTGCAATTACGCCTTTTATTTTTGTTGCCAAACCGTTTTTACATGAAACCGTTGGTCAGAGTCATACATGCGCAAACGCACCAATTGGGTGGAAAATTTTTGATTTCTTACTTTTATTGATCAGCCTTTTCGCAGTTTGGCACTCTGCAAGGAGTACCGATAAAAAATCTATCCAATTGCTTCTTTGGATCAGCTGGATATGCTTGGTTATTGGTTTATTCACTGCAAAATATTTTGGTCATTTCATCATGTATATCGGCTCTTTTGGTCTAGTCGCGACTCATCTGATGAACTTCCGATATTGTAAATCTTGTCATATCTAAGTGAAACATATAAGAAAAAGAACAATTCAGACGGGTAGATTATTTTTTTCGTTTTCCCTTATCATTCTTCGTACAAATTATATATATTATTTTATGGAAAAAAAAGTTGCTCAAAATGCTTTCCGTAAAAGCAAAATCCCGTCATTTACATCCCATTTGGGTCATACCGCTTTGTCCAAAAATTAGCTTAGTATTCAACACTCATCCTTACTTTGGATTTACTTTATCTATTGCTTTACAGTCTCATTTAAAGAAGGTTTCGATATCGAATGTTTCATTTTCAAATTTTCATTTTCATTGATATTTTCTTCCCTGACTGCTTATTTTACCACCGATTTTTGATACACTCATTTTTCTGAAATTGAGGTTGAATTTGAGGTTAAATTTGAATTTGAGGTTAAATTTGAATTTGAGGTTGAGGTTGAATTTGAGGTTGAGGTTGAGGTTGAGGTTGAATTTGAGGTTGAGGTTGAGGTTGAATTTGAGGTTGAGGTTGAGGTTGAATTTGAGGTTGAATTTGTGTTTACTCTCGAATCCACCCTTGCAAGGTCTCCATAGTTTTTAGTCGATTTTCGGGTGTCATGTTTCTAATACGTGCATCGTGGTGTGCGCGATTTTTCATAACAATTTTGAGGGCGTCGGTCTTGGAAGAAGCATTGACGGCGGTGGCAGACCAAGCATCCAATTCGCCATAAATATAGAGTATTTGGTTGCCTGATTTGCGTATCCATTTTCGGACATCTTTATTGAGTTCGGGATTAAATTTTAGGTCACGTATAGGCGCGAAAATAGTGTTAGTGGGTTGAGGAACAGCTTTTAATAAATGCCGCAAACCTGTGGTGTCATACCCATAATACCCCAATTCCGTCATTGCCTGATAGAAAAACGGATGGTAATATGCCGTACCTTCATTAGTATACAAACTGAAGCCTACGACGTCGATTAAATGTTGGAGCATTTCATCGTCGGAGGCGGTAGCTGTGGGGATGTCACGACAGTCTTTCCCCCATTGCCAAAACGAAAACGAGTACTCCAATACGGCGTACTCAAAAGCTGCTTCACGTCCAATGTCAAATCTTTGACCTTTGCCAATGCAATACCATTTCATCAGTGGCAGCAGGGCTTCCCGCCTTTCGAGCAAGCGACGCTGATACTCAAATATCTTCTTACGACAAGTCGCCGAACCCACATTGTTGAGGAATTTGGTGAGGCGCGGATCTTCGACACCAAAATTCAAGGGGGCAACATAAGGCACCGTCACATCCACATCGTCAGGGTAGTAATAGCGGTGATAAATGGCGGTTTGTCCGCCTTTACTAATGCCTGTGGTGAGCCATTTCTGGGTATATAATTCTTTAAAACTCTCTATAACACGGTGATGGTCGGCGGCGGCTTGTCGAGTGGTGAGGTATTGCCAATCTTTCGTTTTAGGTTTGGATTTTCCGAAATAACGATGTTCTACAAGCAATTGATTTGCACGGAGTAAGCCACTAAGTTCATAAGCTCTATTTTGCGTTGCGGCATAACCTTCTGTGACCATAACCATCGGGTTTTCATAACTCAGATGAGTGAGGTAAATTCGCTGTATAAAAGATGCGCCATCAGGGTTTTTATGGTCGAGTGCTTGGCGAAAATCAACTTGATAAGTGTTTATGGAAAGTTGTTGTACTTGCTCAACATGGGGCAATGCCTCCAGCCTATTTGTAAGTTCAATTGTGGTATTGAGGTCAATAGTTTGGGCAAATAAAGGAGAGAGAGCAGCAATAAAATATAAAAAAAGTGATAGAAATCTTGCGTTCATAGTGTATGGTTGATTTTGTCGAGCATCAAAACAAAAACGGCTTGAAATTTGTCATTAACATGTATGAGACAAAACTAAACGAACAATATTTTGAACCACTAAGCGCACTAAGGACACGAAAATCGAACAGACGTGAGAGGAAACAAAGGGTCTAAGTACCTTGCAGTCAATTTTTTATAAAACCATTTAGTGTTCTCTGCGTTAATTCGACTTTTGTGTCCTTCGTGAACTTAGCGGTTCATTAGTTCTGTCCACCTACTTAGTGAAAGAAATTAAATAAATTGTTCCATAATGCGCCGTAATTTTTTCTTCTAAAGAATTCAAAAAATCGTTGCATAGCCATAGCTACGGAACTATTTTTTGTGTTTTTTAGAAGGGGAAAGAACAAGCATAATGGGGCAAGTTATTTATTTTCTTTCACTTAGAGCATGTTCAAATTTTTCAAACTGAAAATCAATAGCTTATGATTTCGGCGAAGCATCAAAGAAAGATTTTATCCAGATAAATGACTGATTTGATGTGAAGTCAAGTTCATAAGATATTGGTTTTCAGACAGAAAAAATTTAAATATGCTCTTATTTACGCCTCATTCCTTAAACATACGTTAAACTACGGCAATAATCTTAATTGACCTAACTATTTATCGAAATTAACGTATCTTTATAAGATTAAAAAGTTGTCTAAAAAAGATAAATTAAATAAAAATATATTTATATGAAAATCAGGGGGATTTTATTTCTTGCTTTGATTGCCTTAGTTGCAGTTTGGGCGTTTACCTTACCAAAAATTGATGCGGATAAAGACGAAGTGTTGGTGCAGTCGATTTTGAGTAGTATGAATAAGCTGCATTACGAACCACTGGAAATTGATGATGCTTTCTCGGCGCGAGCTTTCAAATTATACACTGAAAGTCTTGATGGTAGCAAGCGTTTTTTTACAGCAGATGATGTGGCGCAACTCGAAAAATATAAACTTGAAATTGATGACCAAATAAGTGCCGCCAATTTTGAATTTTTTGAACTTTCAAGAACACTGCTTGATAAGCGCATCGATCAAATCAAAGGTATTTATAAGAAAATACTCGCAGAGCCTTTTGATTTCAAGACAGATGAAAATATCGAATTTGACGAAGAACAAGTCAAATACGCAAAAGATGAAGCTCAACTCCACGATTACTGGCGCAAAGCACTCAAATACAGAGTATTGGATAGAATAGTTGGCAACTTGGAAAAGCAGGAAAAAGCGGCTTTAGGCGAGTTGGAAGAGGATGAAAAAGAGAAAAAGAAAAAGAAAGACGATGACGAAAAAGACGTCCTTGACATGACCTTTGAAGAACTCGAAGTCAAAGCACGCAAAGATGAACTCAAGACACATGACGACTGGTTCAAACGCCTTTCGGAACTTCGCCGTAGCGACCGTATGGACACCTATCTCAATGCAGTGACAGGGGCATTTGACCCACATACCAACTACTTTGCACCAAAAGACAAAGAAGATTTTGACATCCGAATTTCGGGACGCCTCGAAGGCATCGGCGCACAATTGCGTGTAGAAGATGGTGACATCAAAGTAATCCGAATCGTGCCGGGCAGTGCCTCGTGGCGGCAAAAAGAACTCGAAGCGAAAGACATCATCACCGCCGTAGCTCAGGGCGAAGAAGAAGCTATAGATGTAGTTGGTATGCGCCTTGATGATGCAGTACGCCTCATTCGTGGTAAAAAAGGCACAGAAGTACGCCTCACTATCAAGAAAGTAAATGGTGAAACAAAAATTATCCCTATCATCCGCGATATTGTAGTCATGGAAGAATCTTATGCCAAATCCAGCATACTGAAAAGTGAAGATGCGGATTACAAAGTCGGCTTGATCAACCTCCCACAATTCTATGCCGACTTCACCAAAACAGGTGGTAGAAACTGCGCCAAAGATGTAGATATAGAATTGCAAGGATTGATAGACGAAGGCGTAGCAGGTATCATTTTAGACCTGAGAAATAACGGTGGCGGATCGCTCAACGAAGTGGTCGATATGTCTGGTCTTTTCATCGAAAAAGGACCTATCGTACAAGTAAAAGGTAAGGATGCAGCTCCGCGTATTTTGAAAGATAAAAACCCTAAAGTGACCTACGATGGTCCTCTGGTCATTCTCATCAATTCGGGTAGTGCATCGGCTTCTGAAATACTCGCGGCTGCGATGCAAGACTATGGTCGTGCAATAGTCGTTGGTAGCAATTCATTTGGAAAAGGAACGGTACAGCGATTCATCAATCTTGACCGCACCGTACCCGTATCAATGGCTGATTTGCGTCCACTTGGCTCGGTCAAAATGACGACGCAGAAATTTTACCGTGTCAATGGAAAAACCACGCAACTGAAAGGCGTCGCGCCGGATATTGCCTTACCTTACCGTTACGATTATATTGATACCGGCGAAAAAGAACAAGACTACGCAATGGCTTGGGATGTGATAGAATCCGTAGAATATAGCACCAAATTTACCATAAAGAACATAGATAAAATCAAACAAATGAGTGACTCTCGCGTCTCAACCAATGAAACATTCAAACTCATTGACGACAGAGCAAAACAGCTCAAAGAAGAGCGCGACAATCCAAACGACAATTTGAATTTGGAGAAATTCAGAAAACACGAAGCAGAAGCAAAAGAGCGCGACAAAAAATACGAGAATTTGGGAGATACAGAAATCGAAGGCTTGACCGTCGAAACACCAAGTTTCGTAATGCCAAGCGTAGAAGCAGATTCTGCGCAACTCGCACGGGTAGAAGACTGGCATAAAAATTTGCAGAAAGACGTGTATGTAGAAGAAGCCCTACATATTCTCAACGATATTATTGACAATAATAAATAAAATTACTAAATTCTAAAAACCAAATTCTAATGTAAGGAACAGGGTTTCAATAAATGCAGATTTTGACTTTTTCTTTTTCCCTTTTTCTGCGTTATGAAAATCCTTGTATAGCTTGGCTATGCGCGGTTTTCATGCCTTGAAAAAGAAAAAAATAAAGTCGTCAAGAACCTGCATTTATTTTGATACTGATACTAAGTACACTGTTTTATAAATTTATTTACATTTTTTGACGTTTATTTTGAAATGAATCGAATCAAAAATGACGCGAATACTCACTGTATTTAAGGATTTTTTGGTGAAGAGTCATTTTAAAAGAAATACTCAAAAAAGTAAATAAATTTGTGAAACAGTGTACTAAGTGCGGTTCATTTTCGTTGGAATTTGGATATTAAAATTTGGAATTTGAAACAATTATGGCAGAATTTTGGGAAGCAATCGGCGTCATGTTTCTTTCGACTTTGAAACATACATTAGTGGGCGTACCGTCGGGTTTTGCTGCTGGATTTAGTACGCTCGAAGTCATGCTCTATACCGCTATCGGTGGAGTGATTGGCGTGTTTTTCTTTATGTACTTTGCCAGCTCGACAAAAAAAGCTTACCTATGGTTTTTGAAAAAACGTGGCATCACACCGCGTAAATTTACCAAAACCAACCGCTTTATCGTGCGCATCAAACAACGCTTTGGTTTACACGGTTTAGCATTTATTACGCCTCCCTTGATTTCAGTCCCGGTAGGAGCGATTATCGTCGCTACGATTTATAAAAATAAAATCAGAGCATTTACTTTTATGGTAGCTGGTGTGCTTTTTTGGTCGATATTAGGCTCGTGCATCGTAGGTCCTATCGCCAAACTGATAGCAGGAAATTGATAATGATTAATTATTAATTTCTTTCACTAAGTACACTGTTTTATAAATTTATTTACATTTTTTGACGTTTATTTTGAAATGAATCGAATCAAAAATGACGCGAATACTCACTGTATTTAAGAATTTTTTGGTGAAGAGTCATTTTAAAAGAAATACTCAAAAAAGTAAATAAATTTGTGAAACAGTGTACTAAGTATCAGGAATTAAATAAATGTACATTCTTCGCGTCGTTATTTTTTCTTTAGACGAATCAAATTTGACGCGAATACTCACTGTATTTAAGGAAAATTTGGTGAAGTATAAAGGAAAAAGAACAGGTCGAGAATGTACATTTATTTTGTTCCTGATACTTAGTATCAGGAATTGAATAAATGTACATTCTTTGCGTCGTTATTTTTTCTTTAGACGAATCAAATTTGACGCGAATGCTTACTGTATTTAAGGAAAATTTGGTGAAGTATAAAGGAAAAAGAACAGGTCGAGAATGTACATTTATTTTGTTCCTGATACTAAGGAAAACAAGAGAACCATCTTTATAAGATATTGTTAGAAAAGAGGCAAAAGTGTGTTTGCCTCTTTTTTTGTTGTACATTTGTAAAAAAACTGTGTAACCCGCAAAACCTACTTAAACTTAGATTTAACTTGAACTTCTAATGAAGTACCTTTTTTACCTAAATAAATATTTTCTCAAATACAAATGGCGTCTGCTAATAGGGACGGTATTTGTATTATGTCAAAATTATTTCAAAATACTACAGCCGCGAATGGTGCGTTATGCGCTGGATTTGGTGGTCGAAAATATCGGTTTGTACCACATGTATGATGGCTTCGATTCGCAAGCCGAATTATATGCTTCGCTTGCAAATATCTTGTTATTTTTCGGTGCTGTGGTCTTATTATTGGCATTGATTGGGGGAATATTCATGTACTTTATGCGTCAAACCATTATTGTGATGTCACGCCTGATTGAGTACGACCTTCGTAATGAGATATTTACCCATTACGAAAAACTGGATTTAGCATTTTACAAAAAAAATAATACGGGCGACCTCATGGCGCGTATCACGGAAGATGTAGGCAAGGTGCGGATGTATTTAGGTCCGGCGATTATGTATGCCATCAACTTGGTGGGCTTGTTTACGATGGTCATTTATGCGATGTTGAGTGTGAGTGTGGAGTTGACTTTATATGCACTGTTACCGCTTCCATTTCTTTCTATATCAATCTATTATGTTAGTAATTTAATCAATAAAAAAAGCACAGCGATACAGCAACAACTATCGGTACTCAATAGCGCGTCGCAAGAAGTATATTCGGGGATTCGGGTCATAAAATCCTATGTTCAAGAGACGCCGATGGCACGTTTTTTCTCTAATGAAAGTGAAACATACAAGGATAAAACGATGGAATTGGCGCGGATACAGGCTTTGTTTCACCCCTTGATGCTGCTGTTAATAGGCATGAGTACCATTGTGACAGTGTATGTTGGTGGCTTACAAGTGATAAAAGGAAACATAACACCTGGAAATATAGCGGAGTTTGTGATATATGTGAATATGTTGACTTGGCCCGTGACGGCTATCGGGTGGGTAGCGTCGATTGTACAACAAGCTGCAGCCTCTCAAAAGCGGATTAATGAGTTTTTGGAAACCGAGCCAAGCATCGAAAGTGCAGAAAATCCACTTTTAGTAGAAAAAATTAATGGAAAAATCGAATTTTCTGATGTAAAAATTGTTTATCCTGATACAGGAATTGAAGCCCTCCGAAATATCTCTTTTATCATCCAACCGGGAGAGCGATTGGCGATTATCGGACGTACCGGAACAGGCAAAACAACGATTGCCGACCTCCTTTTACGCATGTATGATGTCACTAGTGGTCAGATACTTATAGATGATAAAAATATAAGAAATTATGACCTTTCATCACTCCGAAAAAAGATAGGCTATGTCCCACAAGATAGCTTTTTGTTTTCGGATACAGTAGCTGCTAATGTTGCCTTCGGTACGGCGGATTCAGATATTGACAAAATAAAAGAATTTACTAAGTATGCTGCTGTTTATCAGGAGATTAGCGGATTGAGTAAAGGGTTTGACACCGTAGTCGGCGAGCGTGGTGTCACGCTTTCGGGCGGACAAAAACAACGTATTTCGATAGCACGCGCACTAATAAAAGAGCCGGATATTATTATCCTTGACGACTGTCTTTCTGCCGTAGATGCAACTACTGAACAAACTATTTTGGGTTATCTGAACGGAGCATTAGCAGATAAAACAACGATAATTATTACCCATAGAATTTACTCTTCTTTGCAATTTGATAAAATCATTGTACTCGAAGAAGGACTCATTAGTGAGGCAGGTACACATGAAGAGTTATTGGCAAGTGAAGGCTTTTATTTTGAAATGCTGGAAAAGCAAAAGTTAGAAAGCGACGAAATTAAAGCTTAATTCCTTTTGATTTTGTGACCAAATTATTACTTTTGTAAAGTATACTCATTATAAACAAATGGAATTTATACTCAAACACAGTAAAAAAGTTAGTGTTCAGCTGTTTTTTCAGCACTAAATTTTCCTGTCTTGCTTGAGTTTTTATCGTGCTTATTGTAAGTTACTGGACAAAAATAAGCGGTATCTCTAAGTCTCTTTCACAAAAGTGAACGAATCATTAAACTTGGACTTGACGCTTGAATTTGCACTTACTTAAATGCACCCAAAGCCATACAATCGTGGACGACAGACGTAAATTTGAAAGTGTTTATTCAAACAAAGTAAGAGCTGGAAAACGCCGTACTTACTTTTTTGATGTACGACAAACTCGTGGTGAAGATTATTACCTGACCATCACAGAAAGTACTCGTCGCTTCAATAGCGACGGCTATGAAAGACATAAAATCTTTTTATACAAAGAAGATTTCAATCGTTTTCTTACAGGAATGACGGATACCATCAATTATGTCAAAAACGAATTGATGCCCGATTATGATTATGATGAGTATACTCGCCGTCATGAAGAATACGAAGCCAGGCGCGCCGCAGGAGAATTTGACGACCCGCAGCCTCAAAAAGAATTTGAGCCTGCCAACGATGCGCCCGAACCACCGCAATCCGTAGATGCGCTTATTGACAATATCGAGCCAGAGCCAGAGATTGAAATTGAAGATACAGGAGATGCCGTAGATATTGATGAAGAAGATATGAAGTGGTAAATTTTAGTTGATAGTCAATGGTCGATAATCCATAGCACCCGTTAAATTTACCCTTTTGCACATAAAAAAATAGCTCACATCTATGATGTGAGCTATTTTCATACGTATAGGCGATTTTAAGGGAAGAGGAAGAAAATAATCTACCCCAAATGAAGAAGTTATTTATTTTCTTTCACTAAGTGAAACATATAATAAAAAGAACAATATCAGACGGGTAGATTATTTTTTCCGTCTTACCTAATCGCCATGTTACTAATTTACCATCAATTTCTCCGTTCCTATCACCTCACCGTCAACCATCAATTGAATCAAATAAATACCCTTAGAAAGTCCCGCTTTTTTCACATCCAATGAATGCGAATAACTGCCTGACGCCTGTGTAGTGCGAATGATTTTGCTGATTCGTTTGCCCTGTATATCAAACAATTCTATCAGTACGTCTGCATTTTTCGTCAGATTATAATTAATTGTTGTTTGTGTATATACGGGATTCGGAAATACACTCAATTGCGGTGCGATCTTCTCCACAACATGCTCTGTATCAGTTACTATTGCCTGTTCTGTAAAATGAACAAAAAGTAACATCATTTCATCATCCGTCGTATTGCCCCAACCAAGCGTTTCGTCCGTGTCATTGATGTAGGTCGCCTCGTGTACGATACCGCCACCTATACCCATATTGATAGGCAATAAGGGGTCAAAAGTCAGTACAGGCGGGTGTTCGTAATCATAATAACCCTGATTAAAAGTATGGTCATAATTAGAAAAACCTTCATAAATTTGCTCACCCTTCGAGCCATCAGAATTTGCCAAATAAATATCATAATCCACCGCTCGTGAATGTGCGTGCGTGGAGACTTGCCACATGTGCCAAGTCCCTGATGGATAGGGTACAAATGGCGATGGTGGAATCCAAATATGGTCATCAAAAACCACCGGATCACCCGTATTCGGAATAATTAAATTGTCGCCCAAACCACCGCCGGTAAACAAGTCAAACAAATCGTAAGGCAAGAGAGTAGAGAACATTTCCTGTCCAGCTGTACCATAGTCTTGTGTATAGACATTTACGTAAACTTCAGCAGCCAAAATACCCACAGAAGAATAGTTTTTGACATGATAATTCAAATCAAAATAAGTATCATCCTGAAAACGATACGCCGTTCCTTCGGGCAATACATAATCATCATCATTTTGCCATGCTGCTACGAGCGTATTATTAATCATAGCAAATTCAGCTTCCTCAATATCGCGCATTCCCTCACGTATCGAACCCGCGAGATTGTTCCCCATTTTATACAAAATAAAGTGATGAGATTCGGCATTGAAGCTAATTTCAAGGCGATTCACTTCCGTCGCAACATCAATTCCGACATCATGTTTTTTGAAAAACTCGCGCTCCTCCTGCGGCTTCAAAAAGAAGGGACCGAGTTTGAGCTGATAACCTTCCGACGGGTCGGGCGCAGCCACAGGCGAAGTCATAGGGAGTGCCATGCCGTTTTCGTAATAATCTTCCAAAACCTGCGGTTCTACCACCTGCTCATCTTGCGACGCACCAAACAAAATCCACTGACGAAACAACTCAATTTCCTTCTTTGTCAGTGCTTCGAGCGGCGCAGGAGGCATAGATGTACCTTCTGTTGTTTCGAGCGTAAAATCATCATCCCACTCCATAGTAGCAATTTTATTGAGCAAATAACTACGCTTAACATAACCCGGATTCGCAAGTTTCCAACCCTTCGCAGCCGCAGCAGGATTCGTAGGCGTTGCATCTACCAGAGCACCGTAAACATCTGACAACGAGCCGCTTAAATTCAAATTCCCCGCAGGGTTTGCACTATTGTGACAACTGGCGCATTTGGCTTGCATGATATTATAGACCTCCTCATAAGTCGAGGTTTGTGCATAGGCAAAATTCAGCCACATCCCCATTGCAAGGAATAGACTTAATATATTTTTTGTAAAAATTGACATGAATAAAATTGTAATTTAGTTTTATAAAATAAATTGGTAGGTTAAACTTTAGACGAATGAATAGTTCATTTGTGTTGCGAAAATAATCTTATCAAACCGATTTTTCAAATTTAATTTCAAATCAGCCTGAATAAAGTCTATTATTAGTGAAAGAAAATAAAGGTTCTTTATGATTTTACGACCACGCGAAATCATAAAGAGCCTGATTTTTCAAATAAAAAACCATAGCTACTTGAAATATTTCATTAAAATGTATAATTTTGGAAAAACACAACTATGGCAAAAGACTTTTATCACGAACAAGTGAGGCGAGCATTGGAAAAAGACGGTTGGGAAATTACAGACGATCCTTATGTTTTAGAAAGCGGAAAGATTAAATATCGGGTTGATTTAGCGGCAGAAAAGTTGCTTGCGGCAAAAAAAGGGAAAGAGAAGATTTTAGTTGAGGTAAAAAGCTTTGTTGGCACTTCAGATGTCAATGAATTTCACAGAGCAGTTGGGCAATACGTTGATTATATGGTCATTTTAGATGATACAGAGCCAGATAGATTGCTGTTCTTAGCTGTTCCAAGTTTTGCATGGAATGACTTTTTTCGAGAGAAAGCCATTCAGAAATCACTCGAATTTATTAGAGCAAAAATATTGGTTTATAATCCCACAGAAGAAATTATTGTACAATGGATAAAATAGAAAAATACCAGAATATCGTCATTGAGTTCCTGAAAGAACAGGCAAAACCAACGTTGGGCATGAATCCGAACGTCAGAAATGAAGTCATCGCAGACAGGGAAAGCAATAATTTTCAACTACTACATCTCGGCTGGAAGGGAGATCATTATCAATTTTTCATCTCTTTCCATTTTTCCATTATCAATGAAAAAATCTGGTTGCAGTGGAATAGAACAGAAAATGAAGTCGTAGATTTTTTCATGGAGAAAGGCGTACCAAAAAGTGATATTGTCTTAGGCTTAAAGCCGCCTTACGTGAGAGAACACACGGGGTTTGCAGTAGCTTAAGGAAGATGAAGAAAATATAAAAAACCGCAACCGCAACCGCAACCACAACCGCAACCGCAACCGCAACCACAACCGCAACCGCAACCGCAACCGCAAAATTAACTTCAATTTAAATTTTTAATTTGTCTTTGACAAATTCTTATTTGAGGTTGAGATTGAAGTTGAAGTTGAGGTTGAAGTTGAAGTTGAAGTTGAGGTTGAAGTTGAAGTTGAAGTTGAAGTTGAGGTTGAAGTTGAGGTTGAAGTTGAGGTTGAAAAAAACTAAGTAAAATATTTTTATGCGATTGCCATATTCAAAAGACCGCTTCACACACGAAGTGGTCTTTTTTTATTTTTCATAAAATCGTAAATTTATCCTGTACGTCTTTAAATTTATTAATTTTGTAAATGTTTAGAGATTATTCTGAATAATTTCGTGTAAATAAATACTGATAATCAGTAAGTTATAATATTTAAAATTCATAATTAAATAAAAATATGAATATCAACTTCGCCGTACTCATTGATGCAGACAATATTTCTGCTACACACATCAAAGAAATGATGGAAGAAATCAACAAATACGGCAACCCAACCATCAAACGCATCTACGGCGACTGGACGCGCCCCAATCTCGCAGGTTGGAAAAATGTACTACTCGAAAACGCCATCACACCTATACAGCAATACGCCTACACGATGGGCAAAAACGCGACGGATTCGGCGATGATTATCGACGCGATGGATATTTTATACTCCGGAAAAGTTGGCGGTTTTTGCATCGTATCCAGCGATAGCGATTTTACGCGACTTGCCACGCGTCTACGTGAGGCATGTATGCAAGTCATCGGCATCGGCGAAAAGAAAACGCCCAACCCCTTCATCGTAGCTTGCGATAGGTTTATCTATATCGAAATTCTCAAAAAAGAAGCAGATAAGGTATCTACCACAGAAAAAGGCAGCACCAAGACAAATGTTGATAAAATCACAGCGAAAGAAATCAGGCTCATCCGCTCTACCATATTAGATGTTTCGGGCGACGATGGTTGGGCATTTTTGGGCGATGTGGGGAGTCTTTTACAGAAAAAACAACCCAATTTTGACTCGCGTAATTATGGTTTTGAAAAACTCACGCCACTCATCAAGTCTATTGGCGAATTTGTCGTCGAACAACGCGACAGCACTAAAAGCCGACACAAACTCATCTTTGTTCGCAATAAAGCGAAGCGCAAATCGCGTATAAAGAAGTGAGTTTGATGAATTGATGAATTGATGAATTGATGAATTGACGAATCAGGGGGAACGAAAAGTCGTTTTAGTAATGCGTAAAACGTTGATCATTAGAACCAATTTTACGAAGCGATTTTTTACATTTTTTCATTAAAATGGATAAAACCCTTTAAAATCAAAGGTTTTGTCATATTAGAAAAATGACTTTTCGTTCCCCCTAATTGACGAATTGACGAATTGACGAATTGACGAATTGACGAATTGACAAATTGACGAATTGACGAATTGACGAATTGACGAATTGACGAATTGACGAATTGACGAATTGACGAATTGACGAATTGACGAATTGACGAATTGACGAATTGACGAATTGACGAATTGACGAATTGACGAATTAACGGGAGTTATAATTAGCTAAAAGTGTATTTTTTTTGGTTATTCTGGCGAATTATAGAATTTATAATTTGCCAAAACGTTATTTTTTTGGTAATTTTGGTGAATTATAAATCAATTTATTCATGGAAATAGCAGGAAGGAAAGCCGAAATCGCGCTTTTAACATCTTTATTGGCAAAAAAAACGCCTGAATTTGTGGCGGTTTATGGAAGGCGAAGGGTTGGCAAAACTTTTCTGGTGAGGGAGGTGTACAAGACACAAACTGTATTTGAATGTAGCGGTTTACATAAAAAAAGCTTTGGGCAGCAGTTGGAAAATTTCTGGCTGACACTGCAAGAAATTAGTCCCACGCCCATATTTCCGCCTAAGACCTGGCTACAGGCATTCGCCCAACTCAAATCTTATCTCAATACGCTCGAAGGCACGGACAAAAAAGTTGTTTTTTTGGACGAAATTCCTTGGTTTGAAACGCCGCGCGCTGGTTTTTTGGCGGCACTCGACAATTTTTGGAACCAATATTGCTCCAAACGAGAAGATATTATTTTGGTGATTTGCGGCTCGGCGGCTTCGTGGATTATCAAAAAAGTCATCAATGATAGGGGAGGGTTGCACAACCGAATCACGACACACATTCAGTTGATGCCTTTTACGCTCAATGAAACGCGAAACTTCCTTCGTATGAATCATATCTCACTGACCAACAAAGATATAGCCCAACTTTATATGTCTGTCGGTGGCATTCCTTTTTACCTGAAAAATGTACAAGCTAGAAAGAGTGTTGCTCAAATTCTTGATAATTTATTTTTTGTACAGCAGACGAGTTTGAAACAAGAATTTCATAATCTATACGCAGCACTTTTTAAAAATAGCGAGCAGCACGAACAAATTGTCGCCGCTCTATCCACCAAAAATAAAGGACTCACTCGCAACGAAATCATCACTCAAACCGGACTTGATAGCAATGGCGGAATGACCATTTTGCTCAAAGAATTGGTAGAATGTGGTTTTGTAAAACAAATATTTCCCACACCAGAAAAACAACGCAAATCCCTCTATCGCTTAGTCGATGAATACACGATTTTTTATTTTAAGTTCCTGAAAAACAGTAAATTAAATAGTAATTGGCAACAAATATCTAATCAATCTACGTACACCATTTGGTTGGGTTATGCCTTCGAAAACCTTTGTTTGAAGCACATCGAGCCTATCAAAAAAGCACTTGGTATCAACGGCATTATCACGAATGAATACACATGGTCGCACAAGGGAAATGAGACAGAGCAAGGCACTCAAATTGATTTAGTGATTGATAGAACTGATAATTGTATCAATCTTTTTGAACTAAAATTCAACAGTAAAACCTTTGAAATCAGCAAAGCATACGCCGACCAACTCCAACAAAAAATAGAAGTTTTTAAGACACAAGCCAAGACCAATAAAAATATATTTTTAACGTTACTAACTGCATCAGGCGTCAGTAAAAATAAATATTATTTGAGTGTAGTGACGAACCAATTGACGCTTGACGATTTGTTTGAGGAGGTTCGTATTATCGCTTAGTTTTATGCCAAAATCAGCCAACAAATACGACACCTTATTGCTCATTTTGAGTCTTTCGCTCATATCGTTGACGGTGGGTTTTGGGCTATTTATTCGTCAAAATGATTTTGCGGAACTACTCTCTTTTTATGGATTTTTCTTCATCGTTTATCTGCTCTTGTGCCGATACATAGAGGGCAATCGGGCGGTAAACATGCTACTTGGTTTAGCTTTGTTTTTGCGTTTGTTGCTGGTGTTTGTGATGCCCAATTTGTCGGATGATGTTTATCGGTTTGTATGGGATGGACGATTGATAATCAACGGAATAAGCCCATTCGCCGAACTGCCGAAATACTACATCGAAAGTAATATCAAGCTAACTGGCATCGACCAAAATCTATTCGCCCAACTCAATTCGCCCAACTATTTCGCCGTCTACCCGCCCGTACCGCAATGCGTATTTGCCATAGCGAGTTTTATTTTCCCGAAAAGTATTTATGGGACAATGGTGGTGATGAAATTGGTCTTATTACTCTTTGAGGTCGGTTCGTTTTTTTTATGGGTAAAATTATTAAAACATTTTTCGCTGCCGCGAAAAAATGCACTCCTATATGCACTCAACCCCTTGATTATTTGGGATACCTTCGGCAATTTACATTTTGAAATTGCCATGGTGTTTTTTGTGCTACTCGCGCTGTGGTTGCTGGTTAATTTCAAATGGACAAACTCGGCATTTGCGATGTCATTTGCCATTACATCCAAACTAATTCCCTTAATGTTATTGCCTTTTTTAATCAAGAAATTAGCTTGGAAAAAAGTCCTGATGTACTTCGGAATTGTGGGCGTAACGGTCATGTTATGCTTTTTGCCGTTTTTTAATTTCAATACGATAAAAAACCTCGCGGACAGCCTCGATTTATATTTTCAAAAATTTGAGTATAATGCCGGTGTGTACTACGTGTTTCGTTATATTGGACTGAAAATCAGTGGTTACAACCTCATTCAAGTGCTTGGACCTGTGCTGGGTTTGGTGACGGCGGTGAGTATTTTTGTCATAGCATTACACAGAAAATTCACTGCAAAACTTCCGACAAAATGGCTATTTGCCATGACGATTTTCTTACTACTCGCGACTACGGTACACCCTTGGTATTTGAGTTTAGCGATTGCCTTGTGTACACTGACGCGATTTCGATATCCGATACTCTGGTCAGGTTTGATAATGATGACTTATGTGAATTACAGCTACGCTGAATTTTTCGAAAATTTGTGGGTCGTCGCGATAGAATACGTCCTATTATTCGTTTTTATTGGTTGGGAAATGTTTCGGGTTAATGAGTTTTGTCTTCCCTCAACGAATTACGAATTTTAGTCCGCAAAAATACATTTCAACATTTCGTTCACAACAGTGACACTACAATTACGTTAAATGAATGTAATTTTGCGTCTTCCCTTATTCAAAATTCATTTATTCAACATTCAACATTAGTTATGAAAACAATCAATTGGGCTTTGGCGATACTTATCGCTTTCAATTTGTTGGCTTGCACAAGTGGTACAGACAATACCACCAAGCATGAAGTCGTCACGAAAACGACCAAACAAAGCACGGCAGAAGTAAGAACTATCACAACCGAAGCAATAACAAAAACAGCCGAAAATACCAATAACACCCAAGTACTTGCCGATGCCAAAATGCAAACTGGAGAAGCAGGAATAAAGACCAAAAAAGATGCACCTACAAAGCTAGAAAAAACCAATGCACCCAAGCCAAAGCAAGTTGCTATAAAAGTAAAAGAAAGCGTAAAAGCAGAGACAGAAAAAGTAATAGAAAAAACCCAAGAAGCCATCAAAACGACAACAGCAGCCGTGACCGAAGCCCCTCCAAAAGCCGTTGAAATGATAAAAACGGAAGCAACGCCACCGCCGCCACCTCCCAAGCCTGAAACGCTAAAAACGACACCACCCGTAGCAGAAAAACCAACGCTGCCACCGCCGACATCAGAAACAAAACCCACTCCAAAACCAGAGTTACCGCTTTCGCATGAGGTATGGAATACTTTATTGGGCAAACACGTAAGTTCAACAGGGACAGTAAATTACGATGGATTTAAAGCTGATAAAGCGCAAATGCAAGATTACCTCGATTTACTCGCCAACAATGCCCCACAAGCCGATTGGGAACGCGAAAAAACGATGGCGTACTGGATAAATGCCTATAATGCGTTTACCGTAAAATTGATTGTCGATAATTATCCTTTGAGTAGTATCACCGATTTGGAAGGCGGCAAACCCTGGAGCAAACGCTGGATAAAACTCGGCGATCAAACCTATTCGCTCGACCAAATTGAGAAAGAAATTTTACTGAAAAAATACAAAGATGCGCGCATACATTTTGCGGTCAATTGTGCTGCCAAATCCTGCCCTGCGCTACTAAATCAAGCCTGGACAGCCGCCAATTTAGAGTCAAACTTTGAGCGTCAAACCAAGAAATTCATCAATAATTCGCAATTCAACGAGATAAGCCCTAAGTCGGCAAAAGTATCTCAACTATTCGATTGGTACGCCGCAGATTTCGGCGATGTCAGAACATTTATTAATAAATATTCTAACACCCAATTAAAATCAAATGCAGAAATTGATTTCATGGAATATAACTGGAAGCTGAACGAATAAACAATCTCAACTTCAACTTCAACTTCAACTTCAATCTCAATCTCAATCTCAATCTCAATCTCAATCTCAATCTCAATCTCAATCTCAAAGAATTTACTACGTAAATTCTCAGATATTACGATTTGGCGAAGCCAAATCTTGTAATTTGAATTTGAATTTGAATTTGAGGTTGAGGTTGAATTTGAGGTTGAATTTGAATTTGAGGTTGTTTTCACTCACTCCGCGCGCATCGAAACCCCGTATGTTCCAAGCCTGTATCGGGGCTTGATTTCATACGTGCGGCGTTTCGGTAGCCTGTGCAATAACTTTCATTGCACAAAAAAGAACCGCCACGCACCACCTTTTGCGGCATATCTGGCTGTCCAGAATCAAAATAAGCAGTAGCCGCAACATTCCCCAAACCTTGTTTTTTCTTTTGCGTGTAAAAACGCTCATCATACCAATCGGCGCACCACTCCCACACATTTCCCGGCATATCATACAAACCAAAATTATTTGGACGAAAAGCGGCGACCTCGGCAGTACGTTCGTACCCGTCGAGGTTCAGATTTTTCATCGGAAAAGTACCTTGCCAGTAATTCGCGGAAACAGCGGATTCCGAAAACTTATTGCCCCAAGGGTACAAATTTTCTACTGCACCGCCACGTGCTGCGTACTCCCATTCGGTTTCTGTGGGGAGTCGTTTGCCTGCCCACTGTGCGTATGCCATCGCATCGTACCACGCCACATGCACCACCGGGTGATTGCCCTTTTCTTCAATGCTGCTACCTGCTCCTTGCGGATGTTTCCAGGATGCACCGAGCTTCATTTGCCACCAATAATCGCCTCGGCGTGAGGGAGTTATAAAAACCAAAGAAGCCGGCTCAATACTGGCTACATCTGCGATACTTTCGGAAGTTTGCGCCTCAACTTGCGCCAAATCTATCTCACGCTCTGCAATAGTAACATAACCCGTAGCCGCTACAAAAGCACCAAATTGGGCATTCGTCACCTCCGTACTATCCATCCAAAACGCATCAACTTTACAAACGTGTTGTGGAAATTCATCCGGACGAGCTTGTGCGCCATTACCTCCCATCAAGAACTCTCCGCTTGGAATTTTCACCATACCGACATACGAATTTGCCTGAACTATATCCAATTTTATATTTTTTATTTCTTGCAAATATTTCTCGTGAAACGGCGCATACGAACCAGATTGTTCGCTATTCTTTGGAGGAATATTGCAGGAATTTAATAATAAATTGAGAAAAAATACGGCACAAAATACTTTAGTGATATAATTCATTTTATGGTAAAATATGGTGCTAAATAAAATCTATTAAAACCCTGTTCCTAACTGGACTTTGGACATTAGGTAATTGGGGAATTAGGTAAGGGAAGAGGAAGAAAATAATCTACCCCAAATAAATAACTTGCCCCATTATGCTTGTTCTTTTCCCTTCTAAAAAACACAAAAAATAGTTCCGTAGCTATGGCTATGCAACGATTTTTTGAATTCTTTAGAAGAAAAAATTACGGCGCATTATG
>Ga0209185_1000612_pt1 | contig 39160 bp, 19 predicted proteins | sample SidtaG_2_FD_187425 | JGI IMG/M metagenome (GOLD analysis project Ga0209185, IMG submission 187425) | Marine algal microbial communities from Sidmouth, United Kingdom - Sidmouth_Asex2 metaG (SPAdes) (version 2) | ecosystem: Host-associated > Algae > Red algae > Unclassified | place: Sidmouth... | reverse complement strand
CTCAAAAATAGAAAACTGCCCCTCAAACTCTTCCTCACCCATTTTTTCTTTGACTGCTGCCAAATACGTCAAATAGTCTGTTTTGAATTCCTTGTAAGTGAGGGTGGAAAGCTGTTCTTTGTTTTGTTCTAAAAAGTCTATAAAGTGTTCTGCCAAATAAGCTGCTCCTGACACTGATAGAATGCCTGCTAAAATACCAAAGGGTGTTAATCCTACTGCAAAAATAACTTTGCTCGGCTGCTTTCTTATTTCCTAAATATGATTGAACTAATCCTAAACCATACCAAGCCTTTACATACTCTGGATTAAGTAAAAGGGCTTGTTCATAACTTTGCTCCGCTTCTTTATTATTTCCTAAGTCTGATTGAACATTTCCCAAATTATACCAAGCTGATACATGCTCTCGATTAAGTAAAAGGGCTTGTTCATAACTTTGTTCGGCTTCTTTATTATTTTCTAAGTCTGATTGAACTACTCCCAAATTATTCCAAGCCTTTACAAACTCTGGATTTAGTTCTACACACTTTTGAAAACATTGTAATGCTTCTTGAAATTGTTTATTTTCATAGTAATCAACTCCTTGCTTAAAATATTCTTCGGCTGTAAGATTTGGCATTATTTTCGGGTTTGGTGATGGAGTTTTATTGTATAAATATAAGAAAAAACTATTTAGTTCCCCTCAACTGTACCATATCAGTAATATTAGTTGGTTTTAGTTCATTTAAGTGGTGGTTCTGCCCTTGATATATCTACTCGCTCAAAACCCTTGTTTTCACTTTTAAAATTCTAATTTGGAGCGAACTGTTTGGGGCTTCGTCGTGACGCTCAGTCCTGCTATACGCTACTATACCAAAAGCCTTTCCACAAGCCTATGCGATACCTTCCGCATATGCGCCAACGCTGTTTTTGGTATAACGCTGCTATCAGGGCTATTTGGTAAGGTCTTGACTTATCTCAATCGTTCCATTCCCCCACCGCAATCAGCCGTCCTGTCCATCCAAAATAGACCTGATAGTAGTGGTATGGCTATTTGGTTTATGTGGTTTAAGTAGTTTTTGTAGTTTATGTGGTTGTAGCTTTTCTTTGGTTTATAAATTGTGATAGCCATAAGAACGGATAGCAGGACTTTCCGTGGCGACGAAGTAATCCACCGTTCTCTCCTTATTATAGTATTGTTTAATTATAGTATTGTTTAATTATAGTATTGTTTAATTATAGTATTGTTTAATTATAGTATTGTTTAATTATAGTATTGTTTAATTATAGCATTGTTTAAGTGATTTCATTTCGACTCTGTTCAATGACCAGCCGTTTAAGTCGTTGTGGGTGAGTCTGTTAATGTTTACTTGGATGAAGTATGTGCGTTCATTTAGGTTTGTGATGTTGAGGGGTGCTGTTGATGGCGTTTATTGATTATTGTAAGGGTTTTTTGTAAGTCCTAAATGACGATTATTTTCACTGTGATTAATAGCTGGGTGAATGCTATTGGTAGAAGAGACTAAATGCCTTTTTTCTTTGCCACTGTTTTCTTGCTCTGAAACTTCAATGATGGGTTCTTCTTTTGGGGGCTTTCCCTATTTGTTAAAAAAGAAATAATGTATTTATTAAAGGCTTCTTTTATTATCTTTGTTGAGATGTGGTTCATTTTATTGATATATTTTGTTTATATTTCAAGAACTAATTAAACCACATTTTTTTTCAAATACAAAAGAACCTATGTATTGTGTATAGAAAACATAGTTGTTTTTATAAAAAAACAACTATAGTTTTATACTCAAATCAAAGCATAATTAACTGATTCATAGCTACATATAAATATCACAAATTCACTTAAATAAAATAAAAAATAGAGACTTGAATGAACTTTATTGTGATTCTTTACACAGTGATACAATATTGAAATCAGTGCTTGATACAGAGATTTTAATAGATTTAATCAAAAAGACATTTAGGAATGCTATAAAAATAACTGTTACTTCTTAGCTGGGTCGCCAGTCCGAGCCGATATTTTCCGATATATTTCGTTAAAAAGCCTCGTCATAGCCCTGCTATGTCGAAGCGTCGAACCGCTACGTTTTTGCTCGTTTCGGCAATCCGATCATCTATCAAAAAATATCTTTGCTAGAGAAATCACATTTATTTCTACAACATTCCTTATCTTGATTTGTAGAAAAAAATTATCAAGATAATAAAATATTTATTCCCCATAAAATTCTAATAAAACGTTCAAAAACATGAGGAACTTTAGTGTACACCCATTTACTTTAATTGCATTATTAGCTGGATTTGTGTTGCTTTTATCTGCCAAACCCCTATCCACCATTTCCATTAAAAACAGCTCTTTAGTTGAACATACCCAATTGACCAGACATATAGAATTGTCAGAGGGTGTTTCCAAAAGTGAGCTGATTGACTTTTTACAAAGAGAATTTCAGTTGCCTATTGATTTTGGGTTGGCTGATAAAAACAATGTTTATCGAGACCAATTGGGTTTAGAGCATCAACGAGTTATTCAAACCATTGGAGGTATTCCTATTTATGGATCTTCTTTGAGTTTACACAAACAGAATGGCAAAATAGTTGCGGTAAGTGGTCCTTTATTAGGCACATTACCCTCAAATTCTTTTAATACATCTCCTTTCTCAGATGAGGACATACTATCTATAGCAAAAACTTGTGTAGGTGCGAAAACGTATATGTGGGAAGATGCAAAAATGGAAGCCTTTATAAAAAAAGAAAAGGGCGATTCCAATGCGACCCATTTCCCAATGATTAGTCGTACTTATTTACCCAATGATTACCCCAAGCTTTCCTCTACAAATTTAAGGGCTGCTTATGTTTTAGAGATTTATGCGAAAGATCCTTTGACAAAAAAAGAATTGGTAATAGATGCCTTAACAGGTGCTATCCTTTTTGAATCCAATAAAATAAAACACTCAGACGAGCCAGGAACAGCTCATACGGCTTATAGTGGCACAAGAGATATAACGACTCATAAACCCGATACTTTCTCTCCCTATGAATTACAAAACCTTACCTATGGCAATGGTGTAAGAACTTTTGATTGCTTTGATACTGATGATTATTTTTCGGCAGCCCTACCAACAAATACCACCAATGACTGGGATTATCCTACTTTAATAGGGGATGCCATTTTAGATGCCCATTGGGGAGGCGAAAAAACCTATGAATATTTTCAAGATCTACACAATTGGTCTTCATTTGATAATAATGGTTCAACCGTCAATAGTTATGTACATTTTAGTTTAATTGATTTTGGTTATTTCTCAAATAGTAATGCTTTTTGGGATGGCGAACGATTGACCTTTGGTGATGGAACACCTGGCGTCAATAACCCTTTGACTAGTATTGATATATATGCTCACGAGTTTGTGCATGGTGTTACTGAGTTTTCAGCTGACTTAGAATATCTATATGAACCAGGTGCCTTAAATGAGTCGTTTAGTGATATTTTTGGTATGTGCCTGAAATACTATGCAAAACCTGAAGATTTTAACTGGTTAATTGGCTTCGATGTTTATGTCAGTGGAGCTACTGGTTTGCGAAATCTGAGCGATCCAAATGAATTTGATAATCCAGATACCTATCAAGGTGATTTTTGGGAATTTGGGTCTTTTGACAATGGTGGTGTACACATCAATAGTGGCGTACAAAACTATTGGTTTTATTTGATTTCTGATGGAGATTCTGGAACCAATGACAATGGTGATGCTTTTTCTGTTTCTGCTATTGGTATTGAATCGGCTGAATTGATTGCTTTTAGAACCTTAACGGTTTATCTCAATCAATCTTCTAATTATGACGATGCTCGTTTCTTTTCTATAATGTCAGCGGAAGACCTCTTTGGGCCCTGTTCACCAGAAGTTATTTCGGTAACCAATGCGTGGCATGCTGTTGGCGTTGGTGATCCTTATAACGAGGCCGTTGTTGCAGATTTCCAAGTATCAAATAATTATGCCTGTTCTATTCCTGCCACCATTTCAATGATAGATTTTTCAATAAATGCAAGTAGTTATACTTGGGATTTTGGAGATGGAACGACCAGTACTGATGCTTCACCTGTTCATGTTTATACCAATGCAGGCATCTATACTATTTCATTAATAGTAGAAGGTAATAGCCTTTGCAATACTAATGATACAGTGGTTTTGATTGATGCTTTACTTGTAGAAGACAACGAAGACCTTATAGCTCCAGAATGTATTCCAACACCTACTTCAATTTTGGCAGGAGGAGGTATTGCTTCCTTTAGTTTACTCAGTATAGAGAATGAAAGTGAAGACAGTCAGTTTCCTTATGAAGATTTTTCTTGTGAATTTCAGGAAACTGTAACAGAAGGGAATTTATATCCTGTTGAATTGGAGTTGTATAATTCGGGCTATGTATCTATATGGTTGGATGGAAACAATGATGGGGATTTTACAGCGGATGAAATCGCTTACCAAAGTAGCGAAGATTTACTTGTTCATAGTTTTGATTGGTTGGTTCCTGGCGTGTCTGTTTTTGATACAAGGCTGCGCCTTAGATTGATGTATGATGATGATGTTGTGGGCAATCCTTGTAGTTTGACCAATGCAGGACAAGCGGAAGATTATACCATCCAAGTAAGTAACAATACACTGCCTCCGATAAGCAATTTTATGGCTAGTTCGACAACCGCTTTGCCCTATGAAAATATTGATTTTCAAGACCTCAGCTTAAATGTACCGACCAATTGGTCATGGGAATTCCCAGGAGCAAGTATTACAACTTCCTCTGACCAAAATATGTCTTTGACTTATGACACTATTGGTAGTTATGATGTTACGTTGATTGTTTCCAACCAATATGGAAACGACACTTTAAGCATTCCCAATTATATCAATATCGTTTATACAATTGATATGTGCAATCTGAGTATGACTAATGCTCCCAATGGTATCATTTATGATTCAGGAGGTGAAAACGGAAATTATTCAAACAATGAATATTGTGCCTTTTTGATTGCACCAGAATGTGCAGAAAATGTTACCATCAGTTTTCCATTATTTTCTACAGAAAGCAATTACGATTATGTAAGGATTTATGATGGGTCAAGCGACAATGCTCCTCTATTGGGTTCTTTTTCTGGCACTCAAAATTTGTCACCCATCACTTCTTCTGGTTCAGAAATTTTTATCGTGTTTGATTCTGATGGTTCTGTTACTGCATCTGGTTTTGAAATTAATTGGGAATCCAATATTTCAGCGTCAGAACCATTTGGCTTAAATATAACCGCTGACAACGACAATCCTCCATTAGGTGCTTCTATACAGTTTTTTGATGGCTCCTCTGATTTGGCAAACAATTGGTCTTGGGATTTTGGAGATGGCAGTACCAGTACTTTACAAAATCCTACCCATCAGTATTTGAGCAGTGGCACCAAAACCATAATTCTGGAAGCCAGCAATTGTGATTATATGGAATATGATACCCTTACAATAGACGTACAACAGTCGGCTCAATTGTTCTTATCACCCAACTTTCAAGATTTGTCTATCCTCAATTGTGGAGATTCTGTGTCTTCTAATTTCTTAATTACCAATACTGGACAAGGTGATTTATTGGTAAGTTTTAACAACAGTAGTGAAAGCCTATTTGACTCTTTTGAAGAGGAAACAATCAATGAGACCGTTTGGGAATCAGTAACAGGTGTTATTTCTAATAGTTGTGGAGTCTATTCAGGAGATGAGGCACTTTATTTTGACAATGATTTTGAGAGAGAAGCCATCACACAAGCTTTTACTTTAACAGTTTTTGACACCCTTAGTTTTTACTTAAAATATGCATCTGAGTGGGGCAGTTGTGAAGAAGTTGATAGTGGTGAGCATATTGAAGTTTCTTACAGACTTATAGGTACGAATACTTGGGTAAGTATTGAGAATTTTGCAGATTTAAGCAGCTATCATTCTTTTAATCAAATCAATATAGTCCCCGATAATGCTTATATCAATATGCCTGTTCAATTTAGAATACGTCAAGTAGATCATTCAGGATCAGGTTCTGACAATTGGGCAATTGATGATTTTGAAATAAAACAGTTGAATGCCAATGTTTCTTTTTCACCCGAGACAGTTACTATTCCTCCAAACCAAAGCCAAACAATAAACTTTACCATTTATAGAAACAATCGTATAGAAGGCATTTATGACAATATGTTTCTTATTTCAACCAATATAGTGGAATTGCCTATTGTAGCATATCCCATTAATTTAACGATAGAAGGAGAGGGAATATTGGGCTTTCCTCAAGATTGTGAGGTATTTAATACTATCCAAGAATTTACGGTGGATAGCCAAAAAGTCGTATTATATAATAGTGGATGTGGTATTATTGAAATCGAAAATATCGTTTCTTCTCATTCCGACTTTATACTCAATTATCAAGGAAATACCCTTATTCCCAACGATTCTTTGGTCATTGATTTAATATTTGCTCCACAGACATTTGCCAATTTTGAAGAAACACTGACTATTACCTACGATAATGGTTTAGAAGCTATAATTTGCTTAGAGGCAATCTCTTTGGGCGCACCCCTTATTTCTTCTAATCCTGAAATTTTAGAATTGGAGTTAATTGATTGTCAAGATTCCCTTCAAGGCTATTTCACACTGTTTAACTCAGGAAATGGCCCCTTAAATTTTGCTATTCAAAGGGAGATCTTAGAAGATTTTGAAAATGGATTAGATGGTAACTTATGGACATTAGATGGCGGTGAGATAGGAGATGCCCCTTGTGGAAACAACTCGGGAAATACCAGTTGTTATTTTTATTTGAATGGAGAAAGGTCTTTAGAAACAAAAGATATGAATGTTACCAACCAGTCTACCATTTCCTTTTTCTTAAAATATGGAAATAGCAGTCTATGCGAATGGGTAGAATTTGGCGAACATGTGGTCTTTGAGTATTCTACAGACGGAGTGAATTGGAATTTAATCAATGCTTATGAAGACATAAATAATTCGCAATACATAGAATTTACCGAAACCATACCAATAGATGCGCTATCTCCTAACACTCGCTTTAGATGGATCCAACCTTCACATTCTGGCTCTTCTGCTGATTTCTGGGTTGTAGATGATATTCGCTTTGAGGGTTCTTCAAACGATTTTACTTTTGAAACCAATGAGGGAATTATTGGTGAAGGGAATTCCTTGGATGTAAACTTTACTTATTATAGACAGGATAAGCTTGTAGGTCAATATGAAGAAAACATTGTCATTATAAACAATGACCCCACCCAGTTACAGACTATTATGCCCGTTTCTGTAGTGATAAACGGAGCGGCTGAATTTGCTTACAATGGCCCTAATTGTTACGATTTTGGTACTATTTTTAATGGAACAACAACAGTGGATAGCATTTTTATAGAAAACACAGGTTGTGCCCCCTTGACAATTTCATCAGCAACGGCTTCTAATGCTGCTTATACCCTCTTATCCTATTCACAAACCATTACACCACAAGAAGCGGGAAGTTGGTTTACTTTAGAATTTGCACCCCAAACAACAGGTATTTTTGAAGCAACACTCAACATTAATACCCCACAAGGAATAGAAAATATTTGCATTTTGGGAGAATCTTTACCAGCTCCTGTAATTAGCGTTACACCTGAAGTCTTAAATATTAATTTTAATTTATGTTCAGATTCCGTTGTAGTCGATGTGCTTGTTGAAAATACTGGCGAATCAACACTAACATATGAAACCAACAATATTTTTAGCAGCGATTTGAGACTAGATACCCTCCTTACTCGTTGGCTACAAAATGGCCCTTCCTTAACACAATTGATTCCTAATTTTTACAATTTTTCTGGTGGAGAGTCTGGTACCTCTATATCAGATGGAGGAGGCGATATGTATGATACAGGAAACATCTTAAATACAAATTATACCAATTCAATCAGTTATACAGGAAATACGATAACTGCTAATAGTGCATTTGGACAAGAGGGACAATATTTTACGAGTAAGATTCCAGGCATGTTTTTAATGGCTGCCGATTTAGACGATGTATCCAGTTTTAGCATTACTGGAAATTTGGGTGCAGATGGTTCTGGAACCAAAGAAGAAACAACTTTGTCTTATACTTCTAATTTAAATAAAATGTATACAGGATACGCAAGCAGGGTCTATGATAGTTTTGATCCCAGCATCAATCACCTCATTATTACACAAAGTGATGACAATGTTGAAGCAAGTATAATAGCAGGAACTTCTAACGAAAATCATTTAATCAGTAACTTACAAAATACTAACAGAATCTATTATATTTTGTTTGCAACAAATAGCGGAAACAACTTTGTAAGTGATCAAATATTTCAAGATGTATTTGAAAACTTTGTAGAAGTTATCTTGCCCAATCTCAGTGATATTGTTTCTGTACAGCAAGAGGTAATCAACCTTGAACCGAATGACTCCTCTTCAATAAGTTTGGTTTTTCAAACAGAAGATTTACAACCAGGCATTTTTAATTTTGTATTACCAATCACTTCTAATGATCCTAATTCACCTACTACTTCTATTCCAGTAACAGTCAATGCAATAGATATTCCTTGTGCTGAATTTGAGTACAGCCAACCTGACGAATGTTTAGGGGAAATTCAGTTTACAGACCTTTCCCCTGTAGGAACAGATACATGGTTTTGGAGTTTTGGAGATGGAAATACAGCTAATATACAAAACCCAACACATACTTATGAAGAAAGTGGTACCTATACCATTAGTCTCATTTCTGGTAGCAACCTTGTTTTATCAGAGTACCTAATAACACTCAACCTATTGATTGAGAGCATAGAGGTTGCGATGGAATTTACAGAACTTTCAAGTGATGGAAGCATTTCGTTTAGTGGCACATCTGATGAAGGCGAAACATGGCTTTGGGATTTCGGAGATGGCACTACAGACGAATCACAAAACGTCAGCCATACTTATGAACAACCTGGTCTCTATACAGTAAGTCTAACCACCTTCGATGCCAATGGATGTTCAGGAACAGTAAGCGAAACAATTGGTTATATGGTTGGCATTCCTTCATTATCAACCAATCTACTCACTATTTTTCCAAATCCCAATCAAGGAATGTTTAGCATACAAAAAAGAACCGCTTCCACAAACATGAAAGTCAGTTTGTACGATGTCAATGGCAAACTGCTTATAGCACCTTTCTCAATATTCGAGGAAACAATCACCATTGATATTCAGAATCAACCAAATGGAATCTACTTACTAAAAGTGCAATCACAAGATGATATTTATTATAATAAAATTGTGAAGCAATAAATATTTAGAATAAGTTATATGCGTTTTTTTAGTTCTTGATGATTTCATTTCATTAGCATAACAGTTTAAAATTCTGATTTGGAGCGAACTGTTTGGTGCTTCGTCGTGACGGAAAGGCCTGCTATACGCTACTATACCAAAAGCCTATCACAAGCCTATGCGATACATTCCGCATAGGCACCAACGCTGCTTTTGGTATAACGCTGCTATCAGGGCTATTTGGAATGGTCTTGACGTATATCGTTTAAGTAGTTATGGGTGAGCATGTTAAGTAGTGTGACAGAATTAAGGTTACATTTGTGATGGGAGGCAAAAAATGGAGCGGTTCGACGCTTCGACATAACCATAGCTATGACGAGATTTTTTAACGAAGTAGGTGGCAAAAAAAAGCCATCATCAAATGTCAAGATAAATTTGTCAGACTACTTATGGAATGTTGTAGAAATAAATGCGATTTCTCTAGCAAAGATATTTTTTGATAGATGATTGGATTGCCGAAACGGGCAAAAATGGAGCGGTTCGACGCTTCGACATAGCAGGCTATGACGAGGCTTTTAAACGAAATATATCGGCTCGGACTGGCGACCCAGCTAAGAAGTAACAGTTATTTTTATAGCATTCCTATCCTACAAAATCACTCCTAAATTAATAATAGTGTTTACACTATCTACTTTTTATCAAAAAGCACTTTTATTTCATCAATCACCAATTACAAGTGATTGCTGTCATTGTTGCCAGACACGGTTTTAGAAAGCGGTGCATATCACCTTAAACGCAAGGTTCACAAAGGGCGCAAGGTGAAATCTCGTTCTACTTCTCTGCGAACCTTGCGTGACCTTTGCGCCTTTGCGTTAAAAGGAACAATGCAGAGAAAGCTCAATAATCATAACAGTCAACAACGGGTTTCTGTAGAGACTAATTCCCTAATCTACTAATACACTAACTCATAGAGACTAATACACTAATCTACCAATACACTAACTCCACAACATACTTTCCAAAACAAAGTAATTTCAAAAAAACAAACTTAAATTGACTAAAAAGTACACAAGGCTACCTATTTCTGCAAAAACTCGTTTTATCTTTGACTAAAAATTAAAGACAATATGTATTATCGAAATTTGTGGATTTGCCTTATAGTTCTCTGTGGAGGCTTTACAACTCAGGTGGAGGCTCAAGAATCTCCATTTGCGGACAATTTCCCAACCATCCAGATATTGAAAAATAATAGTGATTCTAAAGGGGTTCTTTTTTCTCGGAATGGCATTGAGAATGACCGTTTTGGAACGATTTATGATACGCATGGAACGTTGGTTTTTGCGCAAAATGCAAATGTCATTACGTGTTTGCATTATTATCCAGAAGTCAATAAAATCGGATATTATGATGCGGATATTGCTTGTTTTGTGATTCTAAATAGCAAATTTGAAGCGGAAGATACAATTTGTGCGGCCAGTGGGCAAGCTGATTTGCACGACTTCCATATTTTTCCCAATAATGATAAAATGGTTTATACGCCTTTAGATGTGGTTCTGGATTTGAGCGATGATTTGACGCCCAGTGATACGGCTCGTTTGGTTAGGCATTATATGATTGAAAAGTGGAATGATACGGGACAGCCTTATCTTTTTTGGAATACTCAAACGCATTTTGATATTACAGACAAACCTGATTATGTAAACCTCAATAGTACGGGTTCGCTAAATTTGTTTCACCTCAATGCGATTGAACCTGTCAATGATAGTATTGTGTTGTTGTCGTTGCGCAATATTGACCAAATTGCAAAGGTAAATCTGTATACAAATGAGGTGATTTGGCGTTTAGGGGGCAAACGCAATGAATTTACGTTTATCAATGATGAGCGTGGCTTTACGGATCAACACAATGTGCGTTTGCTCCCCAATGGGAATATCACGATTTTTGACAATGGCAATTATCACGATGTGCCGTATAGTAGTATGGTCGAGTACGAATTGGATGAGCTGAATATGACGGCTACGTTGGTTCGTCGCTCGGTAGCGGATAGTGTAAATGTAGCTGGCAAAAAAGGTGGTGGTCAGCGTTTACCCAATGGCAATGATTTGATTGATTGGGGACAAAATATTGCGGAACAAATAACGGTTTCGGAAGTTACGGCTGAGGGCGAAACGATTTGGGAAGCGTATTTCCCTAAAAGTAATTATCGAATCAGCAAACACGATTTCAAGTCGGATTTAATGGTTTCGGTAGACAGCCTTTTGTTTACAAATAGTACGCCCACCCTCTCGCTCAATCTCTACAATAACGGCAATGAAGCCATCACTATCAATGGCATACATTTAAGGGATCAAGATTTTGCTTTCAATACCCTTTTGCCCATTACGATTCAGGCGGAACAAAGTGCGGATTTTGACATTAGCTATCAAGGGCAAGGTCTTTCTGATGCGCTTATTGCGGATGTGCTTACGCTGCATTTTGATACAGAAACTCGCCGTATTGGACATCAAGTTGAGTTGATTTTCGACCCGACGATTACGGCTCTTGAAACGGCGGTAAGGAACAATCAAATGCAGTTATATCCCAATCCAACAAAGAATAATTTAGCCATTCGTTTTGACCAAAACATTCCAAACAAAATCGTTTTTTACAATGCTTTGGGTGTCGCCTTACAAGAAATCAAACCGACTTCCACGCAAGTGATTAATATAGAAAATTGGGCGACGGGTATTTACTATATTGGTTGTTATGATGCGATGGGTAAAGTGACTTATCAGCGTTTTGTTAAGCAATAAAAAAAGCTTTATTTTTTTCTTTTTTTGGAGCGAAAGGTAAAATGCTTCGTCGTTACGTTTAGTCCTGCTATCCGTTCTTATGGCAAAAGGAATAACCACAAAAACAAGAAAGAACCGCAACGACTTAAACTACTAAAACCACAAAAACGACTTAAACTAATTTGCCATACCACTCCTATCAGGGCTATTTTGCATGGCCGCTACCCTTTAGAATTTAAGATTTTAGTATTAGAACTTTAACCATCAGGGCTATTTTTCATGGCCGCTACTGCTATTTAAATTGCCTATTACCCACCATCCCTTTAATAAGAAAGCCCCATTCAAAAACAGGAATGAGGCTTCTATGAAGAAACTAAAACTATTGATTTACACATTAATTAATACCGTTCGATACCTTACCAACTAGCCCCGATAGTAGCGTTATAGCTTACAGTAGTGCTGTGGTTCTTGGTGCTGTAGTTCTTGGTTTGGTTCTTTTGTGATTGTAGTTCTTGTTGTAAGCTATAGTAGCGGATAGCGGGACTTTCCGTGGCGACGAAGCACCAAGCCATTCGCTCCAAAAAAATTAAAGTGTATATCAATAAATTTAATTTTCTTTTTATTTATTCATCTTCGTTAAATCTTCCACCATCGGCAGCACAAGTATTGACAATGGTAAAAATGCATTCAAAGGAATCTACACAATCCTCTGGAGTTGTTAGTGTATAGATTAGTGTATAAGTAGGCCCTGCTACTAATAATAAAGGGTCTAATTCATCATTGACCACACCCACAGCACCTGTGCCTGACCACACTCCTACTGCACCAACAGCATTGTTATTATCTACTGGATTTAAAGGTACATTTCCTTCACAAAGCGGAACAGGAGCACTTGGACAATCAAAGAAAGCATCAGGTGTTTGCCCAATATCAAAAGTTGCTTGCAAGGTCGTTTCGCAGCCTGGAAAAGCAGGTGTGGTGCCATCCCATTGGTCATTGATAAAAGTACCTGTAAAGGTAATGTCAATGGTATGTGTGCCTGCTGCCAAAGTCGATGGGTCAAGACCTACAACGGCTGTATTGTCGATTTCTACGATGGTTGTACCTGATGCTCCCGTAGGAGATACAATGCTTACTAAAGCTCCTAAATCCGCTATTCCTTCTTCATCTGTACAATACAAAGCAGCCGTTCCTGCAAAGTTAATGACAGGGTAAACACAATTATTGCTTTCCATCAATGGGTCAAGATTTGAATCTAAGACATCATTGCCCATATCATCCACGACAAAAACGACATAGCCTACTCCATCGGTATGTGTAAACATCAGTTCATAATTACCCGAACCTGCTGGTGTTTCAGGGATAGGATCTCCTACATTTAAAGTCGTTCCTACCAAAGTACTGGCAGCACCAATTTCTAACATTAATCCTGAGTTGGCTGTAACCGTAACTGTTTCTGTGAATGTGCCATCTCCTGCACCATTGGCAGATTGGTCATCACTACAAGTACAAGGATCAGTGATTTGAATTTCACCACAAGGACCTTGGCAAACAACTCCATCACAGCCCATCACCATTTCGCTTCCACTATCATCGGGATATACACATCCAGCGGGAGCAGTGGCAGTAAATGCAGGGGGTATTTGTACCCATACATATGTATCTGCTACGGGATCATTGGTCGTTGGACAGTCTGTTGAACAACCATCTATTGGGCCACCAGTCATCCATCCTTCGGAAGATATTGTAGGGCAGGTGCTATTAGTGATAACAGGGGCAACGCTACAACCTGTACTTGGCGTGACATTGATGACAAAGTTGATTGGGTCGGGATAAACTGTTACCACAAAACTAAAGTCTTCAAACTCATCAGCATTACCAGCAGCAGCAGGATCTGTACATTGTAAACGTCCATAGATGGTAACATCCATTGTCATACAAGTCATATTCGTTAGAGGACCAGCATAGGGAGTTGCAAAACCTGCATCTGTAAAATAAGTATAAGCTCCTTGGTTATTGCCTGTTGCATTGACTTCAGTTTCAGCAGTTGCAAAATCAGGCTCACCACCCGAACAAACGGCTTGTGCTGTGATAGCTGGGGCAATGTCTGGGCAGTCTGTACAAGAGATAACTGTAATATTACAAGTAATAAAATCTTCACAAAGTCCATTTACGGAAGTTAGTGTATAAGTAATAGTGTAAGTACCAGGACCTGCTGCTACTGGATCAAACATATTATTGGCATCTACAAAAGCAGCACCACTACCTGTAATTGCAAGAGTAGGTGCACCATTGGTTGCCAGAGCAGCATTATTATCAGTGTATGCTAAATCAACTAAGCCAGCATTTGAACATACATCAGCAGCAGGACAAGTAACTTGTGGGTCAGGATCAGCATCCACAAGTATCGTAGATTCATCTACTGCATAACAACAGTTTCCCATAGTTCCTTGATCTGCGGTAGTGTAGTGTTCGTAAGTAATAGTATGTGTTCCAGCACCAGCTACAGTTGGATCAAATACCCCTGTTGCAGAGATACAAGCTCCACAAGTAGCAGTATATGTTCCACCACCAGCATTTGGACAAGCATCGGCATCTACTCCTGTTTCAGCAGGAATTGCGCTAGGAATATCTACTCCACCATCTTGGGCATTTGGACCAGCAACATCACTCATATTGTTTAGCTGGAAAGCTCCAGCACTTGTACATGATGCAGCATCTGGAATATCCGCTTCAGGTGGACCAACATGACCTCCATTATCATCTGTATTGTTAATGACAATGTCAAAAGTATTGCTAGCTAAACTAAAGTTTTCAACCAATACTAATATTCTATCACAGGATGTTACTGGGATGGCAGGAAAATTACTACTACAACCCGCCGCTGCAGTTCCCCACGAGGTGCAACCACCAGCTGCAGGTGCGAAAGAGCAAGTAATTTGATCATCTGCTGTAATATCACAGGGTGTCGTTCCAGGCGGAATATTGAATATTGCGACATCAAAAAAACCACTATTAGCATCACCATCTACCAGCGCATCAATACCACCTCCTTCTGCCACGTTGAAGACAATATAAGCAGCTGAATTACTAATATTTACTAGGCAGGATGATGGGTTTACGTTCATGGTTGTAAAAGCCACACCATCAACTGAAGAACAGCAGGTTTCAGCTAAATTACTTTCGCATTGCCCAAATGCAAGATTTTGAAAGGTTATTAGTATGGCAAATGCTAATATTTTGTTTAGAATTTTACTCATAATTAAGTTACATATTTAGTTTAGTCAATAGATTCATAAATAATCATGTTAATCAAAATTGATGATTATAATGGATTACGTTAATTTAAAATTTTCCAATATATAGAAACAAGATTGTCAAGTAATTATTGTTCAATCACTTTGTTTAAATTATCATCGAAAAAATCATAACTATCTGATTATCAACACTAGTATTTTTCTATCACCACAAAATCTTACAATCAGCAAAATTGGGTGCTGCCCCCACAATAAAGTATGGAAAAATGATAGAGGACTGAAAATCAATAAATTGCATTTTTTCTAAAAGATTGCAAATCAACTAATTACCGATTTCCATACAATAGTCGCACACTACCAAAATTTTTATAGATTTATAAAAAATATATGTGAAAGAAATTAAAATATAATTTTGTTTAGATTTATACCGATTTAAAAATAGTTTTAGCTTTTTTGTGATTTCATTATGATAAGTTTTTTCAGTAAACAATAAATTATTTTAGAAAAGTGTATTTTGTGGTTTTTTACTAATATAAATAGAAGGGAGTCAAGACTTAATATGTTATTTTTCGATTTTTTATAGACTTGATATAGTGAAAATGAACTGACCCCGACCCAGAGGGTCGGAGTATCTGAATAACCTCTGACAACGGTTACTCTTCAATACAAATTTTTCGGATTAGTCACCACCATCCCCGACCTAAAAGGTCGGAGTATGCTCCTAAAGAATCAAGATTTGGTGTAGTCTGAGTTTTTGTTTTTTATCATGAATTATGTGTTAATGCATATTATTATTATTTTTACAAAATGTCTTTTTAAAAATTGTAAATCATTACCTTTTTACAATATTTTTTTGCATAGAACTGTTATTTTATTACTTTTGATGAAGCAAATATAGTAAAAAGGAAGTCATTTTATTTATTTTATTTGTTTTTTTGGTAAAAAGCTTAACTCATAACAATGCATTTCATATGATTTATTCACATACAAAACGTACTATTTTTTTGAGAAATTCTAACTGGACTTTTAGTAAAAAAAGTATTTTTATTGTGGTAAAAAGTTTAAAGTCATATATTTTTATATATAAATAATTTTCAATTAAATTAAACTTTTGGGATAAAAAAAGATAAGAAAGTAGTACAATAGAAACTAATCCAGAGGTGATACTGAATAATAAAAAAAACAAGAATTAGTTGATGATTTTTGTATCAATCTTGTCAATATATTGAAGCCTCATTGAGCAACTTACATATAAGTCTATCTTGTATTGAAAAAAAATGCTATTTCTTAATTGACTTTTTTGTTTTTTAATTTTTGTTAAGAAGTTGTGTCCTTTCCAAATAGCCCCGATAGAAGTGGTATTGCTGTGTTGTGGATTGGTGTTGTGGATTGGCAGCAGCAATGAGAACGGATAGCGGGACTTTCCAGAACGACGAAGTAATGTCTATTCGCTCCTAAAAAAGATGAGAATGATAAGAAAAATAGTATTTTTTATTGGATGGATGAATTTAATGGCATTTTGGGCTTGTAATTCTGAGCAAGATGCAAAGTTGTCCTCTACTTTTATTGGAAAGCAGTTTACATTACAAAAACAGACTGGAATTTCTTTCCAAAACACAATCACTGAAACACCACAAAATAATATTTTAAATTATGATGCCTTTTATGGAGGAGGCGGAGTAACAGTGGCAGATTTTAATAATGATGGTTTGCCTGATATTTTTCTAACAGGGAATCAAGTGCCTAATGAATTGTATTGGAATCGGGGAGACTGGCAATTTCAAAAAGCAGAAATAGCTATTTTGGAAAAACAAAATCGTTGGTCAAAAGGGGCTAGTGTCGTGGATATCAATCAGGATGGATGGTTGGATATTTATGTCTGTAATTCAGGACCTGACTTTTCAAAAGGAAAAAGAAAAAATCAGCTATTGGTCAATGATGGCAAAGGTGGTTTTACAGAAGAAGCAGCAAGTTATGGTATTGATGATGATGCAGGAAGTAACATGGCTTCCTTTTTTGATTATGATAAAGATGGGGATTTGGATTTATTCATTAGCAATAGTAGTCAGTTCGATAAGTGGGTAATTAGTGATTATGATCGAATGGAAGAAAGTCTGAAAAATGAAACCTATGCTCATCTTCCAAGTTATCACAGTCAAAGTTGTCATTTTTATAAAAATACAGGAGGTCGTTTTGAAGATATAACAGAACAGTCTGGTATGTTGAAGTTGGGGTATGGATTGGGGGTAATTACCAAAGATTTTAATGAGGATGGATGGACTGACATTTATGTTGCCAATGACTATCACATTCCCGATAATTTGTACATCAATCAAAAAAATGGAATGTTCAAAGATGAGATAAAGTTGAGAACACGTCATACACCTTTCTTTTCGATGGGATGCGACTTTGAAGATATTAATTTGGATGGTTTTGCTGATTTAGTGGTTTTAGATATGTCTCCTGTGGGGCATTATCGTTCCAAAACCTTGATGTCGTCTATGGATGCCACTAAGTTTTATTATTTGGTCAATAACAAGCAATATCAGCATCAATATATGTTTAACTCCTTACAGTTAAACAATCAACAGGGCTTTTTTAGAGATATTGGTCTGTTTTCAGGAATTGCTAAAAGCGAATGGAGTTGGGCAGCATTGCTCAACGATTTTGACTTAGATGGCTACAATGATTTGTATGTAACCAATGGTTTTAAAAGAGATACCAAACACAACGATTGGAGGAATGAACTATTGGTTTTAGAAGAACAAAAGGCTGATGAACAAGCTTTCTTTGAACATTTACAAAAAACGCCTTCTCAAAAAACCAAAAACTTCTTATTTAAAAATAATGGAGATTTGACATTTTCTAAAGTTCAGGATGAGTGGGGACTTGATCAAGAGACTTTTTCTAACGGAGCGATTTATGCTGATTTTGACCTAGATGGCGATATGGATTTAGTGGTCAATAATGTAGATGAAAAGGCTCATTTATATAAAAACAACGCTATCGAAAAAGGCAATAAATATTATTTGAAAGTAAGATTGAGCAAAAATGGTAAAAACTATCCTAAAGAAGCAATAAATGCTCAAGTCCGTTTATATAAAGAGGACAAGGTTTGGTTCAAAGAATGGCACTCTGTCGCAGGCTATCAGTCGAGTTGCTTGATGGATCATCTAATTTTTGGGTTAGGAAAGGTAAAGACTTTGGATAGTATAGAAGTCGTATGGCATACAACCAAAGGGAATGAACGCATCTCCAAACTTCAAAATGTAACAAGCAATCAACTAATAAGTATCGATTTTAAAGATGCTAAAAAAATAAATGATGTCGATATCAAAATAAATACTCCGACCTTATTTTCCAACATCAAAAGTGTTCAACACAATTTGGATTTTCGGCACATTGAAGACTCCTTCAACGACTTTGAACAAGAAATCCTATTGCCACATCGAATGTCACAGTTAGGCCCAAATTTGTCGGTTGGTGATCCCAATGGTGATAGACAAATGGACTTTTTTATTGGGGGAGCTAAAGGACAAACAGGACAGCTTTTGGTACAAAAGGATGGCATTTTTTATAAAACACAAGGACTGCCCTGGCAAACCCAAGCTGAATTTGAAGATATGGGAAGTCTCTTTTTTGATGTAGACAATGACGGCGATGAGGACTTATACATTGTCAGTGGTGGAAGTAGCAATACAACTGATGTTTTTCAAGATAGGTTATATTTGAATGAAGGAGAAAATGGTTTTAGAGATGTTACTAAAGAACGCTTGCCTATTATTCGTAGTAGTGGCTCTAAAGTCATTGCCAATGATTTTGATAAAGATGGTGACATAGATTTATTTGTTGCAGGACGGCATGTTCCACAAAAATATCCCCAATCACCTGTCAGTCATTTACTTATTAATACGGATGGAAATTTTAAGGATAAGACGGTGAAAATAGGTGGAGAAAAACTACAAAAAGCGGGTATGCTCACCGATGCAATTTGGATGGATATAGACCAAGACCAAGATGATGATTTAGTGCTTGTTGGAGAATGGACGGGTATCCAAATTTTTGAAAACCAAAATGGTCAACTTAATTTTAAAGACCAGTCGCTTACAGCATTAACAGGTTGGTGGCAATCGGTAACGCCCGTAGATTTTGACCAAGATGGCGACCTTGATTTATTGGTTGGCAATATGGGTAAAAACTCCAAGTTTAAAGCTTCTGTTCAAAAACCATTACATATAAATGCAACTGATTTCGATAACAATGGCACTAATGATATTGTATTGAGTACCTATGATGGGACTAAACGAGTTCCTGTGCGTGGACGACAATGCTCTTCCGAACAAATGCCTTTTATTGCTGACAAGTTCCCAACGTACAATAGCTTTGCCTTAGCTGGATTAGAGGAGATTTATCCTGAAGAAAAAATAGAAAAAAGTGTGAGTTTAAATATTGTCACCTTAGAAAGTTACTTAATAGAAAATTTAGGAAATTATCGTTTCAAAAAACATCTTCTTCCCAATATTGCTCAATTGGCTCCAATCAATTCCTGCATGTTATTTGATATTAATAAAGATAAACTGCCTGATTTGTTAATTGCGGGCAATCTTTATGAAACCGAAGTGGAAACGCCTCGTTATGATAGTGGGATTGGTCAGGTACTTATCAATAAAGGCGATTTCAAAGTAGAGGCAGTATCTATGAAAGAGGCTGGTTTATATTTGCCAATGGATGTCAAGGATATGTGCAAAGTCCCCACTGCCTCTGGAGATATTTTAATTATCGCTAACAATAATAACTATTTACAATGTTACAAAAGCAATTTTTAGCTTGTTTTTTTCTTGTTTTTTTCTTGGCAAGTTGCCAACAAAAATCTGAATTGATAGAAGCTTTACAACCGACATATGAGGTTGCAAAACCCACCTTAGCCGATATTATTAGCAATCAATACGATCAGCTTATTTATGATGAACTTGCCAAACAGCAAGTAAAGGATAGTACACGATACATCGTCAAAGTCCATATTTATGATAAAGAATTATATGCTTTCCCTATAAAAAAAAGCCCTCGTTTAGACCACCACATCTATCGTTTTAAGAATGAGGATGAAGTTTTTCGAGGATTGCGTGACAACATAGAAGGCTTCCACGATAGTCGTTTTAACAAGGATTTGGGAATTGCTAAAATGTATTTTGAAACCAATACGCCAGATTCGTCATTACAAAAATTTTTGAAAATGTGTGTCTTTGAAAACTATCAAATCGTTGAATTGAAGTAAGAATGACTTTTATACAAATCATGAATTATACACAATAATATTTTTTTTATTAGGAGCGAAAGGTAAGGTGCTTCGTCGTTACGGAAAGTCCTGCTATCCGTTAAAGGGCGGAGATGTAAGGCATTTCAAAAATGCCTTACATCTAAATCCGCCCTACCACTCCTATCAGGGCTATTTTGCATGGTCGCTACTGCTATCTAAAGTAAAAGAACGTAGTATTTTCCCTTCTAATTCTTAAGCCATCCCGCAATACTTATGCGGTTTCTTGTAAGGGAAGGAAATACTTCATGTTCCATTTCATCACTTTTAAAAAACACAATCCGTCCACCTAATGGAGATATGTCTTTTTGCGCCCCTCCTTCTGGATACAACGACAAAACACCACCATCTTCTTGTTGCCAAGCCTCATTCAAGTACAAAATGATTGAATATTGTCGCCCCTTATCGCTTTTGAATTGATCTAAATGACGTTTATAAAAACTCTTTTTCTCATAATGCGCATAGTGGGATTCAAACTCCTTGATGGAGGTATAACAAGTTGTATTCAAATGGTTAATGAAGTCCCCTATCTTCTTTACAAAACCTGCTTCATATTCGTTCTCACTTTTGTCCTCAATCCATTTAATTTTATCTCCTCTAAATAGCTTGTCCTTTTGATATTCCGTTTTGTTTCCAATGCCTGCGGCTTTCATGTCTTCGGACGCTCTCAATCGCTTGATATTGTTTCTTAGACCTGATATGGTGTTTGTATCAAAAAAGTCATCACAACAACCATATTTATCGTTAATTAGCCCTTGAATCAGCACTTCAAATTGGCTGTGTTCTTGCTCTTGTTCCTTTTTTGTATGCATAATCGTAAGATATTTAAACAAATCTAATCTTTTATTTTGCATATCTTACTTAAAATCAAAAACTAAAATATTTATTAACTTTACACTCACCTTTTATCAGTGGTTGAAACCGTCCAAAATAGACCCGATAGTAGTGGTATGGCTAATCTGGTGCTGTAGTTCTTAGTGCTGTGGTGCTGTGGTTCGGTTCTTACGTGATTTGTGGTTCTTGGGTAGCCATAAGAACGGATAGCGGGACTGCATGTCACGACGAAGCAATTGACCTTTCTCTCCTAAAAAAAACAAACTAAAATGGAAATATATAGCACAAGTATTGATGGAACAAAATTCGACTTCCATGTGGTTAAAAACCTGACCAGACCTTGCATTTGTGGTATTCCTGCTTGTGGTCGAGAGGCGGCTCTATGGTATGAAAAAGAGACAAAATCTATTGCGCTTATTTTTGATGGTGGGTTTTTAGAATCAATGATTTCAAAGTTTCTTGAGCAAAATAAGGTAGATTATAAACTACTTCCAGAATTTATACAAGAATGGAATGAGTCCAAAGGTTGGGAAGATGCTTGGTTTGATCAAATATGTATTTTAAATATTGAGGATTTCTTAAAATCGCTTGATTTAATCGAATATTTACAGACAGAAGAGGCTTGGTTTCAAAAAGATATGGAGGAATATCTAAACGAAACGAGAGAAATAGCCTTCCATGCCCAAAAGTTAAAAAGTGATTTAAAAATGGCACAAGTCTAAAAGCTGTACAACAATAGACATTCCTTAATGATACACTACCACTATCCTATAAATATCCTTAACTTTGCACTTTACCAAAGTCTGTTAAAGATACTTTTTTATGAAAAATTTGCTCCCAATTTTACTGTTTTTAGGCAATTTCGGACTATTTGCCCAAAACAACATTAGCGATATTGCAATCAATCAAGATTCAGGCAATACGCTTCGTTTTGATGCCAGTTTTAACACTGCTGAACCGTCCAATAGCTATCTATCTTACTATTATTTGGACGATGGCGATACGGTTCGACGACAAACGGGCATCCACGAAACAGCCTCCACACACAACATCAAAATTGTAGGTTTGGTCGCTGAAACGGACTATGCCGTAGAAGTCTTTGCTTTTAATGAAAATGGCTTGATTGAAAGCACTGAAACAGGCTCTTTTACAACGGGAAGTTTGCCTAATTTCGTTTCGTTGGTCGATTCAATGGGCTTAGAAACAGACACAAATTTAGACGGTTATATCCTCACCAATGGTGGCACCAATGGCACAGAAAACCCAGCAGCCGCACAGGTTTTTGACCGAAAAGGACGGGTCGTTTGGTACGAATTCGTGCCTGGTGAAATAAGCGAACAACGCTGCCAGCAATTCACTTTTTCGCCAGAAAAAACCATCCTTTATACCAATTGCCACAACCTCGTTGAACAGCGATTGGACGGCAGTATTGTTGCCGATGTGGATCTTTCTGCCTATGATAGCCTTTATTTGCACCACGAAGTCTTCAAAAATGACGATGGCAATTATGTAGCGATTTATTCCAATACTCGTACCATCGACAAAACATCGGTGGGTGGGCCTGAAGATGCGTTGGTCGTTGGGCAGGGTTTTGTCGTTGTTTCCCCCGAAGGCGAGTTGTTGCAACAGTGGTCTTGTTTCGATCATTATGATCCTTTGACGAGTCCCGAACCTGGCGGTTATTGGATGAGCGTTTTTGGGCAAGAATCCATCAATTGGCTCCATGCCAATGCGATGACGCAAGATACCGATGGACATTACATTCTCTCGTTCCGCTTCGCCAATCACCTTATCAAAATACACAAAGAATCGGGCATTATTTTGTGGACGACGGGCGATAATGGGAACGTAGAGTTCGATTCTCCCGACAATATTTTCGCAGGACAACACCACATTAATTTGAATGACGATGGCAATTATATGCTTTTTGACAATGTGGGCAAAGATTCGTTGAGCCGTGTGGTAGAATTTTGGATTGATGAAGAGTATGATCCTTATATGACGATGCAAGTGTGGGAATACATTTTGCCACAAAAATTGGCGAGTCCTATTTTGGGCAGCGCAGAGCGTTTACCCAATGGCAATACCCTGATGGTCAGTGGTATTGGAAAAACGATTTTGGAAGTAACGCCAGAAAAAGAAATCGTCTGGTACGCCCGTCAAACCCTTCGACCCTATCGTGCCTATTTCGTAGATAATTTTTACGATGCGCCCGAAGCCATCGCATTTGCCGACGTTCCCCAAGTTATCTGCCTCAATGATGAACCGTTTTCTTTAGCAGCAACCCCAACAGGCGGTTATTTTACTGGAACAGGCGTTACCGACAACACATTCAATCCCATAGAAGCAGGCATGGGCGAACACGAATTGACGTATCACTATGGCTACACCACGCAAACTATGACGATTATGGTCAGCAACGTGGGCGATTGTTCCGTCGGTTTAAGCAATCCAAACGAAAACATTTGCCAAATTTTTCCGAATCCCACAAACGGAACGGTTCATTTACAATACAATGTACAAAATTCTGCTGAGGTACAAATTGACCTTTTTGATACAGCAGGCAAGCAATTACAATCCTTATCAAATGAAGCGACACAAACAGGTGTTCACTTACAATCCTTTGATTTACAGACACTCCATTTATCCAAAGGCATTTATTTGGTTCGTTTAGTGATTGGAAGCAAAACGTATTACGAGAAGGTTGTTTTAAAATAGTCTTTTTTTTGGAGCGAAAGGTCTTTGCTTCGTCGTTACGTTTAGTCCTGCTATCCGTTAAAGGGCGGAGATGTAAGGCATTTTGAAAATGCCTTACATCTAAACCGCCCTACCACTCCTATCAGGGCTATTTTGCATGGTCGCTACCTTTACAAAGTAAATTTTCAAAAAAACCAATCGTCACCCGTCACCCGTCACCTCTTAGACCAATACCAAGCCAAACACAAACCCGCCAGCATATTCCAAACGCCCCACCATCCTGCAATAACAGCCATGCCGCCCAGTGCAGGAGAATCGACAAAGAAGGCAAAAATCAAAACCAAGGCCAATCCAGAATTTTGCACACCTGTTTCTATGGATACAGAACGGGCTTCTTTTTGCTCCAATCCCAACACACGAGCATACCAATACGCACCAAACAAACCCAAACCATTGTGCAAAAAAACAATCCAAGCAATCGCAGCAATATAATCGACAAAAGCTCCAAAATTAGCGACCAAAGCTCCTACTAAAAACAAAAGAAAACAAATAACGGAAAGTGTCTTAATGGGACGAATCAATAAAGCGGTTGTATCAGGAAATTTATAATTGAACCACATGCCCAATGCCAATGGTAATCCCAACAGCAAGGAAACAATCTTAAACATGGAGAAGAAACCAAGATTGATGTTCTCCAACAGTACTGCCGTTTCTGGATTCATACCGCCCCAAAAAGTAAAATTCAGAGGAGTCATAAATACAGCGCCAATCGTCACAATAGCCGTCATACTCACAGAAAGTGCCACATTTCCCTTTGCCAAGACGGAAATGAAATTTGACATATTTCCTCCTGGACAAGCTGCCACCAAAATCATCCCCAATGCAACGCTTGGAACGACTGCATTTCCCATCTGCAAACCGTAAATCAACAAAAAGGTAAGCAAAGGCAGTAAAATCAACTGTGAAGTCAAACCTATAAAAATGGCTTTGGGTGTAGAAAATATCAACTTAAAATCGGAAGGCTTCAATTCAAGGGCTATTCCAAACATGATAAACCCCAATACAATATTGAGGACTTGTAAACTTTCAGGACTAAAATTTAGCTGAGCATTATTAATTTGATCCATAAAGCCAAGATACAGGTTAAAATTCTAATTTTTAATTAAAAAATTCTAAAGGGTAGCGACCTTCCCCAAATAGCCCTGATAGCAGTGGTATGGCGGACTTAGTTTATGTAGTTTATAGTTTCTGTGGTTTATGTAGTTGTTATTTTATTTAAAACTACATAAACGACTTAAACCACAAAAACTACATAAACTAAGGTAGCCATAAGAACGGATAGCAGGCCTTTCTATGACGACGAAGCAAAGACCTTTCGCTCCTAATAAAAAAAACCTATAAACCTTTGCTCAAATTTAGTGTCTTATATAGTTGGAGAAAATCCCTTATTTTTGTACCAAAAATCATTTTTTTTGTCCTAATTACAAAGAAAATCTAACTCTAATATCTCACAAACAACATAACTCACTATAAAAATGAAACATTTTTACATTCTATTGTCTATATTTTTACTAAGTAGTTCTTTAATGGCACAAGATGCAACGGAATTATACAATATGTATATGGAAATCAGCCAGAAAATAGGTCAAGGGGACAAACCCAACTATTTAGTGACTTTAAAAGAATTTGAAGACAATAAGAAAACATTTGAGGGAACTTTCGTAGAACAAATGGTCAATCAATCGTTATCAACGCTTTATTCTTTTGTAGGCGACTATGATAAAGCGCTGAAAACCTATCAATCTATCGCCCGAAAAGATCAAACAGTTGTAGATAAAGGTGAGGTTAAGGACTTGAAAGTGGCGGATGCAAAAAAGACAATCTTAGAAGAAGCAAAAGATCATCGCATCGTCATCATCAACGAAAATCCGCATATTCCACTACACCGAGCTTTTACACATAGCTTGTTGTCGGGATTGAAAGAACAAGGTTTTAATCATTTGGCCTTAGAAGATTTGTCGGTGACGGAAGAAGAAATCAATGAACGAAAATATCCGATTAAGCGAAGTGGATACTATATGTTAGAGCCTGTATTTGGTGATATGGTGAGAACAGCATTGCAAATGGATTATGAATTGGTATGTTACGATTATCATGCATTTATGGAATTGGCTCAACGAGATTCAATGGGTGTTACGTATTTGAAAAAAATCTTAGACGAAGATGCCAATGCAAAAATCTTAATCCACTTGTTTCACGAACATGTCAATGAAAATGATAAAACCATTGGCTATTGGATTAAGGAATTAACAGGAATTGATCCTTTGACAATCAATCAAATTGACTTGACAGAAACAGGCGCACCCGAATATGATAACGCTTATTATACCTACATTCAAGAAGAATTGTCACCCAAAAACTCAAGTGTCTTGATCAAGGGAAACGAAAATTGGGTATTGCCCAAAAGAAAAGGGGCAAATGATTTGCAGGTAATTCACCCCGCAACTACCTATAAAGATGGACGCCCTAATTGGCTTTTTGATGTATTGGACAGAAAAGCCTACAAAGTGACAACGGAAGAGTTTGATGGAAAAAATAATTTCCTATTACAAGCGTTTTATAAAGAGGAATTGGACACCGCTATTCCTGTCGATCAGCTTTGGATAAAAGAGGTAAGCAAGGAACGTAACCTTAGCACTCCCCAAAGGAGCATTTACCCTAAAAATGGTCAATGTTGCAGGGGAAGTCATCAAGGAATGGGAAGTAACAGTTAAGTAGAAATTTGGTGACGAGTGACAGGTGACAAGGGCGAATGTTTCTGTCACCACCCGTCACCCATCACCTGTCACCCGTCACCCATCACTAAAAAAAAAACTATGAACACAAATCCTGTCAATGATTTTTTAAAGAAAATATTTGGGAATCATGCCTTCTTAGAAAATCTAAAAGATTCATTAAATGATATGTCTCTTAAAGAAAGCAAGGCAAAGACAGAAGCGCAGTCAATCAAAGCAATTATCAATAATATAAAGGAGGAATTTGAGGAAGTAGAAATAGCGCAATCCATTAAATTTGATGGAAATTTCAAAATCAAAATAGCGATTGAAGTGGAAGAAACTATTGGTATTGATGTAAAAATGGCAAAGTCACTTGCCAACAGTGCCGTAAATGCTCAGAAACTAATTGGCCAGCTTGTTTGGCTCAAAGCAAACCGATACAATACGCACCTTTTCCTCGCAATTGTAGGCGACAAAGACAGCGCACAAGCCCCTTTGATTCAAGAATTAACTAATTTTTTAGAAAGTATGAAAATTAATGTATATTATATTGAAATCCTTAAAGAAAATACATGAAAGATATAAATCTACTTTTGGAAGTTATCCGATTTGCTTCCGAAAAACACAAATACCAAACTCGCAAAGATGGACGCATTCCTTACATCAATCACCCCATCGAAGTCGCCCATGTTTTGATGTCGGCTGGCGAAGATGACCCTACTTTATTGGCAGCAGCTTTGTTGCACGATACCATCGAAGATACTCAAACCTGTGAAGAAGATATTTCCTCTCGATTTGGACAAGAAGTTTTGGAGATAGTCTTGGAAGTAACTGACAACAAAAAGCTATCAAAGTACGAACGTAAACAAGCGCAAATCGACCATGCCAAACAACTATCTCGCAAAGCAAAACTCCTGAAATTAGCAGACAAAATTTGTAATGTCAACGATATTATCAAGCGTCCACCTGGCGGTTGGTCTATCAAACGAAAAATACAATACTTGGATTGGTCTAATGATGTTGTTGCTGGCTTACGAGGAACAAATGACGATTTAGAAACAAAATTTGACAGTTATATTGCTAAAGGGCGTAGAGTTTTAAGAGAAGCTTTCGTGTAAGTTAAATTTTATTTTGGAGAGAACGGCCTATTCCTCCGTCGTGATAGAAAGGCCTGCTATCCGCTATTATGGCTTTTGGATCAAATGATTAAACGGAGTCGAAAGAACAACCACAAAAACGACTTAAACCACAAAAACCAAAAGCCATACCGCTACTATCAGGTCTATTTTGCACTGTCTTAACAGTAAAGTAAGGTAGTAGTGATTACCTGTAATTAATCGGTTTTCAAAATCTTAGAGCTTGTTGGAACTAGTGAAAATGATAGATTTTTTGTCTCATTCAATTATAGCAGTCCTATCTGAAAATAGAAAAAGTGTATCTCACGCAAAGGTCGCAGAGTTTTTCGCAAAGGTCGCAAAGAGATTGATTTCTGTTGAGCTTTGCGGTCTTTGCGTCAAAATTCTTTGCGGTCTTTGCGTGAAAGAAAATTCCTGAACTGAATTAGGATTGCTATATCATGTATTTTTTCATAAAATAATCACAAACACAAAGACTCACTTTATCTAACTTCATAATGATGAGAAAACCATTTTATCATTACTTACAAATCTATTAATCAAATGAAAAAATTACTCCTATTCGCACTCTTAGCAGTGATGTGCGTATTCAACAGTTCTTGTAAAGATGACGATGATGACCACAACGATGATGCAGCAGTGGAATATCATGCACACATCATGTCTCCTGATGCAACAGACAAAAACGTCGGAGATGACATACACATACACGTCAACTTTGAAGAACCTGATGGAGCAACCATACATCATGTAAACGTAAAGATTTACAATAAAGATGACAACTCTATTGTCATTTTTGACGAACCAAGCGAAGCCCATGTACACGCTGATGGCACATATGAAGTACACGGTGATGTCACTTTAGATGGTGATGTATTAGCACACACTGACTGGGTTATGGAAGCAAAAGCATGGGGTCATGAGGCAGGAGAAGGGGAGGTCATGGAAACGGTAGAATTCCACGTTCATCCAGAATAATTAAACTAAGTAACGTATGTTGGGACGCTTAAAATTTGTATTTAAAAGTCTCAACGTACGTTTTTCAATATTCAAAATAGCAATACAGACCTTCCAAAATAGCCCTGATAGGAATGGTATCGTTTTTAGGAGGGCAAGTATAAGCAAGGCAAAACGATAAGAATGGATAGCAGGACTTTCCGTCACGACGAAGCAACAAACAGTTCGCTCCTAATATTTAAATCATAAATTCTATCAAGAATCCATCGCCAAAAACACTTGTCACCTATCACTCGTCACCACCCTTAATCGTTCATCATATCAATTAATTGGCGGGCATTGGCCATGGCTTGTTTGCTTGGTGGCATACCGCTTAATATAGAGCCAATTTCTACGATTCTTGCCTCTACATTTAGACGTTCAATATGTGAGGTAGTTTTGGTTTTGCCATGTTCTTTGTAGACTCGATAATGTGTATCGCCAATCGAAGCAATTTGGGGTAAATGCGTGATGCAAATAAGCTGGTGGCTTTTCGATAATTTTTGGAGTAATCGTCCTACTTTGATTGCCACTTCTCCCGAAATTCCCGTATCAATTTCATCAAAAATCAAGGTTGGTAATTTCACACTTTCCGCCAATAGAGATTGAATCGCCAACATCAAACGAGATAACTCTCCACCAGAAGCCACTTTTTTAAGCGCAACGGGCTGGCTGCCTTTATTGGAAGCAAATAAGAACGAAACTTCGTCCAAACCATTGGAAGTAAGCCCACCGTTTTCGCTCGTTTCTAAATTAATGTGAATGCGAGCTTCTTTCATCTCCATTTGCTTGAGCAACTTATTAATTTTGTTTGTCAAAATGGGCGCAGCTTCATGACGTTTTTTAGAAAGAGCTTTTGCTTTTTTCAATAATTGTTTGTGGAGTTTATTACACAAATTTTCTAATTCAACAATGTCTTTTTCCTGTATATCGACGCTTTCTTTTCGAGCCAATAAATCTTCTTGTAACGCTTGTAATTCCGTGATAGAATCGACTTGATGTTTGTTCTGTAAACGCAACACCATATTTAAGCGATCTTCAATCGTATTTAACAAACGGGGATTGCTTTCAACCGAACCGCCCACAATTTCTAATTCAGATTGCAAATCATTGATTTCGATTAAGACGCTACTCAATCGGTCTTTTAATTCCTCGTAAACCTGTCCAAATCCAGCGATTTTGCTCACTTTTTTTTCCACCAAAGTCAGCGTATCAATCACAGAATCATCGCCACTGCCCAATACACTTGCTCCTTCTCCTAAGACAGCCGCAATAAAATCCGCATTTTCCAACTGTTTCAACTCTGTTTCCAATTTTTCCTGCTCATCAGAATCTTCTAAATTGGCGGACTCTAATTCTTCTAATTGAAAATTGATGTAGTCTAAATCCTTATGAAGCTGCTGATTTTGTGCCTTTAAATCCTGTAATTTTTGGACATTTTCGACATATGCCCCAAACAATTTACGGTAAGCATCAACATCTTTTAATTGTCCTGCAATACCATCAACAATCCGAAGTTGATACCCCCGATTATTGAGGTACAAATTTTGGTGTTGAGCATGTAAATTGATGAGTTGCCCTGTGAGTTGGTTGAGCAGTGTGAGCTTTATGGGCGTATCATTGACGAAGGCACGAGAGCGATTAGAGGGCGTAATTTCTCTACGAATAATGGTTTCGTCCTCATAATCCAAGTCATTTGCCTTAAAAAAGCTCTTTAAACCATGTCCTCGCATGTCAAAAACCCCTTCAATGACACATTTTTTCTTGTCATTAAAGAAGATATTGTTGCTGGAACGCCCTCCTAAAATCAGCGACAACGCCCCCAATAAAATGGACTTTCCTGCTCCTGTCTCTCCTGTAATAATGGTCAGTCGATTCGAGAAATCTACGACCAATTCGTCTATAATGGCGTAATTTTTTATCTGTAATTTCTGTAACATATCCTTATAAAAATTTAGCGTAATTTATCTACAAAATACGATTTTACTTTTATAAATACAATTGTCATACCACTTTTTTATATTTGGTGTATTAGGATATTATGGATATGCGTATTGGAAAATATCGTTTAAACCTTTTAAAATAGCCCCGATAGTAGCGTTATACTGACTCTGTTGGGCTAGAGGTTTTGCATGGCTCAGTGTAGTAGCGGATAGCGGGACCAAACGAAACGACGAAGCACCAAACAGTTCGCTCCAAATCACGATAGAGTGTATGTCAATAGTGTAATTGATTTAGACTTTTGCAATTAATATCTGGAGCGAAGGGTTAAGTGCTTCGTCGTAACGCAGGGTCTCGCTATACGCTACTATACCAAAAGGCCTTGCCACAGCCTTAGACGTTGTAGTGCAACGTCTCTACCGAGCCATTCCGCCAACGCTGCCTTTTGGTATAACGCTGCTATCGGGGCTATTTTAAATGGTTTAAACGCTGTTGAGCTGTATTAGGTTAGCTATGACATTTCTTTGAGAAATGTCATAGCTGTGACCCACTTATTTCGTATCAATAATTGAACTAAGAACTACTAAAATCACCCTACATGAAAGTCTTTCGCTATCATTACCCCATATTCATCCAATAAATCTAAAACTTTATCTCGTTTTTTTGATTTAACAATAACACCGACATGGTACTTTTTATCTAATTTAAAACAGACTTCTTTTGCATCGAAAGCGGAATAATCAGGAGTTTCATACTTAGAGAGTGACATGACAGAACCTGCGTAATTATTAGCTACTTTAGGCAATTTATACGGTTTTCCAAGAATAGACGCTGATTCAATTCTTGCCCATTCTGCCCACAGATTGATGTTGGAAGAAAATTCTACCATTTCGGCAATATGCGCTCCTCCTACCCTTGAGGCCGTCTCCAAGAAATAAAATTTATTATCATCATTACAACGAATAAATTCGGCATGGAAAGCACCTTCCTTGAGTCCAAATACTGTTTGAATCTTTTTATTTAAACTCAATAATGCTTTGTCTTCTTTTCCCCCCAAAGGCAAAATAGCTGTTCGGAAAATACCTCCTTGTGAGACTTCTAAAGGCGTCGCCAAATATTCAGAACTACGGGCAAACAAGACTTTGCTATTGAATGAAAGTCCATCCACATGATATACTGTTCCTGGCTTGAACTGCTCTATCAAATACTCGTGTCTTTCATCGCCTAAACGGTGTAGATGCTCCCACAATTGTTCTGCATTGTGGATTTTAGTGATTCCTTCAGCCGTTGCAGCAGAACGAGGTTTTACGACCCAGGGGGCTGTCACTTCTTCCGTATATTTTACGATGTCTTGGTCATTGAACAAGGCACTAAAAGCGGGGATTGGAATACCTGCTTCATCCGCTTTCATCCGCATCGCCAGCTTATCCCTAAAGTGTCTTTGCGTCGTTTGTCCCATTCCGCCAATTCTAAAATGCTCTCGCAATTCGGCTGCTTTTTCGACATCAAAATCGTCTAAAGCGACAATACGCTCAATTTTGCAGCTTCTTAGTAAATGTGCCAATCCTGCTTTGACATCAGGCATATTCCACTCCTGTCTATTGCCAAATTGCTCAACATAAAAAATATCTTCCAGAGATTCATGAGGCCAAGGTTCTTCCTTTAAATCTGCTCCTGTGATTAAGAGTACTTTTAGGCCTTCCTCTTTTGCTGCATGAAAAAATTCGCTTCCTTTATACTCAGAAGCTAAACATAATATCGTAATACTCATTTTTTTTCGTTTAAGTCGTTTAAGTTGTTTGAGTTGTTTTTATCTAAGTTAAAAAACTACAGCACCACAGCACTAAGAAGACAAACCAGAAAGAAACGCTATCAACAATCGAACACCATAAGCCGTTCCACTCATTCCTTTAGAAAGTTCGGATCTGCCAAAAGCGACTCCTGCAATGTCAAGATGTGCCCAAGCTTCATGTTCTTCGGTGAAAAATTCTAAAAATTTTCCTGCGGTAGTTGCGCCCGCTAAAGGCGTTCCGCTAAAGTTTTTGATATCGGCTACATCTGAATCCATCATTGACTTGTATTCGTCCCATAGTGGCAACCTCCACAATCGTTCTCCTGTGGCATCTCCTGCTGCCAATAGTTGATTGGCTAAGGTGTCATTGTTGGTAAAAAGTCCACCTGCATGATAACCCAATGTTCTGAAACAACTTCCTGTTAAAGTTGCTAAGTCAATCATTATTTCGGGTTTAAAGTGCTTGTTCATATAAGCTATTGCGTCGGACAAAATCAGTCTTCCTTCGGCGTCTGTATCAGTGATTTCGATAGTTTTGCCTGAATATGAATCAATGACATCGCCAGGTTTAACGGATTTTGCATCGACACAATTGTCTGTGGTAGGCACAATGCCGATTAAGTGAAGTGGGAGATTGAGTTTTGCTGCTACCTGCATTGTTCCCAAGACCGCAGCCGCTCCGCCCATATCGCTTTTCATATAGTGCATGTTCTGTGAACCTTTGATGGATAAACCGCCTGTGTCGAAGGTTACTCCTTTGCCCAAAATACCCACTTTTTTGAGATTTTTGCCTTTGGGCTTATGCTCCATAATAATGAAAAATGGTGGGTCTTCACTTCCTCGATTCACCGCTAATAACGCTCCTAAACCCAATTTTTCAATTTGTTTTTTATCTAAAACTTTACATTGAAAGCTATTGTCTTTTGCTGATTTTTTTGCCCAGTCTGCCAATACTTTTGGTGTGGCTTTATTGGCAGGCGCATTCATCAAATCCATAATTTGAATTTGGGTTTCACCCATAAATTGTCCTTTTGCTATCGCTTCTTTTGTCGCTTTATCGCCTTTGTTATCCAATAAAATTGTGATGATTGGGACTGTTTGCTTGGTTGCTGTTTTGTCCGTTTTATACAACCCAACCTTGCATGTTCCTGCTACACAACCATTACAAACAGCTTCTACAATGGTTGGAAAGTCTTCGTTTTCTGATAAATCTCCACCCAAATAGATGCTCGTTTGTTTTGGGAATTTATCTTTCCTCTTAGCGGCAAATACTCGAAAGGCTTTTAATACTTTAGGAAAAGTAAGCTCTTCGCCCAAACCCAATAAAACAAAACGAGTTTTATTGTCTTGTCCTCCATAAAAGGAGTGTGTTTTTTTCCAATCTCCCTCAAAATCTTCCTCTAATATCTTTGCTGAAACACCACTTAATGCCTCTGCTTTTTGTAAATTTTCTTTCAGATTGCCTTTTGCTATGGGTAAAATCAGTAATTCTGGTAGTTTGCTCCCCAGTGCTTGTATTTTAAATTTCATTTATTATTTTTTTGAAGGCGCAAATTTAGTATTTTTTTATGGTTTCAAATCATTAATTTTTCAGGATAATAAGGTGGAGACAGCGAAAAATAGCCCCGATAGTAGTGGTTGGATGCTTGTGTTGGCAATTGTGTGGGCTTTTCGCAGAATATATTGCGAAAAATGAAGGGCATCTTGGAGCAGCCAGCCATTAACGGATAGCGGGAGCAGACGTGACGACGAAGTTATTGACCTTTCGCTCCTTATTCTTATTTTTTTGAATAGCTTTTTAGGACTTTTTCTATATTTTTTAGGGATATTGATTTTGGTATAAATCCGAAGCTTCGTTTTGAATTGGGCAATTTGTAGTGAAAAACAATGCAAAGAATTGTATAAATGCATTATAAATAGTCAAAAATCACACACAAAATACAGGTAATACATCATTTATTAGACATTTCAGCCTTTAAAAGACGATAGAAACATAAAAAAACCTATCATTTTCTTAAATTTAGGTGCTATTAGGGAAGAATCAACAATTTTAACACAAACACACCAACTAAAACAAATACATAAGCTATTTGTTTTCCTATTACAAACACAAAACTCTGTACAATACTAATGGTCTATTTTATGTAGACATACAGGATTGCTATAAAAATATTAATCTATAATTACATTAATCTATGAGAAAAATTACTTACACACTTTCTATTTTGCTATTGCTCTTTGTCTCTCAAATGGCTATGAGTCAAAATCAAAAATTTCCTCCATCAAGTACAGAAGAACACTACTGTAAATCCAATGATTTGACAAAAGAACTCTTTGAGTCCAACCCTGAATTAGCCAATCAAATGCAAATTGCGGCTAATAAAATGTTGAATCAGGCGCAAAATCAAGCCACAAAAAATGTGGATTGTGCCAATGTTATTACTGTTCCTGTTGTTATCCACTATTTGTACAATGCAAATGACCTTAACAATGGCTATGATAATGACAATTATGTTTTAAATACGGTGATGGCTGGACTGAACAGCTATTTTACCCAACAAGACGATGTTGATGACAATCTACCGCCTGCCTTTCAGGGAACTGCCGCAGATGGTACTTGTATAGACTGGTGTTTGGCACAATACAATCACCCTACTGGGGCTAATTTTCATGGGAATGATCTTGATCGGGATGGTGTGAAAGATGCGAATAATGATGGGCGTATTGATGAGGGACAGTATGCCATTAACCGTTATTCTATTACTGCTGCACAGGTAAACAGTATCAACAGTGCTGGTCCTGGACAAAATCAACAAAATATTATCCAGGGAATTGCGCCTGCTTGGCCTGTCAATGAATACTTGAACATGTATATTGTTCCTGATTTGGTAGATTCTTCTGGTGGTTTTGTGACGGCTGGTTATACGTATTTACCCAATGGTGGAAATGCGAGCTTCAATAGTATTTATATTGGCTATGATTTTGCGACAGGTGGAACTACGATTGCACACGAATGTGGTCACTGGCTCGGCTTAAATCACGTCTGGGAAAACGGTGGTACAGCAGGTTGTGGTGCGGAAGATTACTTTTTAGGAAATACGAGTTATCCTATTACAGATACGTATGACCAAGCTGCTTCAAGTATCAATGTAGGTGGTGGTACTTGTGGGGCAACAACCGATGCTCAAGTTCCGCAAAGTTGTGGTTCTGTTGATAACATCTTTAACATTATGGATTACGGTGGTTGTACCAATTATTTCACGATTGTACAAGCCAATTACATGTATTTGACCTTAACGAGCTTATCAACAGCAGGTAGAAATAATTTTGGCAACAACATCAATCTAACAAAATGCCAAGCACCAAATCCGCCTGTCGCTGCTTTTACACCGAATAGTGGAACGCTTAATTTATGTCAAGGAGAAGCCATCAATTTTACAGATGCCTCCACCAATAGTCCAACTACGTGGTCTTGGGCATTCTCTGGTTCTGCTATGAATGGCACTCAAAATTCTACGGCTCAAAACCCGTCTATTGTTCCTGACCAAGCTGGAACCTTGAATGTGTCTTTGACGGTCAGTAATGCCAATGGCTCTGATAATTCTGGAACATTCTCCATGACAGTTAATATTTTGCCGAATGGATCAGCAGGTTGTCCGCCTGCTAATAATGAATGTTTTGGGGCAATTGATCTTTCTTCTGGTTTTGCTGCTTGTCCTTCTACCCTTACCGTTTTTGGAACGTATAATAATGCCACTGCAACTTCTGAACCAAGCGATATTGGCTTAACAGGCTATCTCAACAATCTTACGTCAAGTACGGGTGTGTGTTGTCTGTGTGAGGATGAAAACAATAGTGATACCAACGAACTACACAATACGCTTTGGTTTACTTTTACGCCCAATGCAGGCGGTGATTATTTGGTAGAAGCCATTGCACAATCAAGTACGAATGGCTGTGGTGGTACGTTAGGAACGTCTGAGGATTCTCAAATGTTGATTTACGAAAGTACGGATGGAACGTGTAACGCTCTAAATTTCTTCGATTGTAATGAAGATGGACCAAGTGCAACCGCAACGAACTATCCTGCGGGTGGAACATTTAACTTTAATGCAGGAACGACTTATTATTTAGTCGTTGATGAGTATTATGCCAATGGCTTGGAAACGGGTGATTTTTGTATTGAAGTAACCTACCAAGACAATTGTACTGCGCCTATTTTGGGCTGTACGGATGCAGCAGCTTGTAATTTTGATGCAACAGCCAATCAAGACGATGGTTCTTGTGAATTGCCTGATGGTTGTACAGATAATACGGCTTGTAATTTTGATGCGACGGCTCTATGTGATGATGGTTCTTGTAACTATTTTACTGCGGTTAGTTTCACAGCATTAAATGCAAGCTATTGTGATACAGACGGTAGTGTTAGCTTATTCACTAGTATCGGAGGCGGAACGTTTAGTGGTCCTGGTATTAGTGGCAATTCTTTCAATCCTGCCAATGTCACCAATAATTTATTGGGTACGACCATTACGATTACCTATACGGTTGTATCAGGTGGCTGTACGAACGTATCGACACAACAAACAGTGGTCAATGGCTGCTCTTTAAATTTAGCTGCGAAAGTCATTTTAGAAGGTGCTTTTGATGCCAATACAAATTTGATGCGAACCAATTTAAGACAACAAAATTTGATTCCATTAAGTCAGCCTTATAATGCTGCCCCGTGGAATTATAGCGGAACAGAAAGTGTGGCTTCTGCAAGTAGTTTCCCTGTTAATATGGTGGATTGGGTTTTGGTAGAATTGCGTACAGGTACACCGAGTGAAACGGGCAGTCCTACAACGACTTTGGTACAACAAAAAGCGGCGATTTTATTGGACAATGGTGATATTGTTGATACTGATGGCGTTTCGTCTTTATTATTTACCCAATTAAATGCGAGTTTAAACTATCACATTCTTATTCGCCATAGAAACCATTTAGACATTATTAGCAACAATACGGTTTCAGGAACAGGCACAGTTAATTACGATTTCACTATTGGCGTTGCAACGGCTTTTGGAACACAACAATTAAAACAGGTTGGTGGTATTTATGCGATGCATGCAGCAGATTATACAATTGATGGCGTGATTCAAATTTCTGACTTTTCTATTTGGAAACTCACCCCTGCCATCCTTCAAGTATATCATACCAATGATGGTAATTTGGATGGAACGGTACAAACGACAGATTACGATTTATGGGTGCCTAATGGTGCGAAGTTGGGACCTGTGGAGATACAGTAGTGCTGGTGACTGGTGACGAAGGACAGGTGACGAGTGGATGCTGAGTAGTTTTCGATTATGACTCATTGTATTATGATGAAATTCAAACTGTTTTACATCTATCTTTAAAAGCTCAAAATATTATCCCTATGCAAAAAACTATAATACTCTTATTGATTGGAGTAGCTTTGTTCTATGGTTGTCAAAAAGAAGATACATCCTCAGACGTAAATGATAACGATGAGATAGAAACTTTTTCTATATTTAAAGATTGGGTATTGGTTGCACACGAACGGACGTTCAATGAAACAAAGGAATTTCAGGACGAAGATGAACTTTATCCTGTCACTTTAAATTTCACTTCTGCTGATGAAATATGTGGCCATTATGATCCCAATACTTATCAGGGAAATTATCTAATTAATGGCAACTCAATTTCTTTTTCTATTACGGATTGGACAGACGGATACGCTTCTGATTGGTTTCTAAATTATGGTACAAACTTGGCTTACACAGGTTTGCAATTTGAGATTACGCCTGGCGGTGAATTAAAGTTGATAAATGAGGAAGAGGGCATTACCCTCATATTTTTGAGTAAAGAAGAATATAGTAATCTTTACGTTAATGTCGATTCTTTATATGCTTTCAATACAGGAGTTTGTGAACCTGATAGTATGGATATTCAAAATTCTTTACAAGGAACTTCTTGGGCTTTACATTGTGTGGAGACAGCCGAAGTCAATACCGTCAAAGAATTTGTACCGCCATTGACCGATACAACTTATCCCATTACCATGAGTCTCGTAGAAGGTGACACCCTCATTAGAGGAAGGTATGGTATAAATTACTATAATACGAAGTACCAAGAGACAGAAAGTGGTTTTTACATCAACGGTATCACTGCTACAGAGGCAGCAAATGTTTCTTGGGACAAAAGTTATTTTGACTATCTTCGTTTTCAACTTACAGTAAATAATTTAAAGGATACCCTAAAGTTAAGTAATAACAACAATGGCTCGCATTTAGGTGCTGTGCGACTATAGTAGGGTGAAAATTAAAACAATCACAAATGATTA
>Ga0209185_1000611_pt1 | contig 39160 bp, 32 predicted proteins | sample SidtaG_2_FD_187425 | JGI IMG/M metagenome (GOLD analysis project Ga0209185, IMG submission 187425) | Marine algal microbial communities from Sidmouth, United Kingdom - Sidmouth_Asex2 metaG (SPAdes) (version 2) | ecosystem: Host-associated > Algae > Red algae > Unclassified | place: Sidmouth... | reverse complement strand
CTCCCGAAGCCTTAGCCGCTTTTGCCTGTGGGGATAGAAAATCACGAGCAATAAATTTTCCGAGTGATCCCGAGTATAAGTCAAAGCCCATGTGTGGATTTCCTCTTAAAAAACTTAATAAGCTGATTCATCAAAGATCAATCTCATTCGCAAATTTTGGTTTGAACTCGCTTCGATAAAGTGGAGAGTGCTCTCTGTAAAGGAGGCATCCAGAGAGGCGTTTTTGGAGCGAGTTTAGGCCGCTTACTCCTTTTGAAATATATTCGGAACTTGAATTGAGTTTGATGTTTTGATGCAGAAAAGGCTTTTTAGCATCCACCTGATTTGCAGAGTTTCAGTTTTTTCAACTCTCGTGAATTGATGGAGGCGGGAGATAAAAAGGGTGCCCCTTGGAATAAGCATATGTCACCAACACACGTCCATCTTCCGTAATCGCAAACTTTCCTCCATTTTTCCAAAACTCTAGATAAGTATCAAAATTTACGGGGAACGAGCAAAGGGGTGCAAGTATGTAGGATTTTAGAAAAAAATCAGCAGCAATAGAGTAAAGAGCCTCGTCGAAGGCGTAAATGATATCAGATTCTTCCCAAAGGGCTTTATCGAAAACTCTTAATGACAAAATTCTGAAATCTTGATTTGTATTGTTACCGTGTTCTCTGTCGACATCTTCAATTGGAGCAAGAGAAAATTCTGAAGCAGATATCAAAGGCTGAAAGCTCTCATCTGAGCCCAAATTATAAATACGTTCCATTTCCAAAATGTGCTCTTTCGCCAATTCGATCAATCTCTGACTCGGCAATCGGTGCTTTGGCAGCGTGTAGAGGCTTCGATCAGATGTGCCGGAGCTCAACACAATTTCTAAGCGGCGCACCAATTCAATTGTGTGTGGAAAGAACTCGCACACGGTTCTTAACTCTTCATTTGTCAGGTTCTCGCCGAACATCCCGTGAAAATGCACCCACGGATCAAATCGCCGCGACATCTTTTCACCACTGGCGTAACGCACCCAATCCTCAACTATTTTTTTCATGGTAGGCCCTGGTTCATATCTAATGCTATTAGCGTGATGGGACTTTTGCCTGAATTTAAAAGATTATTCGAGTGTCTTAAAGTCGAGTTGACAGTTTGGAACGAGTTATGGCCGCAATCGGAAACATTACCAGCGGCCGTTGTGAAGCGATTTTTGGACGCTCATTTCACTAGCAACGGTCGGCATAATCTCTTTGGGCCCGCATCAGGTATAATTTCTCTTGATATGCTTTTTCCATCTCTTCGTCAGATAATTTTGGAAAAATACGCTCATACTTCGCTTTCTCTTTTTCAACTGACTTAGATAAAATACGATGCAAAAATTCTTCCAAGCCTATCACATTCTCATAGAAAACTAGGATGCAATCATAGCCGCCATTACTATCAAATGCTCCTATGGCATCAAAGTTAGCATCTCTCTTCAAGAAGCCGTCTTTTGTTACCTTTGTAAATCCAGGCACAATAATTTTATGTTTTCTCGATAAATACTGAAAATGGATAGCGGGCAGAAACCTCAACTGTTCTTTCCGGCCTTCGATTATAGCGCAGCCCATGAAAAACCCGTTTCTAGTAAAACGCAATCCGGATGATGGTTGTGCTGAGGTTAGATCAAGCTTGTAGATACTCATCAGTTATCCATTCATGGCAGTTTCTTAGGTAGAATATTCGATTTTCTGACAATATGCGAGAGGCCTTCTTTGGTCGGTTTAAGCCTCTGAGTTGAGCGGCTTACTTGGAGCGATTTTAGGACGCTCAGATTTCCTTAGGTAAGGCAACAATAGAGACTATAGAAAAGCAATATCAGGGTCGGGTGAAACGTGCCGGCAAAGCCAATTGAACGCGCTAAGGGATTATATCTATATCCAATGTAGAAGAGCGCCCTTGCGATAACAAACCAAATCCCCAACACTGGCAACAACCTAATGACCAAACTTTCGTTAGCAACAAGCCCAAAAGATATTACCGCCAAGCTGAATAATAACAATTGCTCAGAGGTGTTAGAAATATAGCGTAAAGTTAGATCGAGCGGCGTACCTTCAGCGGGCGCAGTACCATCTATGTTTTGACTTAAGTGCCGCGTTTTTGCTGCTAAGCCGATTCCCCAAGCTAGGGATAAAGCAGCCACTATTAGCGCAAAGCCGACAGCTTGATTCCTATCGCCTTCAAAGACGTTCAAATTATACCCAAGATATATGAATAGAGATGCGATCACCCATGAAGTGATAATTCCTGCAAGCACATATATTTTGGCATTTTGTTTCATAGGCTAACCTAGGATGCCCTCAGGGACCAAATTTTACAATGGTCTTCATTTGAACAACAACCGCTTTGTGTTGTGCCTTGATGTGGGCAAATCGTCCAAACATTACCAACGGCTGTTATGGAGCGATTTTAGGACGCATGGCTTCGTGTACCTTTCCGAAGGTTTGATAATGTTACTGAACTATGGCATGAGGCCATTACTAACCCTTCTTGTACCACCAAACCTGACTTAGATAGAGTATGGATAATCGTGACGAATTGGCAGGAATTTTCAATTCGAGCTTCCCTATGGGGCTTCTGGATTTGCAACAACCAACTTTAATCAAACAATTCGAAAAACTATTCACTAGATACACGGCCGAAAAATGGAGTGAGCCACCACACGATGGATTCATAAGGTATCGGGATGATAAGAGAGAATCTATCTGTAATTTCGCTCATTACCCTGGGCTTGGTTTTCATGTCTCTTTTTCAATTTCGGATAGAGTTACACTTGCATCGCTAGGCAAATGGCGAAGCCTTTCAGATAAAAGCAAATTTAAATATTTCGTTGATTACCATTCTGATTGCCCGGTTCCAGTCGGTGGTTTTATATCACCGTTGGAGACGTTTAAATATCTGGAAGCCTATGTGAGCGATCCAATCAACCTACCGCCTGTCGTCGACGGGGTGAACCCGCTCATTGAAAGTAAGCTTAGCCAGAGCCATCCTGAACATGGTGGTGAAGATTTGCCTGAAGGCATTGCGGATTGCTACAAATTTAACCCAGAATCCAAATTACTCTCACCTGTTTATCCGCTAGGCACACCTGAAGCAGAAAGAACTCACGCGGCAGTTCCCCTCAATTAAGCTAATTAATCGCGGCCAGCTACCCGTGGTTTTTGATGTATATGCATTATCCTATGCGAATACCGCCCTACCAACAAACATTACCAGCGTCCTTCTTTGGGCGACTTAAGCCTCTCAGCTAAAGACCGCGATGAGGATTAAATTGCCTTTCCAGTTATTGTTTTCTGGATGGCAAATTTTGCCATTTGATCACGTCGATACTCCAATGATCCCCCATCGCCGTAACTTGGCCGTGTGTTATGATGGCCCATGAGAATGCAACGCAGACCATAATCTATATCAGCCTCCAACATCCGTTTCTCAAACGCATGCCGAATTGAGTAAATTCGATGGTCCGGAGACTCGAACAAGCCATTAGCTTTGAACCGCTTCATAAGCGTCTGCGAAAGGATTGAGCCTTTGTCTCGATAGCGAGGAAAGCCGTTTGGCCTTTGTTGCATAGCTTCGAGTGAGACGCCCAGCAAAGGTATGTCGCGACTGGCCGATTTAGATTTGAGCTTACGGTTTGCCGTTGGCCTTATTTTCAAATGCGGAACTTCGGCATCTAAGATGATGTGTTCTTTTCGAAGGTTGGCAATTTCGCTTGGACGACAACCCGTCTCTATCAGTGCGTAGATGATGAGGCGGGCATCCTCGTTCAGCGTGTCCAGCGCGCCTTTTGCTAAAATCCGGTTTTCCAGCCAATCGACGGAGAAAGGCGGGATGTCTTTGTAGACAACATTCTTAAAGCGCAGATCATCGAAAGGATTGTCTCTTTTGGGTTCACCTTCGTATGACCAGTAAGACCGAAAGAGGATGCGGAGGTTCGTCAGGTCCTTATTGGCGCTATTACCGCTGCGAGGCTTAGAGCCGTCTTTAGGATCAACCTTCGCTCCCCACCATTCAAAGAAAGCCTGTCCATCGTGACGGTCGATTTCTGCCATAGGCTTGTCACCGCGCAGTTGGATGAAGTTCTTCACGGCGCGCGCTTTGACTTTACGCCAGTTGCGGCGTTGGTCCGGAGATTTCCCTTTCTGGTCACCAATACTAATCTTCTCGCAATAGAGGTCGAAGGCCTCGCTAATTGGGATTGAGGCTTTCGGGGCCGTACCAAGTAGCGCATCCGTTTCAGGGACGGCTTGGCGCGTGTTGAGACTGCCTTCTAAGGCGCGGATACGGTCAATGACCTCCGTCATATCGTTTTGGGCGGATAGCTCTTCGACAGGCGTGTAAATAAACCCGCGTGCAAAGGCCCGCGCTTTGGCTGCGCGGTAACGTGATACGGCAGACGCGTTCGAGCTTTTCGCCCCAGAAGAGGCGAGAGCCGACCAATAAAGATCATCGGCCTCAGCCAGCGAATCCCGTCTTGCTCTGGCGACTTCTCGCGACGATGTCTTGAGCGCGGACTTAATCAGCCCGCGTTTATCGACATGGGCATAGCGAAGCGGCACGCGCCGCACGTAATACCAACGCCCTTTTCGCTGTTTTAAATATTGATCGAGTGTCTTCATCTCGCTCATAATGTAGCCCATTTTGTGTCCCATTGTGTGGCCCAAAATGAAGGTATCTTTGAGGAGAACGCAGGTTTTCTCAGGAAAATATAAGTCTAATCAATGACTTATGCGGTTTCAATTTTGAGAAAATGGTGCCCCCACACGGGGTGCCCATCGTCCTGAGAACCTAATTATTACAATGATTTACGCTTTAGCGCAAGTCGATTGTGAGGCAAGGAGTTAGAAAGTTTGTAAGGCAGTTTTAACATATATTTTTTCAATATTCACTCATTTAGAACTCAGCGTACCGCGAGTTCGAAAATCAATTTTTGAAAATTTGGAGAAAAGGTTCTGAGAGCTAATCGAATTTAAATCCTATCGCTTCCTTCTCCTCAATTTCATTTGCTAAATCGATGAGTTGTTGAAATTTATCTGGATTTTTCTCAACTCCTATGCCCGCAGCATAAATTTCAGAAAGTTTTGTCACTGATGAGAGATCATTATCTGCAACTCCGATCTCCAACCATTCGATAGCTTCCTCCATATCCATCGAGTCCGATTCAACATCGGAGAGTACGTTTATTAACCAATGACGAGATATGTGGTTTCCTGCTTCCGCGCCCACCCTGAACCACTTTATCCGAGCTTTATCAGATGCATGAAATACACCGTTCTTATCCTTCACTCCAGCTTGGCCTGTCCTCAAAAGGTCACAAAGCGAAAAAAAGGTTGGCCAAATGGGTCTGAAATCATTTCCCTAAATTTGGACGCTGCTTCAGTGAACGGTTCATCCGCATCACTAAAATCCTTATATGCTCGTTTCCGCTCGAAAGCGTTTAAATCAATTAAACCATGATTTTTGAAGCGCGCCAGCACTGAAGAGATACAATTTGGCTTCGGTGACACCCAAATTCCTGGTGCTATCTCCAAATTCTCTCGCCACAGAATTGTTGGTTCCTCAACCAGCGTTTTAACTGGTGTTTCAAATGGCTTATCAATTGGCGCATCAAATTGTCTACGTCTAGAAATTTCGTTAGCCAGCATACTAGCAACAGATATACCGTTACGGGTACCAGTTCTCATATCAAATGAATAAGCATCAGACGTCAGCTTGGACACCTTTTCCATTATAGTCTCATCTTCGAAGAACGGATCATCAAAAGTAATCTCATAATGAAGAAATAACTTATTATAGGTCTTTTGTTCCTCTTGAAATACCCCAGTACGTTGGCCGCTCCATAGGTTGCGAAAACACCTATCTTGAAAGCTTGAGAACACATATGTTGCGAGCACGACATATGCGGCAAATGCAACTAATAGAATTATTAATATTTCCATTTAGAAATCGTATCATAAATCGCCGAATTAACAACCTGATTGGCCTCTTACCATCTGAGTAATTCACCGCCCAATCCCTCTCGACCGTCCAGCATCCCAATCAATACCGCCGCCGCTTAGCACTCGGCCCTTGACGCGCTTGCCCCACTTCTGTGTGTGATGGCTCTCCCACGGGACGAGGTAGAAGGCGCGTTGGGTTTCAATCATCGCATGTGGGCCGTGAGGGAGTTCGTTTTTCTGCGAGACTGTGCCTTCAATCAGCCGCCCCGCCTGCGCCGCAACATGGGCTTTGCCCGTCATACTCTCCAGCTTCGCTGTTGCGGCATTGAACCCTTCCGTTTCTAACGCTTTCAAATAGCCGCGCTTGTAGATGATAGAGGTTTTCTGCTCGTCTTGGCGCAACTCTGCATATCCCTGCTCAATGAGCCATGTGCGCCGCTGTTGGAAGGCTGTGTCCAGTTCGTTCGCAAATGCACTCGACCTTGTGCTTATGCCAGCAATGCCGCCTCTGCCCCAACTAACCTGTGCGCGGTCAAGCCAAGTTGCACCGGGGCTTGCGAGCTGTGCCTCCAAGTCTTGGCGCGAAAGCAGTTTCACACCCGACGCGCGGCCTTGCTTTAGGTCTAGCGCGATAGCCCGCTCTTCAAAGTCCTCTGGCACGCGCCAATCATTAGGGTCGCCGTCCTTATCCTTGCTCGCGACTTGCACCACACCTGCCTTAACGAGTGTTGCGAGCCGTAACCTGTGCGCCCGCATGTGAGCCGCACTTCTGCTGCCGCTACCGTCCACCCAATCCTCTGGGCCGCTAGTCGCTATCGCGTAATTTCCGACAAGTCCGTTACGAGGCTTGCCGTGATAATCCTTACCCGTCGCAAGGGCCTGAATGTTTCGGTCAACTGTCCGCAGGTTGGGCGGTGAGACCTCTATGATAGAGCCGACCTTCGCGGCTTCACCCGCCCGCGTGTCCATGCCCGTCTCAACTGTGCTAACATAACCGTCAGTTCCGTCGATGATGAACCTTACTTTACCGCCGCCTCTGGCGTCTGGGTTCATGCCTTCATCACGGCCAAGTGTCTTCGCAATCACGCGGCCAATGACACGGCGACCTGATAAATTCCCATCATAGTCCGTTCGGCCATCATTTAAGCGGACAGGGCGCTTAATATTTGCTCTATCCATAGCGGCGTGAATGTCTTTGTTTAGCTGCTCTCGCTGTTCGATTTGTCCAAGTGTTTTGAAGGCATCCTTGTCGACCCGCCAGAGGCCTTCATACTTTGACTGCGCCAAGCCCATTTTCTCAAGGTGTTTCATCCGCCCGATTAGGATGTGCCGATTCATAGGTGAGTCTTTGTCAAAGGTGCTCGCCGCTGACCCTGCGCGTAGGTCGATTGTGTTGTTAAGTTTCCCCATACCTTTCTCGATATGTCTATCCGCTGTCGTGACGCGCATTGCGTCCACCTCGCGCTTCATCTCCTGCTGGATGGCAAGCTCGGACTTCCACCCCAGCTCACGGGTCAGTTCTTCTTCAAGCCGTCCTCTTATGCCGCGCGATATATACTCGCCTGCGATGTTCAAGCCTTTGCCGTCATGGGTGACACCTCGCGCAATGATATGCGTGTGCGGATGTGCGGTATCAAAATGGTCAACCGCGACCCAATCCAGCCGCGTGCCCAAGTCTTCTTCCATCTGGGTCATCAGCGCTCGTGTTGTCTCTTTAAGGTTGGGCGTGCCGTCGCCGTTCACACGCGCCAGCTCTGCGCCGTCTTCGGGCGAGATCATTATCCGAAACTGATGCGGGTCGCCGCGTCCGTCAAAACTCTCCTGCGAGCGAGCGACAAAATCTCGCCCGTCAACCTCAACGCCGTCCTCTGGGCCGTAGAGCTGACCGCGCGTTGGGATCAACTCCGACGAGCCATCTAAACCCTCGTCTCGCTCCACACCTGCGCCTTCGCGCTGGAGGTAAGCCAAATGCCCGCGCGACACGGAAGACTTCGCATTTCGAAGTTTCACCACCCGCACTTTCACAATGGCGCGGCGGGCGCGGTAGCGATCTCCCGTGGCCTTATGGATGCGCCAGCCTTGCTTTGGGCCAATACCGCGCTCTAAAGCGGCACGGCCCTGCCTCTCGCGTTAAATCGCCCTGTGCGCGGCGAGGCGGGCTTTGTTAGTGTGCGCCGTCCTGAGACGGCCTGTCCTCTGACCAAGGCGGCGCGAACCCCTTGATGGAATCCCTTGTAGTTTGCCGGGATACTCACCTCAGCGCCTCGGCTGCTGGACTTGCGGGCTTTAGCTCTTAGGCGGAAATCATCTTCATTCGTCATTCGCCTATAATCGGGCAAAACAAGCGTGTTTGTCTCGAAGGAAGCCGTTTAGAAATTATAGGGAACGGGGAGTTTCTAGGTAATAGCGGGATAGAGCTACTTTGGAGGCATGACACACGAGTTGCCAAAATGGTGACACCCCGACTCGCGTAGCAAAAACAGAGCTTTAGCGTCGAAGTGCCCCCAAAAGGGCGGTTCGCTTTATCTTGCTAAAGCTCTTTTCTTTCTTAATCTTCCCTCCAGCGCCATACCTATCTAATTAATTACGCTCTTCCACAACAGAGCCGTCCGACGCGCCTGCCGGAGCCGCCCACACGAGCGGAGGCAGGGGCGTTGGACTCGCCGTAAAGCGGGGAAGGAATATGAGATCTTGCCGATTTTAAGGCAAGTGCGGGTGGCTTAAAACGCCCAGAACATTACTCTCGTATATTGGCAATAAGCGGTTATTGACTTATACTACCTGAGAAGATTGCGATATTTTTATCAAACTTCTCCAATGAACGATGCTTAATTTTCTTGACAATTGGGAAAAAATTTCCTACTTAGGAGGTCATCCGGTCGGTACCTCTGCTTTTGCAAGTGCCGGCCATTTTCATATCTGGGATACTGAATGAAGGAATATCCGAAGCCATATTTGGATGTTGAACAGCAAGTTGCATTGCTAAAATTCCGCGGCATGATTATCCCAGATGAGCCTAAGGCTAAAAGATATTTACGTCATATAGGCTACTATCGTCTTAGCGCGTACTGGTATGTCACAAGAGCAATCGAAGCAGATGGCAAAAAGCTCGATAATTTTGTTTCTGGAACGACCTTTGATGATTGCCTACGTCTTTATATTTTTGACAGAAAACTACGTATTTTGTGCATGGATGCGCTGGGAAGAATAGAAAACACTCTTAAAACTTCTATAGCCTTGAGGCTGGGTGAGCGTGATAAATATGCTCATTTAAAGCCAGAGTTTTTTGCATCTAACTTCACAAACTCAAAACCAAATTACTAGATTCTGCGAGGTAAGAACATTGAACCTCTAGTGCCTACATTTTTACGTGGAGAAGCAAATTACGATCGATGGGTTAGGAACCATAAAAAATCACTCAAACGCGCTGAAGCTGAAGATTTTGTTAAGCACGTGAGAAATCAATACGATGATTGTGAACTCCCTATTTGGATGGTGGCCAACCTTTGGGATATGGATGCCGCCAGAAGCTTGATGTCGGGCATGCAGACGGCCGACAAATTATATGTCGCAAAGTCATTCGGACTTCATAATAACAACGGAGATATTATTGTTAGTTGGTTCAAAACGTTGTGCTTAGTAAGAAACATATGTGCGCATCATGGGAGGCTTTGGAATCGCGGTCTCAGCAAATCACCTGCTTTAGGTAAAGTAGGTGTCTATCCAGCAATAGATTTAGTAAGAAACACTAATGGCAGCAGGGAAAAAATATTTTCTGCATTGACGCTAATTCAAATTCTCTTGAACCATATCTCACCCAATTCAAATTGGAAAAACAGAGTGGATGACCTTTTGACAGTTGATACACCAATCTTGAGCCACGATCTAAATATCGAAACGGAGATGGGGTTTTCTGAGAGTTGGCGACAACATCAGTTTTGGAATCTGCCGTAGAACAGGCAATTAGACCCGCAATACTCAATTTATTCACCTCTTTTACTCCATTAAAATCGTGGCGGATGAGTTATAATTCCTGCGTGGGTAAAGCCAAAAACATATCACCAAACGACTCAATAGAAGTGCCGTCTCGAGCTGACATTAAGCGCGGAATGACTATCGCAGCGCAGCTCGTTCAACGCTACGGCCCAAAATATTGGCCCGTTTTAGAGCGTCTTAAACGGGAATATGACGCGCAAGATGATCGCGAGTCGTTGCTTGCCTCGCTCCTATCGGACGCTGACCAAGCTGCATAAGCCGATAAATTCAGCCCTTAAATGGATAGCTTTGCAATAGCTCGTCGGTTACGGGATGCGCTATCTTAAACAGTTCATCCCGTCGGTAAGCGAGGGAGCCGCCATCCCCATATTCAGGGCGCGGGTTGCGGTGTCCCATCAATGTGCAGCGCAGTCCAAAGTCCAATCCAGCCTCCAACATGCGGTTCTCAAAGCTGTGCCTAAAGCTATAGATACGGTGTTGCTTTGTTGGGAATAGTGCTCTCGCTTTGAACGCTTTTGTGAGTGAAGCGCTCAATAAGTAACTTCTGTCCCGATAATGCGGAAAGCCGTTTGGGGCCTGCCGCATGGCTTCTAACGCAACACCGACAAGCGGAATGTCTCGGACGGATGCGCCTGATTTTAGCTCTCTGTCTTTGGTTGGACGAATGCGGATATGCGGCACCTCGGCGTCCAGTTTTATGTTCTCTGGTTTAATATTAGCCAACTCACTCGGCCTACACCATGTCTCTATGAGGGCCATGCAAAGCAGTGCGCCTTACCGATTGAGTCCTTCAAAAACATCAGGCGCGAGTATGCATGACCTGACCCAATCATCTTTAAACGGCAAAACCTTCGTTAGAATTTTGTCTTGGAATCGCATATTGCGGAAAGGATTTTCGCGTTCTTCCTCTCCTATATGCTCGAAGTATCGGCGATAGAGTTTGCGCAAACTGCCCAAGTCTTTGTTCCAGCTACTGCCGCTCATGGGCTTGGAGCCTTCCTTTGGGTGGATGCGCTCATGCCAGAATTTGCGCACAGCGTGGGCGTGTTGCGGGTTATCTCCCGCATATCTATGTCACCATTGATGTTGACGAAGTTCGCGACGGCGCGGCGTTTGATTTTAGAAAAGTTCTTCACTTGCTCCGGTGACTTGCTGGCGAGTTCGTCGGCGACGATCTCGGATAAGTATAAATCCATAGCTTCTGTGATGGTCGCAGAAGGCGTCTTGGCAACACCCAACAAAGCCTCGGCGTCATGTTCTTCTTTGGGCTGTGGGGCGTCTTGTAATGGCCCTAACGCCTGCAAGCGGTGCAATAAGTCCGTCACGGTGTCGCGCGAAATCAAGCTGTCCATTGGCTCATAGTTGAACCCTAACGTGCGGGCATGGTAGCTAACATCGCGATAGTTGGCTTCCCTTGGGGAAGTATGAAAACGGTTCGGCACTATCTCATGCCAACGCTGCTCGTCTGCATCTGCGCATATGTCTCTACGCTGACGGGCAACCTTGCGGCTGTCCGTGTCGAGGGAACGGTATATCAATGTGCGGTCGTCTATGTGGCTGACGGCCTTGGGCACGCGCCGCACATAATGCCATATATCACCGCGTAGCCGTAGGTACTGGTCGGGTCGTCTAATCGCCTTCATCCTGCCATCTCCTGTGTAGCCTTTTGTAAGGCAAGAAGTGAGGCAAATCGCGCGAGTTACCGTGTGGAAAGTACAAGGAAAAGGGATTTTCCGAGACTTTTCAGAGGCTTACGCAACTTGCTATGTTAGGAAAATGGTGCCCCCACACGGCGTCAAACTAAAAATAATTATTTAATTAAATCAACGGTTTAAGAGAGTTTTGGCGTCGCCGTGGTACACAAGAAATACCACGATTTGGTTCACAAACTACCATCTTTATGTTGTCTCTATAACTTGATTCTAAATGGGTGCCATCGTTCAATCAAAATCTCGAATCCTTTAATAAGGCGTGACACTAATAAAGTTTAGTGTATTATCCTTTAATAGCAAGAATCGTTATTAAAGGATATAATTGCGTGTCAGATATAGACCTCACACCTCGAATAGGAACGTATATCACAACGACGATGGTTGGCGAGTCTGTGAAGGCGTATGTCCCGTCTAACCTACCGCCCGTACCGCCGATTGATATGCAGTCGCTTTCCAACCTTGTGAGTGACGCAATGCTCGCGCTGGGCCGTTTGGACGGCGTTCGGTCTGTCGCGCCTGATACATCTCTGTTTTTATATATGTATGTTCGCAAAGAAGCGCTGTTATCGTCTCAAATTGAAGGCACGCAATCCAGCCTTTCTGACCTTCTCCTTTATGAAAACGAACAGGCGCCAGGTGCGCCTATCGACGATGTTGAAGAGGTTTCAACATATGTCGCTGCGCTTGATCATGGACTCAAACGGCTTGCAGGCGGCTTTCCGCTTTCCATGCGCTTGATGCGAGAGATGCACGGCATTCTATTATCAACGGGTCGTGGCAGCACGAAACTACCGGGAGAGTTTCGGCAGTCTCAAAACTGGATTGGCGGCACGCGCCCTGGCAACGCAATCTTCGTCCCGCCGCCTCCTGGCTCAGTTCTTGACCTGATGACGGATTTGGAAAGTTTCCTGCACGCAGATGATGATCTTCCGGCGATAGTTAAAGCTGGCATTGCTCACCTGCAATTTGAAACCATCCATCCGTTTCTTGATGGCAATGGCCGGTTAGGGCGCCTCATCATTACGCTCTATTTATGCTCGGAAGGCATATTGGAGGAACCGCTTTTATATCTAAGTCTCTTTCTTAAAACACATCGCACGATTTACTATCAGCTTCTCAATGAGGTCAGAGATCATGGGCGCTGGGAAGTCTGGTTGGAGTTCTTTTTAACCGGTGTCAAAGAAGTAGCCGAGCAAGCCAATGGCGCTGCGCGGCGTATTACAAAAATATTCGAAGATGATACGAAGAGAATAGCGAAACTAAAACGCGCTGCGACCATGGCGCATAAAGTTCATGGAGTCATGCGCCAGAGGCCAATCGTCACCATTTCCCTCGTTATGGAGCTTTGTAAAACAACGGCCCCTACAGCAACAAAAGCCCTCGGCAATCTGATTGATCTTAGGGTCGTCCACGAGATAACAGGAAAAGAACGGGGGCGCATATTCGCTTATTCTGAATATTTGAAAATCTTGGATGAAGGCACTGACCCCATTTGAAACCGAGAACCGTAATTGCGCTCCGAAGAAGCTAATTCATAACTGCGGTCAGTTGAAGTGTAATGGAAGCAATTATCTAAAATAAAGAACTATTTATTTCGCAACGATTCGTTGCAACTTGTATGAATCTATTTATGCATACTTATATATTGGGAAAGAATCTTTAAGGTGATACATGACAGGTGAAAAGAGGTTCATGGAGAACCCGATTCTCAATTCTCCTTATACGCCACCTGCACAACATCATATACTTTCGGTGGATAAAAACTCGCCTGAATGGGGGAAGGTAAAACAGGGTAGACGTTTATCCAACTTAGCAACTCCAGCTGTTCCAAAAAGTGGAAAATCAGCTAAGCTAAAATCTGGTGACCTTTTCAAAACAAGTGAAGAAACTCACGCCCTCATAAATCGCATTAGAAAAGATGTTGAAGCTTGGCGCAATTTACCCTCACCTAAACAGTGGTCTGTAACGCCTACGACAGAGAAATTATTGAAGTATTGGCGCGCTCTTGATCCCATGCAGGGAATACGTCCATTTTTCTGCCAGATGGAAGCTGTTGAGACCGCCATCTGGCTTTATGAGGTGGCCAGAAAAGATAAGAAATATGCCTATGCGCTCGCGGGAGTGAGAGACGGCAATAGGGATGCAAACCCCGAAATTCTGAGGCTGGCATTTAAGCTTGCAACAGGGGCGGGTAAGACAACCGTTATGGCTATGCTCATGACGTGGCAGACACTGAACGCTGTTCGCAATCCGGGCTCTAAGTTTTTCACGCGATCATTCTTAGTTATCGCGCCCGGCATAACGATTAAAGATCGCTTACGGGTTCTCGAACCCGAAGGCGCTGATAGTTATTACATCGACCGCAACATTGTGCCTCGAGACATGATGGCCGATATGCAACGCGCAAAAATTGCGATTACAAATTATCATGCCTTCCAGCGGCGCAATAAAATCAAACTCTCCAAAGGTAACAAGGCCGCAATTGCGGGATGGCGTAAGGAAGAAATCGACACGCTCGAAACCGAAGGTGAAATGCTACGGCGCGCTATGCCAGAGCTAGTCGGAATGAAGCAAATTTTGGTCATCAATGATGAAGCGCACCATTGTTACCGCGAAAATCCAGCGTCCAAAGAAAAAAAGGATGCGGAAGGCCGAGAGAACAACGATGCCGCACGAGTGTGGATTAAAGGCATTGCCGCGGTTCAAAGACACATGGGCCTCTTAGGGCAGCCAGCAAAAGGGAAGATAACATCTAAATCTATTCCGGGCGTTATTGACCTTTCAGCCACTCCGTATTTTCTCAAAGGCTCAGGCTACCCTGAGGGTTTCCTATTCCCCTGGGCGGTTTCAGACTTCCCGCTCATCGAAGCTATTGAGTGCGGTATTGTTAAGCTGCCGCGCGTTCCTATTCTAGACAATCATCCGACTATGGACGGCAAGCCTATCCTCGGAAATTTATGGGAGCACATCGGTAAGAAGATGCCGAAGAAGGGTCGAAAAGCTGGCGGCGGCGGCGCTGACCCAGCGGACTTACCGGAGCTTGTGCAAACAGGCCTAAAGGCTCTCTATGACCATTACGTGCAGACTTCGGATCGCTGGGATCGCGCAGGCCTAGATGTCCCTCCCGTTTTTATTGTGGTGTGCAACAACACAGCCAGTTCGCAAATGGTCCATGATTGGATTGCTGGCTGGGAGCGCGAGGAAACCCCTGAGCTTCGCGGAGAAGCTTTTCCCGCAAACCTGCCAATGTTCTCTAACTTTGACGAACATGACAATCGTCTATCTCGTCCCAAAACCTTCCTGATCGACAGCGCGCAATTCGATAACCCTGATGCTATCAAACCGAACTTCCGAAAAGAGATGGAGGGTGAAATTGAGCAGTTCCGGCTTGAATTCCCGAATAAATCAATCGATGATGAAACACTCTTGCGAGAAGTGATGAACACGGTTGGCCAAAAAGGCCGACTAGGCGAAAGCATACGCTGTGTTGTCAGTGTCTCGATGCTGACGGAAGGCTGGGATGCAAATACAGTTACGCATGTCTTTGGTTTGCGTGCATTCGGTTCACAGCTCATCAGTGAACAAGTCATGGGTCGAGGTCTGCGCCGTGTCAGCTACGACCTGAACGAGGATGGTAAATTCAATCCGGAATATGCAGATATTTTAGGCATACCATTTGATTTTATTGGCGAACCAACAGCATCGACAATCTCGCCGCCAAAGAAACCCATTCAAATTAGATCTATGCGTGAGCGGGATAATTGCGAAATTACGTTCCCGCGTGTTGTCGGTTACAGAACAGAACTGCCACCTACTCGGGTTGAAGCCGACTTTGTTGAAGACTCCCGCCTCACCATAACCCGCGAAATGGTTGGGCCAACTGAAACGGTACTGGCTGGTGTTGTTGGCGAGACAACAGTTATTCGCCCAAATGAACGCGACTATACTCTGACTCGGCCTTCATCCCTTATATTGAAACTTGCTGGGGAACTTGTTCGTGCCAAGTATCCGAATGACGATGGCAGTTTCGATATGCGATTATTCAATCGTGTGCGCCCCGTGGTGCGTAAATGGTTGGACGACTATCTTACCTGCGGTGACGGCACGTTTGCAGGTATGTTGGAAATCCAATCCCTAGCCAATCGCGCAATTGAAAAAATCCACGCTGCGATTGAGCGCGCCAATCAAAGACGCTCAGAAGATGGCGAAGTCACGCCAATTGTTCGGGCTGTTATTGATCCCATTAACCGCACTGGCTCTACGCGGTTTGTCGGTTTCCCTACCACGAAACCTGTTGTGACGACCGATATGGGACTCGGAACCCCTAAATGTCAGGTCAATAATATTGTGCTGGATAGCGGCTGGGAAAAGACAATGGGCATGACGCTACAAAAGCATCACAAGGTAATATCCTATGTAAAAAACCAAGGTGTCGGTTTCACCATCCCTTATAAAAAAGGCACGGCCTCACACGACTATATCCCCGACTTCCTTGTGCAGTTGGATGTCGGCACTGAGGAACCATTGAACCTGATTGTCGAGGTTAAAGGCAAGCGCGATGATGACGCCGCAATCAAAGCCGAAGCCGCGCAAACTCTTTGGGTGCCATCTGTCAATGCTGATGGCCGCTTTGGACGCTGGGCCTATCATGAGTTCAAAGACGTGTGGATGATGGAAACGGAATTGGAAGCGATGGTGAATGAGATGATTGAAGGAATTTCTGGAAGCAAACCAAAATGAGAACAGTCAGCTATTTTTCGCCCTATAAGCAGAGTGAGAACACGGTCACAAACGCTGTGCTTTTATTGTTGTCTCACATCCATAGAAATACCCCTGATATCTTCGAGGCGTTTTTAAAAGATATAGCGGGGCAGGATATTGCTGTAGGGCCTATATTTGCCAATCAGGACTCAAAACCCTGCGGCAAAAGTGTTGTTGATGCTGTAATTCGACAAACCCCGATTGAGATAAATATAGAAACCAAAATCACACATGGTGACAGCTTGGATACGGACCAACTCCGGCGACATGCCGAAGGGATGAAGACAGAGGCTAAATCAGACCGCCGTGTTCTGCTCGGACTTACCCCGAGTCCATTATCTTTTGACTTGAAAAATGAAGCGAACGCTATTTGTAAAAAGTTGAACGTTTCATTTATTAGTCGAACATTTGAGGAGATCGTGGCTTATTTTGAAAATACCGTCCCCGAGTTCCATGAAGACCTAAATGCAATATTGGGTGATTTTCGAGTATACCTTTCGGATAATGGGCAACTTCCTCCGTCTCAAAACCGAATGCTTATTAATCCCTGCGGCGACAGCCTTGACTCAAATCGTGACTTTGGAATTTATCATGACCAACCTTATAGGTCGAAAGTCATGTCCAAATATTTGGGATGTTATGATAAGAAAGCTGTGCGTTTGATTGGTGAAGTTTATGCTGTCATCATAGCTGAAGTGCAGAATAATGAACTCGTCATTCATGAGCAAATTGAATTACCTTGGCAGGCGCAGTGCCATGATATTAACGCGGATGATAAGCAGCGAATAATCAACTTAATCCAAAACTCTCCCTACTCAGACTTGGGGGAAAGACCTAGCCGATATTATTTAACCCATGGTTTTGAAGAGACGGAATACGAAAAGACATCTCTGGGGGGCATTCAGGGGCATCGTTATTTCGCCTTGGACGGAAAAGACGGCAAACTTCAGACGCTTTTCGAAAAATCATCAGAGCAGCCAAGCCTATCTGAAATTGTCAGCGCTCTGAAAAAGGAAACATGGGAATGACTAACCAGATTTTTTGTTTAGAGGTAGCGCAGTAATGGCGAAAAAACCTAAGAGCCCTAAGGGCATTGATGCTTATGATCATGAGAATTCGCGGCTGAATACGCCGACGGCGGAGCTGTCTGGGATTGCGGAGGCTATGGAGGCTACTGCGCCTATGAAGCCCACTAGCTACAAGCGGGCTTATCCTTTGGCGGAAGGGGTTACGCGTGAACGCGAGAAAGATTTCGACCCACAGATTATTTGGGATGGGGCAGAGCTGAAACTCACAGATGCGCAAATAGATCAACTGATTAAAACGGGCCGAGTGGAGCTTGGCCATGCCCAGCTAACGTGGCGCGGGAAAGATACGCAGGATTGGTCTGACCTTGTCGTCAATATTCCGCCAATTTATGTGCAGGAAAAAATCCATCCGCAGGCGATTATCGCCGAGCTAAAACGCGCGACGTCGGAACGTAAGGACGCCAAAGCCGTTGACGCAGGCGAAGCGCCGCCGGATTTATTCGCCGAGAGCTTTACGCCGCTCGATCCTGAAGCCACGACAGAATTTTACCAACATGATGTCGATTGGGCTAACCGTTTAATCCTCGGGGATAGTTTACAAGTCATGGCGAGTCTCGCTGAACGAGAACGCCTACGCGGTAAGGTGCAATGTATATATTTCGATCCACCTTATGGGATTAAATTTAATTCCAATTGGCAGGTGAGTACAATGTCGCGGAACGTTAAAGATGGCAAACTCGACAGCGCCACCCGCGAACCCGAACAGATGAAAGCCTTTCGCGATACATGGAAAGACGGCATCCATTCTTATCTCACCTATTTGCGCGATAGGATGACTTTGGCTAGAGACTTACTAACAGACAGTGGAAGCATTTTTATACAAATTGGCGACGAGAATGTGCATCGTGTTCGGGCGTTAATGGATGAGGTCTTTGGTGAAGAGAACTTCATAAGTCAAATATCATTCATCAAAACGACGAGTGCAACTGCGCGCTACTTACCGACAACTTCAGATTTTATACTATGGTTTTCTAAAAATCACAGCAGTCTTAAATTTAGAAACATTCTTAAAGACAAAGTCTTGGGTCAAGCTGGAACAACCCAGTACGTTTTTGCTTTAACAAACGAAATGGACGACATTAGAATTGCAACCAGAGAAGTACCTAAAGGTGCATCTGTGTTTGCTGCGTCAGACATGAAAGGCCAATCTGGCAGTCAGAGCACTCAATTCCTGCAACCTTTGGAAGGAAAAAGTTTTCATTTTGGGAAGGGCGGGTGGAAAACCTCAGTTAGCGGGATGCAGAAAGCAAAGCGAGCACACCGCCTGAAAGGCATAGGCAAAAGCCTAATGTATCGCCGACATTTGTCTGACTTTGGAGTATACCCAATTACGAATAACTGGGACGATGTACTTTCAACAGGGTTTTCTGATCAGCGTTTTTATGTCGTTCAAACTGGCGCTAAAGTGGTTGAGAGATGTCTCTTGATGGCCACTGACCCCGGCGACCTCGTGCTTGACCCGACTTGTGGCTCTGGCACGACCGCAACAGTTGCCGAGCAATGGGGACGACGTTGGGTTACGATTGATACGTCGCGTGTGGCGCTAGCGCTGGCGCGGACACGGATTATGAGCGCACGTTATCCTTATTATCATTTGGCGGACAGTTCGGAGGGCCGCGCGGCGGAAATGAAATTGACGGGTAAGCCTCTGCCCGAGGTCAAAACCCATGGCGATATTCGCCAAGGCTTTGTCTATGAGCGCGCGCCGCATATCACTTTAAAATCTATCGCTAATAATGCCGAAATTGATATTATTTGGGAGAGCGCAGAAGAAACGCTGAAACCTATACGCGAAGCTATGACGGCGAAGCTCCCTGCGGATTGGCTTGCCGCTTATCGAGAGCAGCAAAATTACGATGTCGAGGTTGGCCCAGACATTCAGGAATGGGAAATTCCGCGTGAGTGTCCTGACGGATGGCCTGCGGATTTGCACAAAGACTTCTGGGATCAACGCATTGCCCGCCAAACCAAAATTGATGAGTCCATTACCCGCGCCGCAGATGTGGAAATGCTTTATGATCGCCCGATAGAGGACAAAACCAAAGTCCGCGTTGCGGGGCCGTTCACGGTTGAGAGCCTGTCGCCGCATCGTATTGTCCCGCTGGATGATAAAGAGGATGAGATTCTTGAAGGCCTCAACCCGACACAGCGCGCCCGCCGCGAAAGCCCGCTGGTCGATGATGTGGACTACGTGAATGTCATTCTAGAGAACCTACGCACCCACGGCGCGCAGCAAGGTAACAAAGATGAGCGTATTGATTTTGTCGATGTCGTGAATTGGAACGGCACGAACCTTCATGCCGAAGGCGTCTTTATCGAAATGAGCGAAAGCGATGAAGAAGTGCAGCGCCGTGTCGGCATTCAAATCGGCCCGGAATATGGAAGCCTACGCCGCGCCGACATAGCCGCCGCCGCCCGCGAAGCGCATGAGGCTGGCTATGATATGCTGCTTTCCTGCGCTTTTGCATTTGACGCTCACGCGTCGGATTTGAACAAGCTTGGGCCGTTGCGGATTCTAAAAGCCAAAATGAATCCCGATCTGCATATGGCCGAGGATTTGAAGAACACGGGTACAGGCAACCTCTTCCTCATTATTGGCGAGCCTGATATTGCAGACCCTATTGTTGGCCCTGATGGACGTTTGACGGTGGAATTGCGCGGTATGGATGTCTTCGTCCCTCGCACAGGTGAAATCCGCTCCAACGAGCTTAAAGACATTGCCGCGTGGTTTATTGACACAGATTATGACGAAGAAAGCTTCTTCGTCCGTCACGCCTATTTCCTCGGCGGTGGCAGTAGCGATCCCTATAAGAGCCTGAAAACCGCGCTCAAAGCCGAGATTGACCAAGAAGCTTGGAGCACGCTCTACAGAAACGTAAGCCGACCGTTCGAGAGACCCAAGACAGGCAGAATTGCGGTAAAAGTCATCAATCACTTTGGCGACGAAGTGATGCGGGTTATGAGTGTTTAGGAGAAATAGTTAAATGGCCAAACGAGACAAAACATTTGAGAACGAGTGGGTATGGGTGAAGAACCAGAGTCTAGCTACTGCTGCCCGGGAGGCAGGTTTCGACCTCGCAATGTTCGATCAATATTCTGAGGACACTCAAAAAGAACTCCGTAAAAAGAGTGTGCGCTACGTCATCCGTAATATTGAAGACGCTTTTGAAGAGCTGGCAGATTACGAACTATCGGAAGTATCATACGGCGTTTACGTAATACGTTTGTCTGCGCCATTCTCTGTTCAATATCGAAATTCCGATTGTGAGGATGAAGGTGAAACAACCTCTCAAGTAATTTACATTGGCAGGGGTAACGTAGTTAGCCGCCTAAAAGGACATTTTGAACGTAAGCTATTTGACTTTATGCAAAGTCTATCGGGTGCTGAATTTGACATTCAAATTTTAGACCCTGCTTCGGATCATTACAGCAAGAACAATCTGCATATGCAGATTGAGTATGATCTTCTGGAGGCATTTGCAGATAGGATCACATGCGTTAGCAAGGGGTATCCTTTACTGAATAAAAAGCCGGGGGACTCCGCTGGACTCGATTACTGTGGAGATAAGTGGGAACACCCATTGCGAAAGCGGGACAAAAGAAAGATAGAATGGAATATATCCCCAACCGATAACTGGCGAACGCTAAAGCTCGACTAATGAATAGTTTTGTATCGCCATATATGCGCCACGCAATTCCAGCTAAAGAATTAATTGATGGGGTAAGTCTGCGCGGATATTTAGTAAGCTACAAAGAGCATTATACATACTTACTATGTCGTCAGAATGGTATTCCGTTTTATGCAGGTAAAGGACAAGGGTTACGTGTTTTCTGTCACCTTCGAGACGCGCTAAACACAATAGAGAAAACGCATAAGCTAAATGTCATTCGGAAAATCAAGAAAGCCAACGGGCAATTAGGTTATTGGATTGAGAAACATGCTACGCATGAGGGGGCTATCAAGAGAGAGATAGAACTCATCCGCTCCATAGGTCGGTATGATCTCGGGAAAGGGCCTTTAACGAACCAGACCGACGGAGGCGAAGGCACGTTAAATCTCTCCGCAGAAAGTAAGGCTAAACAGCGAGAAACTTTGGCTGGGACGAATACAAGTTCAGATGATAGAAATACAGCAAATGCTTTTTTTGCAGAGCTGGTGAAGGTTCGCTCTGTACCAATAAAGCCAACAAGCGGCCGATACAAAATCGACAGGCTTTTTCGAAATCGTAACAGTTTCAATTTTTCAGAACGTATGTCAGGCGCTCTAGTCGCATCTGCGATGTCTAATGAAATACTGCTTGAAGAGGGCGCTGTAATTCCAAGGCGTTTTTACGTCGATGGAGTTGAAATGATTATTGAAAACGGTTGTGGTCGAGACATGTTGTCTTCTGGTGCCGTAGTGCTTCAAGATGATACCCCTAAGTATGAAACGCTATGGCTGAAAAAATCAGCTATCGATTTCTGCAAACTTCATTTAGGTGCAACTACTCTTGTTTCGGCTGGAGTGCTTTTGGAAGGATTGGGATGAACACTTACCTTTCGGACACGTTCCTCGCGGCTCTAATTAAACTCGACAATCAGTCGCAAAAGGCAGCGAAGTTGACGGCGTTTGAGTTGCAGACCGACCCTACTGGGAAAGGGAAATCATTTCACCGCATTACGGCGTCAAAAGAGAAAGACTTTTGGTCGGTGCGGGCCAATCGAGATATTCGCCTGATTGTTCATAAGTCCGCCGACCGTTTGACGCTCTGCTACGTGGACCACCATGACGACGCTTACGCTTGGGCAGAGCGCCGTGTATTTGAACGGCACCCAAAAACGGGAGCGCTTCAAATTGTTCAAGTCGTAGAGCGTGTCCGCGAAGTTATGGCGGAGGTCGATATAACGCAACCCGCTGACCTATTCGTTGAAGCGGCCTCAACGCCTAAATCTGCCGAGCCCGTCGTCTTTCCTCTCGCAGACATTGGTGCCGACACACTGCTAGATTACGGCGTGCCGCAAGACTGGGCAGAACTTCTGATGGTCAGTTCTATGGCTGACGCTATGCAGGCCGCAGACCATCTGCCGGGAGAGGCTGCTGAAGCTGTCAGAGTTTTCCTTGCAGGCGGAACGCCAGCGGCACCCGCACCTGCCGAAGCGATCGAAGCACAACGGTTCCGCATGGTCGAACATCGCGACGAATTGGAAGCTGCTTTGGAATTCCCATGGGACCGTTGGACCGTGTTCTTGCATCCATCGCAACGTCAATTCTGTGAAGCAGATTATAAGGGCCCGGCACGCGTTGCAGGTTCAGCGGGGACAGGGAAGACTGTCGTTGCGTTACATCGTGCGCTTCGATTGTCGCATGGTGAGGGCGCCAATGTTTTGCTCACAACATTTTCAGATCCCTTGTCTGGAGCGCTTAAAGAAAAGCTCGGTATATTAAATGGCGGAGAAGCTATTGTACCCCGCGTTAAGGTTTCTAGCTTTCTGAGCCTGGCTAAAGAGTTGTTTGAATTAGAGACTGGAAACCGACCACGTATGGTTGGTCGTGATGCTATTATACGTCGTCTGACTAAGATCGCACCGGATGATAATCCAACATTCCTAACCAACGAATTTGAAGATGTTATCGACCCTTGGCGCGTAGAGAGTCTGGAAGACTATCGTGATTTAAAACGTACTGGTCGCCGCTCGCGGATTGGACAGAGTCGTCGCGAGCTGATTTGGCCTTGGTTCCAAACTTTACGTGAAGGTATGAAAGCGCGCCATGAATTGACAGAGGCGCAACTTTTTGCATGGATTGAGGACTTATATAAAAAGCGTGAAAGAAAACCATTCAGTCATATTGTTGTCGATGAAGCGCAAGATCTTGGCGTACCTGAACTTCGCTTTCTTTCTGCCCTTGCGCCTGAGGGACTCAATCGTCTCTTCTTCGCTGGGGATTTGGGCCAACGTATTTTTAAACTCCCTTTTTCTTGGAAAGCTCTGGGAATTGACGTGCGGGGGCGATCAGGCACGCTCAAGGTAAATTATCGAACATCACATCAAATTCGAGAATGTTTGGATAGGCTGTTACCTGAAAAATTATCAGACCTAGATGGGCTTGTTGAAGACCGACGTGGAACCATAAGCGTCTTCAACGGGCCTATCCCAGAAGCTATCTCTTGCAAGGACCAATCTGAAGAAACCGAAAAAGTTTCGGTTTGGGTTCAGGCTCGGTTGGATGAAGGTATAACGCCTGAAGAAATCGGAATTATTGTCAGGTCGCAGGACCAACTTACTCGAGCACAGGCGGTGGCCGATAAACTCGGTTTATCTGTACAAGCCTTGCTTGGGCAGGCGCGGCCTCAGGTTGGTTTGCTTTCTGTAGGCGTCATGCAATTAGCTAAAGGTTTAGAGTTCCGTGCTGTTGCTGTGATGGCTTGTGATGCTGAAATTGTACCACTCGAAAGACGTGTTGAGGGGGCGGAAACGCAAGACGATTTGGACGAAATATGGCAGACAGAACGTCAACTGCTTTACGTGGCCGCTACTCGCTCTCGCGAAAATTTACTGCTTTCAGGTGTATCTCCTGTCAGTGAGTATTTTGATGATCTTTTGGGTGAGGTTTGAGAGAATGAATTTGCATAGTCTCTCAACTACAATAGGAAAAAGAATTACTGTTAGTGTTAAAGTGTAAGGTGATAGGTCGCCAATGTACAATATAACTGGTAAATTGACTTTCTCACCATCAGACCTGATTACCTTCATGGAGTCAGAATACGCGTCTGCGATGGAGCGGCTAAAACTTGAAGACGCCTCAATTGCTGAATTGATGGATACCCAAGACGTGGTTCTCGCGAGCCTGCAAAAAAAGGGCTATGCGCATGAGCATGCGTTTACTGAGCGTCTTAAGGGTCTGGGCAAGAATGTGTTGGAGACTAAGCGGGCGACGCCTCAGCAGACCTTTGACGCGACCTTGGAGGCCATGAAGGCGGGGCAAGAGGTTATTACCCAAGGCTATCTGTCTTTGAGTGAATTTAGCGGGTTTACGGATTATCTTGTTCGCGTGCCTGGGGCCTCTAATTTTGGTGATTATCACTACGAGGTATGGGACACGAAGCTCTCCAAAAAACTGAAACCTTACTTTGCGGTTCAACTTTGCAGCTATATTGAAATGCTTGAGGCCATTCAGGGCGTAAGACCCAAGCAGATGGTTTTCGTCTTAGGCGATGAGACGGAGGCGAGGCTGAATGTCGATAATTACTTTGCCTATTATCAAAATCTAAAATCAGCATTTCTGGCGTTTCATGCGGAGCCACCGCAAGGTTTGCCGGACCCAAATGTGAGTAAGAGCTATGGCCGTTGGAGTGATCTGGCCCATGGGCAGCTTGTTGAGCTCGATCATCTCTCGCTTGTCGCCAATGTGTCTCGTTCCCAAGTCAAGAACTTGGAGAAAGCGGGCATTTTGACAATGCAGACTTTGGCAGATAGCGCGCTTAAGAGTATTCCTAATATGAGCGGCGATGTATTTGCGCGGGCTAAAGCGCAGGCCAAATTGCAAATTGCGTCGAGGGGTAAGGAAAAGCCAGACTATATTATTCTACCGCATGAAGCGGGCGCACAGCGCGGTCTGGCTATACTTCCGCCCCATAGCGGGAATGATGTCTTCTTTGATATTGAGGGCTATCCGCATATTGAGGGCGGGCTCGAATATCTCTGGGGTAATACTTACTTTGATAAGAGCGGGGCCAAGCAGTTCAAAGAGTTTTGGGCGCATGATTCCAAACAAGAGAAAACAATATTCGTCGAGTTTATCGATTGGATTTACGGCTTATGGCTCGAAGACCCCACTATGCATGTCTATCATTATGCCAATTACGAAATTGCCGCCATACGCAAGCTGATGGGGCGCTACGGCGTGTGTGAGGAGAAGGTAGATAACCTTCTGCGCAATAATGTCTTTGTCGACCTTTATAATGTCGTGCGCCACGGCATTATGATTGGCGAGCCGCGATACTCCATCAAAAATGTAGAGCATATTTACCGTCCAGCCCGAGAGACCGATGTGGCCTCAGGCGGCGAAAGTATCGTTGTATATGAGAACTGGCGTGAAGACCCCGATGGCCTGACGTGGGAAACCTCGAAGGTTCTCAACTCTATTCGGGATTATAATATTGATGACTGCGATAGCACACAGGAATTGACCGTTTGGCTGCGAGCCGAGCAAGTTCAACATGGTATATCCTATCTCGTGCCTGATGGCGTTGGCGAGAAAGAGATGCCCGATGAGGTGACTGAAATCACCCAATTGCGAGACCGTCTATTGGAAGCGTCTGAAGCGGAAGCTGATGTGAAACGCGCGGCGCTGTTAGAGGTTTTAGCGTGGTCGTTAGAGTTTCATAAGCGGGAAAATAAGCCAACATGGTGGCGTCTCTTTGAGCGGCTAGGATGGACGGAGCTTGAGTTCTTTGATGACATGGACTGTCTTGCAGGGCTTATACGTACCTCAACTGAACCGTATCTTCGAACGTCACGGTCACGCAATTACATCTATGAATACTCTTACGATACGGATCAGCCCTTCAAAGGCTCTGGTAAGACATTTTATGTACTCGGTGAAGACGGAATGAAAATTGAGAAAGAGGAATATGACCCTGACGCGGGACTCATATCCTTTTCCTATAAAGAAGCTTTGCCGAATAGGCTGAATATTCTCCCCGACCAATTTGTTGGGCCTAAACCTATTCCAGCGGCGATTAAAACAGTTATCGAAATTTTATTGGACACTGATTTTAAACCTTGCGCGATTGTAGATTTTTTAACGCGGTCTCGGCCTCGTATAACTGGCTCTGCTGATGGCGACATTATCAAGGCTGATACTGATTTTATGACGGAGATCATTCAAGGGGCGACGAATTTGGATAATAGCTATCTGTGTATTCAAGGTCCGCCCGGCGCTGGGAAAACCTATACGGCTAAGCATATTATCGGTGAGCTACTCCGCCAAGGCAAACGGGTGGGTGTGTCTTCCAATAGCCATAAGGCCATTATCAACTTGATGACGGGCGTTGCTGAATATGTTGAAGGTGAGAATATAGATTGCAACATTGTCAAGGCGGGAGGCGATAAAGAGGACGCAATTTTTGAACGTGATAACGTCAAATTTATTAAAGCCGTTAAAGATTTTGTTCCTCAGGATGCTTGCTGCTTTGGCGGTACGGCTTGGGCCTTCAGTAATGAACATGTCAAAGACAGTTTCGACTATCTGTTCATAGACGAGGCGGGGCAAGTGTCTGTCGCCAATATGATTGGTATGAGCCAGTCCTGCAGAAATATCATTCTGATGGGCGATCAGATGCAGCTAGGTCAACCGATTCAAGGCACCCACCCCGGCGAGAGCGGTATGTCTATTTTAGACTACCTTCTTGAAGATCAAGCCACTATTCCGGCGGACATTGGCGTGTTTTTGCCAAAGACCTTTCGCATGCACCCTGATGTCTGTGAGTTGATTTCACGGCAAGTCTATGAGGGTAAACTCTCTTCTGATGCTTGCACGGATAAGCATGTTGTGCAGACGGTTGGGCCGTTGATTACGCAGCAATCAGGTGTCTGCTTTGTTCCTGTTGTCCATGAGGGCAATACGCAAGGGAGTCCTGAAGAAGTTACTCAAATTACAGCTATAGCCAATGAGCTTATTGGAAGTTCTTATTGGCCGGACCCTGACGGAAAGGCGCGGCGGATTGGTTGGGGCGATATTCTATTTGTGGCGCCTTATAATTATCAGGTCAATTTATTGCGCGCGGCCTTGGGGGAGGATGCCAAAATAGGGAGCATAGACAAATTCCAAGGCCAAGAAGCGCCTATCGTTATTCTGTCTATGTGCGCTTCGGATGCAGCGGATAGTCCGCGCGGTATTGATTTTCTGTTTTCTAAAAACAGGCTGAACGTTGCGATTTCGCGAGCACAAGCCTTGGCGATTGTTGTAGGTAATCCGAAACTGGCTCAAACGAGCGTCAGTAGCTTGAAGCAGATGGAACAAATCAATTTCTTTTGTGATATAGTAAGTTGAGTCTTCAAGTTTAGGTTTTACCAAATAAAAGCGAATTATAATATGGGTTATCCTAATTTCTCTGAACTGACTTTTGGATTTGCATTTTTAAGCGAATTGCAAAGATTCGCTTGGGCAAATGGCGGAACTCCATTTCCATGGCTTTGGGCGAATTTTTTTACAGTTCATGATGAAATTGACATTGGCGCCGATGTTGAACTCTTTGCAGGAAGTATTCCTGTATATATTCAGCTAAAGCGTAGTGAAGTCTTCGAAAAAAGGTCGCCCAACGGGCCTATGGAATTGATTGGAACGAAAAAGAAGCATGGGCTTGGCCGTCACCCTGCATTATTCGTGGATAGTGAATGTCCAATATATCGAATGAATTTACATAGAAAGTATAATAATAAACAGCATGAAGAATTGAGAAAAACGGAAATCTCTACAAATGGACGCGCGTGTTACGTGACCAGCCAGGTTCGCAATGCGGAGGGACTACGTGACTGCGCAAATCGTCAGCGAGTTATGAGTGAGGCGACGATAGTTTATCTTCCATCAGAAATTCGATTTACTAACTCAAGCGAAAAACATTTTGTTTCATTTACTCGCCAGCGGAGAAAGTCATTAGTTTATTCCGAATTTGGAGAACCTTTTGAAAGGAAATATTCTAATGCACGAGAATATATTGCAAGAATTAGCGACCAAAACCGAGCTGATTTTTCAGGTGAATTCTTAAAGAAAGAGTTCACACAAATCGAAGGGCGGTTACGTGAAGCTTTTGGCATCATAGAAATGCCAGAAATATATGCAAAAGCGTCCGTGTTGTGGAGAGTAAAATATTTGCTTCGGTATTACTTGGATACGGAACTGCTCTTAATTTAATCAAGCAAGTTCGATCGTGTAAAAAACTCATGGACATCAAACTTTAGGATTTGAACGAGCTTTTCATACACAATAACATCGACACGTCTTTGGCCGATTTCCATACCAAAATCGGTTGTAATTCCTATTGAGATAAACCCATAAATTGCACATACTCAATCTAGATTCTTTATTGGGGAAATTAATGCGTGTTTGGTCTGAATATTGTGAGGGACGTTTTATATACGGAATGTCAGGGTTAAACGCGGTCCTGTTTTCTAAGATCTCCACGTGAGTGAATCTCCAGACACATCCTCGCGTGCCATAGATAAGCTTCGGTCTTACCTAGCAGATGCGCGTGATCGACTACTCGACACAACGACTCGTAACCGCCTTGTTCACGTAAACAGAAAAGGCCGCATAAACGCTCTCAACATTATAAATGAGCGCACCGAGAGCATCTACCGAATATTGGGCGAGAATGGGAAGCGGATGGCTTTCGCGGCTCAAGGCAAAGACAAAGTTAAGGATGAGGAAAAATTCGAAGAGCTTTTCGAAACAATAGAAGATGATACGCCCTTTGATGAGAGCCGATTTGAAGACCTCAATTTAGAAACACCGTTAGGGCCAGACGCGCAACATAAACGTCTTTTGAAGTTATACGCGGAAGCAAAATCAGCCGATGAGGATATGGGCTTTAATATTCTTTATCTCGCTATGGGCTTTCTGAAATGGAAAGAGGAAAAAGGAAATACACAAAAGCGAAAAGACAGAGAAGCCCCACTAATACTCTTGCCTGTCAATTTGGTTCGAAACCCTAAGACTTCAACTTTTGATATCGTGGCACGAGATGACGAGATTGCGACAAACCTCAGTTTGAAAGCGAGATTGAAAACAGATTTTGATATTGATTTACCAGATATTGAAATCGGAGAGGATGGCTTTTCGCCAGTAGCTTATATCCAGGACGTTCGAGAGGCCATTTCAGGAAAGCCTGATTGGGATATTGATGTTGACGGCATGCTTTTATGTGGCTTTAGGTTTGCAAAACTGGCGATGTTGCGGGATCTGGATCCCGACAATTGGCCAAAGGGCGGGTTACTTGAAAACCCCTTAGTCCGTGATGCGCTGGGCGGTTCGTTTGATCAAACAAATCCCTTAATAGGGAATGATGAGAAAATTGACGATAAATTTTTACCAAGTGATCTGCTACACATACTCGATGCCGATGCTTCGCAAACCATCGTCATTGAAGAGGTCCGAGCTGGTAGAAACCTTGTGGTTCAAGGGCCTCCCGGGACAGGTAAATCCCAAACAATTGCGAATATGATCGCAGCGTTGGTTCAGGACGGAAAACGTGTGCTTTTCTTGGCCGAAAAAATGGCCGCGCTTTCAGTCGTAAAAGACAGATTGGACAAGGCTGGTCTTGAAAACCTAGGTTTAGAAATTTATTCAAATAAGGCTAATAAACGTCAAGTCATCGACTCATTGGGAAAGACTTTATTAGCGGGTAGAAGTATCCCAAATTTACCATCTTCTCCAGAGAACCTTAAAGACAGGCGAAATCAATTAAACGAACTTTCAAATATCTTACACACACCCACTCTTGAACGCCTGCCAACGCCTTTTGCGATCGTATCCCGCCTCATTAGTTTTTCAGGCAAAGGTATCCCTGCTCCATTAAAAGAGGAACCAGATTTCGTTGATTTATCTGACATTGACCAAGATAAACTTGGTGCCGATCTTGTTGATATTGAAAATGCGACCTCAACAGGATTGGGTTTGTCAGATCACCCTTATCTAGGATTTGGCGCTCTCGGCCTGCAGCCCACTGATTTGGCCAGAGTTTATACAGAATCTAATGCATTGAAAGGCGACTTACTTGCCCTAGAGAAAGATGCGTTGGATGCCGGTAAATTCATTGGCATGTCATCTGAAGATAGAACGTTTACGTCAATTGAAAGTTTGATTGAGACACTACGTTTGCTCGGGAGCGCACCAAATCCTGATCAAAAAGGCGGATCTGCTCTGAGGGCGCGCTTGTTAACGTCGCTGGATATTAATGCTCTGAAAAAATTTGTCGAAACCGGCCGCGATTGGGCGGCAGCCAAAAACAAGGCGTCAGGACGGATTAACGCGGCGGGACTTAGCGCCGATTGGTCTCACCTGCGTTCACCGATCGCCCAGGGAACGGGTTCATTTTTTAAAAGGTGGGGTTCCGCATATCGCGGAGCACAGGCAGAAGTGCGAACCTTTTTGAAATCTTCTGAGAAACTGAAAGCACCTGAGGCCTTGACTCTAGTGGACGAAATGGTTGAGCTGAAAAACATACGTCAAAAAATAGAGCGGGAAAGTCCTCAACATACCTCTACCCTGGGTGATGTTTGGAAGGATGAGAATACTGACTTTCGGAACGTTCTTGAAGAACTGACCTTTGTATCTAATTTACCAAAAACAGGCTTCGATTTAGGCTTTAACTTCTACGACAACATGACCCCTCGCTCGCTGTCAAAACTGTCTGAGCACCTCTCAGATAAGGTGCAGGCTGTTTCAGAACGGCTGAAGGCATTCACAGACAGAGTGAAATTAGATGAAATTGAGCGGTTTGGTCGAGATATGAAAGGAACAAATCTCAATGAAATGGGAGATAGTTTGTCTCGCATTTCCTATGATAATTCGGAGTATGATGTGTGGGTTCGCTTCGCTAGAGCCCGAAACAACCTTGTAGAAAAGGGAGCATCACGCTTTGTGACATCAGTAAAGTCTGGTTCTCAAAGCGCGGAAGCGGCAATCAATGAGATTGGCTATGCCCGCGCAGAAGCGCAATGGAAAGCTGTCTGTGATTCAGACCCATTACTAGCTGATATTCGTCATACTGATCGTAAAGTTCTCGCCAGAGAGTTTCGTGAATTAGAAGTGCAGCGACGTGATGACGTTAAAACACTCATTCGCGCAAGCCATCTCACCAACCTCCCAAGCGGGAGCTATGGAGGCATGGGCACAATAAAGAGTGAAATAGGTAAAAAACGCAGACATTTAGCAATACGCAAGTTAATGTCACGAGCCGGTGACGCCATCCAACGTGTAAAACCCGTCATGTTAATGAGCCCGCTTTCAGTCGCACAATACCTACCGCCTGATGAAATATCCTTTGACGTCCTAATCATTGACGAAGCCTCGCAAGTTAGGCCTGAAGATGCACTGGGTGCTCTTGCTCGAACGAAGCAAATAGTGGTTGTCGGCGATAGAAAACAATTGCCGCCCACAAGTTTCTTCTCAAGACAAAACCTTGATGATGAAAATGAGGACGACGACGAATATGCTGACGAACTTGATGGCGCGAAGGCAACCGAACTAGAATCTATTTTGACGCTTTGTGAAGCGCGCGGCATGCGGGCAGAAACTCTGGAATGGCATTATAGGTCGCGCGACCCGTCTCTTATCCGGGTGAGCAATGCCGAATTTTATGGTAGCAGACTTGTCCTACCACCATCCCCTCTGGAACATGACGACAGTGCAGGACTTAGCTTTAGGCGCGTAAATGGCGTTTACCATCCCTCGGGGTCGAAAACGGGCAAGCCAGCAACCAACCCTCTGGAAGCTGACGCCATTGTTGAAGAGCTTAGGCGCCACGCGAGGGATATGCCCGAAGTCTCCGCAGGTGTTGTGACATTCTCAATGGCTCAGCGCACAATGGTCAATGAACGGCTGGAATTGGCGCGTCGACAAGATCCTATTTTAGACGACTTCCTTCGGGAGGGCGGCGTCGAAGACGTATTCGTTAAGAATATCGAAAATGTTCAAGGCGATGAGCGCGACATCATTTACATTAGTGTGGGATATGGCCCGAGAGAACCCGGTAAGAAACTGCATTCCATGTCATTTGGTCCGATTAATTCCGAGGGCGGAGAAAGACGCCTTAATGTATTGTTTTCACGCTCGCGGGTGAAATGCCTCGTCTTCTGTTCTTTTGATCCGGCTGATATTGATACGTCGAGAACGACAAAACGTGGCCCCAAGGTTTTAAAAACATTCCTTCAATTCGCTCAAACGGGTCAATTGCCTGAAGAAACCGAAGTTCAGGGTTTCTTTGACAGTCCGTTTGAGGAGGATGTTGCCACTGTGATTGAGGATTTGGGATATAAGGTCGACTCTCAGATCGGCACAGCAGGCTTCAGGATTGATCTTGGTGTCAGACACCCTGACAATAAAAGCCAGTATATGCTTGCGGTGGAATGTGACGGCGCGACTTATCACAGCGCGTTATGGGCCAGAGAAAGAGACCGTCTTCGTCAAGATGTCCTTGAGTATTTAGGATGGCGTTTCCATAGGGTCTGGAGCACAGATTGGTTTTACAGACGATCGTCTGAAATCCAAGCTCTCAAAGAAGCCCTTGAGAAAGCTGCAGAGCAAAATGCAGGTAGAATGATAAAAGGTAGCCGAGAGTTACCGCCTCTAGAACACGAAGTCAAAACTGATGACGTGAAGAAAACATCAGATGATGACCTAAAGTCACAAATGATAGAACTGGTCAAAACGACATCTGGAACCATTGCGCCCGCCTATACGATACCGCGCTACACAGTAGCCATCGGAAGTGACTTGCTCGAAACATCTCCAATTGGACATAGACAATTACTGTCCGAAATTATTCAAGCTGAGGGCCCTATACATCAGGATGAGATTTCGAATCGCGTGGCTCAAACTTACGGGCTATCCCACGCTGGTAGACGTATTCGAACGCATATTGAAAAAGCATTATCCTCGCTCCTGAGCAGTGGCGCTACAGATGTCGTGAAAGAAGCAGAATTCTTTATGACTCAATCCCAACTTCACAATACGCCCGTGCGCTCGCGCGCTTCAGTGACCGGGGCCATTGCAAAGGTCGAGTTTATTTCACCTTCAGAAATTCGGGCTGCGGCTCAAGCCGTCATTGAAGAAAACGGAGAACTGGATTCAGAGACGCTGACCAAAGCCGTGTCTGATTACTTTGGATTTAAACGCTTGGGACCAGCTTTAAAAATAGGAATTGATCAAGCCTTGGAACGAATGGTCTGACGTTCGTTTTCTCTGTTATCAGCTACTGGTTCTAAATCTGTACTGATATGCTAGGGTATGATTTAGGCTTTACAGTATTTGGGCGGCTGGAAGAAGATGTGAAGTTCTTGATAGCTTTTGCCGCCATGAGGATCACAAGGTGACCGAAGCGCCGCCAGCCGAAACGGCGGCTTGCCAGTTGAAAAACGATGAATTTGACATGAGCAAAGACTAATCAATGTAGGATAAGTATCAAATTTTTATTTGAGGAGTCATTTTAACAAGCCTGATTAGTGGACTCTAATCAATTGCGTCATCACATATGAAAAACTCACGCGGGTCAAAGCCGAGTATCTCTGCTAGGTTTTCAAAATCGATAACATCTACGCGTCTTTGGCCGCTTTCCATGCGGGCGACGAAGGACTGGTATTCACCAAGAGCATCAGCCAGATCAGATTGGCTCATGCCTGCGGCATGACGCTTGGCCGTGAGAAACGCAATAAGAGCGTTATGGCGTAATGTTCCTAATGTTTTACTCAAAACACCCTCTGGATAAAAATAGAGGGCCATCAGGTAATCTGCTTTTCAGCTTATCTTAAATTCAGATAATTAGCGAAACATGATAGGAGTTAGTCATTGAGAGAGTGAGGCAGCGAGATGGAAGATTTAGATCCGGTTGAATTGGAAGAAAAGCAGCGTATGCGTTTATTGACAGCCTTTCATAGTATTCTGACATATGATGATCGTGAAAAGGTTATTCACTTTTGTGAAGAAACTCTGGCTGCTGGGCCTCAGCTCTCTAGAAACATAGACTGATGAATTGGGCGTCTCCCTTCGCTGGCGCTTCGGGTCAGGCTGTTGTGAACCAAGCCCGCAAGCGGTCTTGGCCATGCGGCGGCCATCCTTGACGCATGCCGCTATCGCGGCTGTTACTTCAGGCGTTCGGCTATCGCGCGAACTATTCCGCATCCCGACACACGCTTACCCAGTGGCTTTCTGTGAAAGCCACAAGGCCGATCACGCGCCGCTCATCCCGACTGACCTGGGCCCCTAAACTTCCTCCATTTTCTGGTAGAGTCTTCAACAACTATGGAGACTACAATGAAGCGATCACGGTTCAGCGAAAAACAAATCATTGCGATATTAAAAGAGCAGGAGAACGGCTTGCCGACAAATGACGTGTGCCGCCGGCACGGCATCAGCTCGGCGACATTCTACAAGTGGAAGGCAAAGTATGGCGGTTTGAACGTTTCGGATGCCCGCAAGCTTAAGGCGCTTGAAGCTGAGAACAATAAGCTCAAAAAGCTTCTGGCTGAGCAGATGTTGGATAACGCCATGCTCAAGGATATTGCCTCAAAAAAGTGGTGACGCCTGCCGCAAAGCGAGAAGCTGTGGCTCACCTATGCAATGCGCATGAGGTGAGCCAGCGTCGGGCGTGTCATGTTCTTGAGGTTGATCGGTCCAGTGTGCGCTATAGCGGCGTTCGACCTGATGATGCTGATCTGAGGAAGGCTATTCGGGATGTTGCCCAGGCGCGCCGCCGGTTCGGTTACCGCCGTATTGGAGTTATGTTGGAACGCCAAGGCATTGTCATGAACCATAAGAAACTCCTCCGGCTTTATCGTGAGGAGAAGCTGCAAGTTCGCAAGCGCGGCGGGCGTAAACGGGCCTTAGGCACGCGTAGGCCCATGGTGTTGCCTAGCCGCGTAAATGAACGCCCCCTCTCGGCGATGTAAACATCGCCTGCCGGTCAATGGGACATTAGATTTTGTCAGCGATGCTTTTACAGATGGTCGGCGGTTCCGCATTCTGGCCGTGATTGATGATTACAGCCGCGAGTGCTTGGCACTTGTCGCAGACACATCATTATCAGGCGGGCGCGTGGCTCGAGAACTCAATGCGATTATCACCAGACGTGGTGGCAAGCCAAAGACGATTGTCTCCGATAACGGCACGGAATTTACGAGCATGGCGATACTTAAATGGTGCCAAGAAACGAAGATCGGTTGGCACTACATCGCGCCTGGCAAACCCCAACAGAACGGCTTTGTTGAAAGCTTTAACGGTAGCTTCAGGGACGAGTGTTTGAACGAGACTTTGTTCTCTTCACTCACCGAAGCTCGCCATCACATCACACTCTGGAAGGAGGATTACAATGTAACCAGACCGCACTCATCACTGGGCAATCTCACGCCGCGTGAGTATGCTCAAAATCAACACTTGCAACAGAGGGCCGCATGAGGCCAAAACAATCAAATGACTCTACCAGAAAATGGTAGGAAGTTGGGGCGCAGGTCAATCCAGTTCACAATATCTTTCCTATGTCGCAAGTTAGGCGGAGCGGATGTTCCATCAACCCACCTTTTTACAGTGCTACGATATACGCCAAATTCTTCAGCCAAATCCGAAGCCGACAATTTGAAAACAATCATTGACCTATGGACGACTTGGCTAAATTCAATATCATTGGCTAAGTCTAAGATGTTAGAGCTTAGAATTTTTAACGGCACGCTTGATTACATCTGGATGAAAGCGATGGCGGGCATAAATTGAGGTTTTCATTGCGAGAGCTTAGCAGAATGTCTGAAAACTTGCATTAACGTGACAAAGCCCCCTAAACGTTCAAGACGCGCGATTGCTTCAACATTCGCAGCGCGCTGGGTTTTCGAGCCAAGAAATTCGCTTGTGTTGAAGTCCCCACCGATGATCCATCGATTATCAGACTGCGATGTCATGAAGTTTAGCGCCGCCCACAAAAGCTCAGACATATAGATTCTGGAGTAGTTTGGCAGCGCCACCGATGACGCGTCCGCCATATAGTTTTGAACGGGGAATTCCCAGCTCGGCATATGAACGCTGATGACGTTGAGGGTCTCACCTGAAATTTTGACAGATCGACAAATAAAATTTCTCGGATGATCACTGATAGCCTTACTTACCCAATCGTCCTTCGCTTTGAGTATAAATGGTTCGCCAATCTCGCCCTTTCAGAGCAATCCAGTTTTAAATGTCCTGAACTTTCCTTTCCCACCGTAGCGGGTTCGAAATGAGCCCGAGCGCGCTGTCTAGACATGACACAGCCGTTTAAAAATGACGGGGCATGTCGCGGCTGGAATGTAGAACTCTTACAATCCTGATATGATCGTCCATTACGCGGTAAAATACCGTGTGATGCTCGTATTGAAAAGAGCGTAAGCTCTCGCGGATTTCAGGACGAAGCTTACCAATTTTGGGTTGCTCTACTATTTGCCCAAATACTTTATCCATGCCCGTCAAATAAAGCGCGGCTTTTGCCATACTGTGAGAGCCAAGCGTGTAATCATAGATATCACCAATATCGACCTCGGCGATATCGGATAGTAGATAATGGGTTATATCACCCATCTAAACGTTTTGAGCTCGTTTTTCTTTAAGAATATCGGACACAGATTTTGTACTGGATTCACTGTCCCACCCCTTTGCGATTTCCATGCGTAAATCTTCAATAACTTTATGTCGGTAAACCGCGTGGAGCCTAAGCGCGTCACGCACGACCTCACTAGCGTTCTGGTAATCGCCAGAGCTTAATTGCGCGGCGATGTATTGTTCTTGTTTTTCGGTAAAGCTAACATTCATCACACATCTCCTTATCTTTACAAGATATCACTTATGTCCATATTTAGCAAATATAGACATACATGAGACTTATAGAAAGTTTGTAGATTTGACAGTGGGTTGAAAGTTACATTTGAGTGCTCTTGACCGACTTGAATTCCTGAGCTTTTCTCTCTCCCAAATCCCATCAAAGCCAGTGGCGCCGTCCTTTGGGGGTGAAGACGGAGTGGGCGGAATATAACCAAGAGAGACAGCTCCAATGTCCTTACTAGTCATATGACTAGGCATATGTCTAAGTATGCACGAGCGCCGATAAAGCAGTCTTTTGGGAGAAGGCGGCATCTCAGGCCGACGCGTGACCCGCCAGTTCCCAAATCGCTTCAACGGTAGATCGTAAGCTTCGTAATATTCTCGGAGGTTCATATCTCTGTCTTGTCACGCTGAAAGGTGTTTGAACCAAAACTCGCGTTAATCCACCCGCTTACGGGGAGGAAGATGAGACATAATGGGGACTCCGGTTAATACTGCAGCCAACAGAGCCGCAGTTTCATACCGAGATAAAAACCATATTCAAACTAATAATCGCAAGGGTGTAAGAAATGAACGCTTTCCCGGGTACCCTGATAGCGAAAACCCGTTCCCTGTTCCCGATTTAAATTCCCTGTTGTTTTTTGTAGGGAATTTTTATATTTAATGAGTGATTACAGTGTCTTATAGGAGGAAAATGTGCCGTTTTTGGCTCAAAATGCCATATGTTGTAAATATTCCCTGTAAATACCCTGTTAAACAGGGAATTGGGGCGTGAGACTCGTACGGGAGCGACTGGCTACACCACCATCCACAAACTCCAAACACTCTGGCCTTTATCCCTCTATAAAGGGCTCTGTCAGGCTAAGCGTCAATTTTGAGTTTTATGGTATCTACCTGACGCGAAAGTCTTCATTTACCACCGTCATCGTTTCCATTCTGATATTATTAGTCGCGCCGTTTGGACGTATTTCCGTTTTAATCTGAGTTTTCGAGATATTGAAGAATTGATGTTGGAACGCGGCGTCGATGTGTCTTACGAAACAATAAGGCAATGGGGCGTTAAATTTAGGCTAATCTATTCAAAGCGGCTCAAGTCTCGAAGCGAAAAACCGTCACCCGTTCGGCATTTGGATGAAGTTTACACCAAGATAAACGGTAAGATGGTCTATCTCTGGTGCGCCGTTGATGACGAGGGAACTGTCCTTGATGTGGTCATTCAAACACGCAGAAACACTAAAGCGGCTCTGCGATTATTACGTAAACTGTTGAGACATCAGGGCGTAAAGCCCGAGCGGGTTGTCACGAATAAACTTGGATCCTAGGGCGCCGCTCTAGAAAATCTAGGCCTCAAACATCTCCAAGATGTCGGAGGGCGCAAGAATAACCGCGCCGAATGTTCGCACGTTCCCATCCGAAGGCGAGAGCGAGAGGCTCAAAAGTTCAAGTCAATCAAATCGGCTCAGAGGCATCTCTCAGTTTAAACCCAAATCTACAATCTCTTTAATCACCGTCGCCATTTAATCACACGAAAGTCACTCAGGAAATATAGACAAATAGCAGGATCCGAGTGGCATATTGTGACGTCTTTTGTAATGGGATAAGATAGAAAATGAAGATTAAATGCGGTGAGGGCGCTTAAGATGTCAAAGCCCGAAAAACAATGAAAATTTCTCGAAGCTAAGCGCTAACGTTAGACATAGGAGGAAGCCGTCGCATATTATTTTATTGCCTTGTATCCATCAGTCGCTTAACTAAAATGCTATGGTCGAAAAGAATGACATTATTGTCGCTTCAGCAAATCTCTTTGCAACAAATGGCTTTGACGCAACCTCAGTTTCTGACATCTCTAAAGCCGTTGGCCTCTCGGCATCGGCAGGGGGAATATACCGACACTTCAAATCGAAGAATGCAATTTTTGACGCGATCTTTGATGACTATTATAATAATTACGTAGCGTTTCTTGGGGCGGTGAATTCCAACGTAAGTTCGGGTCTATATGTAAATAAACGAGACCTCGCGCGCACATTACTTGAACTATCCTTGGAACAGGCGAAGATGGACATCGATATCATCAAACTTTACTTCAAAGAACGTAGTCGTTTGAAGGAAAAACATGTC
>Ga0209185_1000607_pt1 | contig 39360 bp, 30 predicted proteins | sample SidtaG_2_FD_187425 | JGI IMG/M metagenome (GOLD analysis project Ga0209185, IMG submission 187425) | Marine algal microbial communities from Sidmouth, United Kingdom - Sidmouth_Asex2 metaG (SPAdes) (version 2) | ecosystem: Host-associated > Algae > Red algae > Unclassified | place: Sidmouth... | reverse complement strand
TTATACGGCTCAATTTATGGAGGAGGTGGAAATTATCAATCATACTGAGAATGTACTTTATGAGTCTGCGGAAACCTTGAAATATTGGTATAGACAACCCAATTGGCACATTGTACGCACGCAAAAAGTGGCGACTGGTGGGACGGAGACAGTGGAGATTTTGGGTGGGTTTGAGGGTTTTTAGTAAAGGGAAAATAGTTAATAATGGGTTTTTGGGTTATTTTTGTAAGAAATGCCCACTTTATTCAATCAAAAAAGCTGTGAGATGACACCTGAACAAGCATTAGCATTAGAAAATCGTTTTGTTGAACTCAAAAATGAAGGCAAGTCTGTTGAGGAGATTGCTGGTATTTTGGGGGTGGGTAAAGAGTTGGTGGAAGCTTGGGATTTGGCTTTTGAAGAGGCAATTAAAAATAGTCAAAAAATAGATTCTCTACCCTTAAAAATGTTTCCTAAATCTCTTAATTTTTCATTAAGAGGAGTAGATGGTAAATTCAAAGGGCTATTTGGTAAAATACAGATTTTTTTTGATATTATCCTAGAAAAAACTCCTAATCAATATTACAGTTCTGAAGAACAAGATTTTGATTTTTCAATTAAACAGTTTGTTATTGAAGATTTTCAAGACATTCATCATATTCACATTAAAGATATTCCAGTAGATACCCAATGGATATTTTTAACAGGCGAAAATGGCTATGGTAAAACTACTCTACTACAAGCTTTAACAATTGGTTTATTTGGTGAGAGCGATGAAAACAAAGATCTTTTAAATTTATACAAACCTATTCCAGAATGTAGCAAAATTGGCATTGAATACAAAAATAAAAAAGAAAGTCAGATTAATAATTTATTGGGATCAAGTTTTAAAAGATTACAAAGTGTAGCCGTATATGGCGCATCTCGTTTACAAATACAAGCAAAAGAAAGTCGAAATCAAATAACAGACAAAAGCACAACTACTTATAGCATTTTCAACAACGACGGTATTTTATTAAATATCGAATTGGAAATGTTATTTTTGAAATTGGAACAAAATCCTCGTTTTGAAAAAATCAAACAAGTATTTCTAAATTTAGTACCTGACTTACACGATATTATTGTTGAAAATCGAGAGGTTTTTTATATCGAAAAAGATACGGAGGGAAATACTTATGAAAAAATGCCTTTTGAAAAATTGGCTTCGGGCTATCGTTCAATTCTTGCGATGATGGGCGATATGATGATTCGTTTGTATAAAGAGCATCCTAATGAGACTGACCCAAAAGACTTAGCAGGCATTGTAATTATTGATGAACTGGATTTACACTTGCATCCAAAATGGCAGCGAGAACTTCCGATGTTGCTTTCTAATGCTTTTCCTAAGATACAGTTTATAGCCTCCACCCATAGCGTTATTCCATTTTTGGGTGCGCCAAAAAATTCTGTTTTTATCAAAGTTAATCGAAGCAGAGAAACAGGAATTACAGCTCAAAAATTAGATATTGATGTCACTAATTTATCTCCCAATCTTATTTTGACTTCGCCGATTTTTGGGATGGAAACGATTCGTAGCATCAATAGTGAAAGTGTGCATGATGTTCGTTTAGAAGATACTTTTGATGAATTGGAGAAGAATAATAAACTTCAAGAATATTGGGATAATTTTGAGGCGAGTGATGAAGATTTTCCAGATGATTTATTTGAGGAAGCCCAAAAAGGAAAGGGATGATTTTAGTTACAAAAAAATTTGAGAATTCACCTTCTATTTTGGTGTCAGAAAATTGTAAAAAGAAAATTGCAACATCAATAAAGGAGCAAAAACATGAAGGAGATTATTTCTATAAACATGAGGAAGTTAAGAAATATTTGCGAACTAAAATCTATCATAAAAAATGTTGTTATTGTGAATCTAATTCTGAAGCAGTTGCTCCTTTTCAGGTAGAACACTATCGTCCTAAAGGGAAGATAACAGAAGAGACCTCACACAAAGGCTATTATTGGTTAGGACGCATATGGTCAAATTTAGTTTTAGCGTGTTTCTGGTGCAACAACCACAAAGACACACAATTTCCTTTATCTAATGATGGTATTAGAGTTCATCAGCCTTCTTTACAAGCAGATGGAACTTTAGATTTTGTAAAATCCCAAGCCCACCAACCACCACTTTCTACAGAAAAACCACTATTGCTACACCCTGAAATAGATGACCCCAAAAAACACCTATACTATTTACCCAATGGTGAGATAAAAGCTCTCTCAAAGAGAGGACAAACCACAATGGATATATGCAAACTCAACCGTGAACAACTTATAATAGATAGAAAAGAATTTTTAGATAATTACTTTGATAGAATGGAGGATGAACTCAATGATTTTGCTGCTAAAAAAACTACAAATAAAGAATTTGCACGATGCCTGATAAATATATTTAAAGGCATATTTCTTTTGTCAAATCACACCAAAAAATTCTCTTATTTGGGTTTCTATTTTTTTCGATATTTCCCACGATTTATCCTTGAATATGATAGATTTGGACCAAAACGAAAAAAGCTACTTGTAAAAGCATACTATCACTTTCTCAAAACTTACAAACCATAAAAAAAGCGACACTCCCAAAAAAAAGAAGTGCCGCATTCCCAAAAATATATTTTAAATTCACTCGTCACTCGTCACTCGTCACTCGTCACTCGTCACTCGTCACTCGTCACTCGTCACTCGTCACTCGTCATTCGTCACTCGTCACCCACATTAATCCCGACTCACCACCGCCTCAATTTGTCCATAAGGATCACTTGTGCCGATAAAAATCTCATTGTTATTTTCCAAACCAAATGGCTCAAAATTTACCAAAAGGTTGTGGACATTTGGCATAGAGATAAAAATTTCTGGAATGTATTTACACGATTTTAAGGCAGCTTTTCCCATAGCGAATAACGTATGTTGTACCGACTTGCTTTTGTGATCTGCAAACGAACTCAAAATGGCTTCTCTGATATTTTTTCGCTGTTTTGCAAAGTCAATTTTATTAGAATTGTATGACCAATTACAAGCCAAACGAGTGGAAAAAATGCGATCTGCTGCATCCTTCAAAGTCGTATAATCGTCTTTATAAAATTTAGAGAATCCAGAATTTGTCGTTTTCAAAATACACAAATCCTCGATACCACTTGTTACGATTGTTTCCTCCGTAGTATGCTCAACTAAGCAAGTTGATTTTTCCAAAGTTCCACCCATATAAGCGTGAGGATGTTGCGTTGTTCGCTTCGTTTTTGCATTTTTGACAGGAATACGAGTCCAGTGGTTTTCGTATAATTCCACAAATACTTTACTCACCTGTGCATTTTTATTTAAGAAATATTCTGCTACAAACAAACCAAAATCTTCGATAGTATCCGTCAAATGATCTTTCGCTAAAATGAAGATGGTATTTTTCACGGTGTCCGTTGGCAATACTCCTTGATTGTCTCCCTTCGTGTGCGCCACCTCAAAATCTCCTTCCAACAACACATCCACCGTCACCTCTCGAAATTCGTGATATGTTTTGTGCTTGATTAATTTAACGACTCTTACTTCTGATTTTCCGTAGCTATTATAAGCGAGTTTTACTCCCATGATTGTTTATTTTTGAAATTGAATACTAATTTGGAGCGAAGGGTTCGGTGCTTCGTCGTAACGGAAAGGCCCGCTATCCGCTACTATACCAAAAAGCCATACACAAGCATATACGATATATTCCGACATATGCGCCAACGCTTCTTTTTGGTATAACGCTACTATCGGGGCTAGTTTAAAAAGTTTAAACGTTATTAAACCATAATGTATCCCAGTAGTTTGAAGATTTAGGTTAATTTCTAAATCAATTCACGACCTAAGCGACAATTAGTTTCAATTTCTTTGATTAATAATTTGTTTTCAAAAAAAGAATTGCAAATTTGCAACTTTTTATTCTAATTTTCACATAATGAAATATGATTTGGTTCTATATGGGGACAAAGTGTTAATTGATGGACAGTTGCAAGCAGCGACAATCTGTGTTAAAGGAGACAAAATCGAAAAAATCTTCTTGGGCATGGCTGAACAGTTGAAAGGGCAAATGAAATTCGTGGAAAAAGAAAATATTGTAATGCCTGGTTTGATTGACCCACACGTACACATCAATGAACCTGGTCGAACTGAGTGGGAAGGCTTCGATACTGCGACTCAAGCAGCAGCAGCAAGCGGTATTACGACTTTAGTGGACATGCCTTTAAACTCAAGACCTGTCACAACAAGCGTAGCCAATTTTGAAAAGAAACAACAAGCGAGCGAAGGCAAACGACACGTAAACGTCGGCTTCTGGGGCGGTTTAGTTCCCGACAATGCGGACAAAATAGAGGATTTACTAAAAGCAGGTGTTTTGGGCATCAAAGCCTTTTTAACACATTCGGGTATAGATGAATTTCCTAATATCACAAAGGAGGGATTACATAAAGCGATGCCTGTAATTGCTCAACATGGTGTTCCGCTTTTGGTACACTGCGAATTGGATGCACCGCATGATGATTTGGCTTTATTGGACGAAAACCCTCAGAGTTATCAAGCCTATCTGCAATCTCGTCCTAAAGTTTGGGAAGACGATGCCATCTCTTTAATGCTATCGCTTTGCAAACAATACAATTGTCCTACACACATCGTTCATTTGTCTTCGGCTCAAATGTTGTCGGAAATTAAGCGGACAAAAAAACAAGGCTTACCTTTGACAGTCGAAACAGGGCAACATTATTTGTATTTCGATGCAGAAGATATTCCCGATGCGAAAACGGCTTATAAGTGTGCACCCCCTATTCGGGAAAAGGCAAACAATGAAAAGTTGTGGAAGGCTTTGGAAAGTGGATTGATTGACTTTGTGGCGACAGACCATTCACCTGCGCCACCTGCGATTAAGGAATTGGAAAGTGGTGACTTTAAAAAGGCTTGGGGCGGTATTGCAGGCTTGCAATTTGCTTTGCCTGTCTTGTGGACAAAGGCGAAGGCAAGGGATATAAACGTATTAAAAATATATGAGTGGCTTTCTAAAAATCCTGCTCATTTTTTAAATTTACAAAATCGTAAGGGAGCGATTGCCGAAGGGTTTGATGCCGATTTTTTTGTGTGGAATCCTGAGCGTTCTTTTGTGGTGAAGGAGGAAAATATTTTGCATCGCCATAAGGTTTCGCCTTATTTGGGGGAAACGCTTTTTGGGGTTGTGGCGCAAACGTATGTTGGGGGGAATCTGGTTTTTGTGGATGGTGGGTTTGTTGGGCTTGGGCTCGGTGCTATTTTATTGAAACCATATAAGTGATATAAGTCCATATAAGCGGTTCATAGAAGTTGAGACCGTGCAAAATAGACCCGATGGTAGTGGTATGGCGGCTTGTAGGGACAATCCCTTGTGGTTGCCCGGCCTGGAGCAAGGCAAGCCGCCATAAGAACGGACAGCGGGCCTTTCTGACACGACGAAGCAACTGACCGTTCTCTCCTAAAAAAAGGAAAAAGAAAAATAATAATTGTTAAGTTTTATAAATTGATGATAATGAATGATAAACAAGAAAATGTACCTAATTTCACGAAGTTGACCAACTTGGCTGCTGAAAAAATGGGTGCGAAAGCGTTGTTGACAAGTGATGATTTTTTTGCGGAAAAAGAAAATTTGTTGAAGCCTGGACGGGGGATTTTTATTGCAGATAAATATACGGAGCGTGGGAAATGGATGGACGGTTGGGAATCTCGTCGTAAGCGTGTTGAAGGACACGATTGGTGTATTATACAGTTGGGGGCTTCTGGTCGTATCAAGGGATTGGATATTGATACAAATCACTTTTTAGGCAATCATCCGCCTTTTGCTTCCGTTGAAGCTTGTTGTGTGCATGGCGACGTTTCTGCGGAGCAATTGCAATCTGGAGAGACGGAGTGGACAGAGATTTTGCCAAAATCACCTTTGGATCCTGGTAGCCAACACTTTTTTGAAATTGAGAATGAGACGATTTGGACGCATCTAAAATTGCACATTTATCCTGATGGGGGCGTCGCTCGCTTTAAGGTTTATGGTGATGTGTATAAAAATTGGGAAACAGTCGATGCAACCGAACAACTTGATTTGGCTTCTGTATTGAATGGTGCTCGTGCGGTGTTATGCAACGATATGTTTTTTAGTCATATGGGTAATTTATTGATGCCGAATCGTGGGGCGAATATGGGCGATGGCTGGGAGACTAAACGCAATCGTACTCCGAATAATGTCGATTGGGTTGTCATTCAGTTGGCGCATAAAGGAACCGTGCAAAAATTGTTGGTAGATACGTGTCATTTTAAGGGAAATTATCCTGACCGTTGCTCGATTGAGGGCTGTGTCGCTGCTAATGAACAGGAATTGGAACAAGCAAATTGGGTAGAGGTTTTGCCCTCTGCAAAATTAGAAGCAGATCACGAACATTTCTTTGAAAAGGAAATCGTAGAACAAGGGCCTTTTACACATATGCGTTTGAAAATTTATCCTGATGGGGGCGTGAGTCGTTTGAGGGTTTTGGGAAATGTAGTGAAAGATGTTTAATTTATTCTTTGTTCTAAAATTACAAATATGACCTTAGAAGATTTTAATTTTTTGTTGCCTGATGTGGCGAAGGCTGAATTACTGAAATGTTGTGGTTCAGAAGTTTGGGCGAATGAGATGATGATGGGATTTCCTTTCTCATCTAAAAAGTCGCTTTTGAAGCATGCTGATTCTGCTTGGGAAAAATGTATCAAAGCAGATTGGCTTGAAGCATTTACACATCATCCTAAGATTGGCGATATTGAGAGTTTGGCGAAAAAGTTTGCGACGACAAAGGATTGGGCGGGCAGTGAACAAGCTGGTGTCAATGCTGCGGATATGACAACTTTACACGCTTTGGCAAAAGGAAATGATTTGTATGAACAAAAATTTGGTTACATTTTTATTGTTTGTGCAACGGGTAAAAGTGCAAAGGAAATGCTGACACTTTTGGAGGAAAGATTGCCCAATAAAGCAAAAAAAGAAATTTTGATTGCGAAGGAAGAACAGCATAAGATTACAAAAATTCGTTTGAATAAGTTGTTTTTTTAGTAACAGGTGACGAGGGGCGAATGTGTTTCATAATTATGACTTAGCGATATATTTCTTAACTTTGTCTACTTTTGAAAAATGACCATATTTTGAATCATTTTATTTTATCAAATTATAGTACATAATGAAAAGATTTTGTTTTTTATTTGTTTTAACATTATTGGTCGGCTTATCGGCTTGTAATAAAGTGGATTATCCTGCAACATTAGATTTGGTTGAGGTTATAGATAAATCTGAGATTGTAGTGCATACAGACGGCGGAGAGATTTCAAGTGAAGGACTTTCTATTGTCAATGATTCTCTATTTATAGCAGATTATGAAGAAGATGCAATTACTAAAATTGTTTTTGAGGATGATGAAAATGCAACAATTACTCAGTGGAATGCATCTACTAGTGTTACATATACAAAAGAGGATAACGCCTTTATTTTTACAGTGCCTATAGATGGAATGAGTTTTTCTATGACTGGAACAGGGGATGAAGAAGCAATGACTCTCAATGGCATAGCTTATATTCAAAAAGGCGATTTTAGTGAGATTTCTTCTATCAATCCTTTCCAAACAGTTGATAATCTTCTTGAAGAATTCCCTGCTGGAGATACATTAGCAGTACAAACTTTTAAATACGATTACATAAAATAGTAAAAAGGAACGGAGTGATAAGGGGCGAGTGACGAGTGGTTTTATCTCTCTTTTCACCTGCCACTTATCACTCGTCACTTATATAAATTTAGAAAAAAATGAGTCAAATTACTACGCATATTTTAGATACTTCTAAGGGACAACCTGCAAAGGGCATCACCATTACGCTCCAACAAAAAAATGGTACTCGTTGGGAAAAATTGGGACAAGGCATTACCGATGATGATGGACGTATTGGGGATTTATTGGCGGAGGAGAAGGTATTGCCTGCGGGTTTGTATCGGATGATTTTTGAGACGGGTCCTTATTTTGCAAAACAGAAAACAAAGACTTTTTATCCAGAAGTAACAATCTTGTTTGAGACTTTTGATAGCAAACATTATCATGTGCCTTTGTTGTTGAATCCTTTTGGATATTCTACTTATCGAGGTTCTTAGTTTTTGTGGTTTTTGTGGTTTAAGTAGTTTTTGTAGTTGTGGGTGGGCATATTTTTTTGATCTCTACTCTCACCTCTCCATTCTTCTGTTAAGTAAGCGGACAAAATAAAACGTACATTAATAGTTTGGTAAAGGAAGGATAAAGAGATAATTACTTCGTCCCTTTCGTCCCATTAAAGTCGTCCCCTTACTTATTTGAAAAATTTAAAATTCTGAAATAAAATATATGAAAACGAGTATTTCTCTTGATGATAAATCGCAAATTTTAGGGGAACTTAAAGTGGCGAACCTTGCCTTTATGCATTTGTACCCTGGTGATTCTGCGGAACGTCAGCCTGTACATACAGTGTATGGTGGAGCGCAATTATTTAAAGAAACGACGATTGCGAATTTGGGTAAAATCGCTCAACGCAATTTGTTGGCATATGCGCCGAATTTTGTGGTTTTGGCAAAAGCTTTGGAATTGCCTTATCATGATAAATTGCCTGATGACAATGCAGAAGCAACAGCTTTGGCTGCTGAATTAGACGGTCTTTCTGCGGCTGATTGCAAAAAACATGCCGCTTGGTTGCCTTATACGGTTTACAACAAAGTAAAGGCAAAATTAGAACGAGAAGCGGTTGAAGATTTCCGAATTGACTTTGAAGATGGCTTTGGAAATCGCCCTGATGCGGAGGAAGATGCAACGGCTGAATTTACCGCTTTAGAAACGGCTAAGGCAATAGAAAGTGGTAGCTTATCTCCTTTTCTTGGGATTCGCATCAAACCTTTTACGGAGGAATTGAAAGAGCGCAGTATTCGCACTTTGGATATTTTCGTATCTACTTTGGTACATGCAACAGGCGGTAAATTACCAGAAAATTTTGTGGTGACACTTCCAAAAGTAACAATACCAGAACAAGTAACGGCTTTGGTTCAATGCTTTGAAGTTTTGGAAAAAAACACAGGCTTAAATGCAGGTGATCTCAAGATGGAATTTATGGTGGAGACGACGCAATCCATTATGGATGGCAATGGGGTCAATCCACTCAAAGCGATTGTGAAAGCGGCGCAAGGTCGTTGTACAGGAGCGCATTTTGGAACGTATGATTACACCGCATCTTGCAACATCACCGCCAACTATCAAGTGATGGATCACCCCGTTTGCGATTTTGCACACCATATGATGCGTGTCGCTTTGGGACAAACAGGTATTTTCTTGTCGGATGGTGCTACAAATGTAATGCCAGTCGGTCCACATCGTGGCAAAGACTTGACAGAGGCACAAATGCAAGAGAATACGGAAGTCGTACACGATGCATGGAAAGTAGGATACGACCACATTCGTCATTCCTTATTTCACGGATATTATCAAGGTTGGGATTTAAATCCCGCACAATTGCCAATTCGCTACGCCGCCGTTTTCTCCTTCTTCTTAGAGAATTACGATGCGGCTGCCGAGCGTTTATCAAACTTTATGGAAAAAGCGGGACAAGCGACTTTATCTGGCGACGTTTTTGATGATGCTGCAACAGGACAAGGCTTGTTAAATTATTTCTTAAAAGCGTTGAATAGTGGTGCAATAGATGAGGCAGAAATCGAGCCGACAGGTTTGACTTTAGAAGAAATTCAAGGTCGTTCTTTTTCAAAAATTTTAAGAGATAGACAGAATGGGTAGTTTCACTTTTTTCTGTCGATTTTGTGGCGAGTGATTTGAAGCTTGCTATTCTTTCAAATACTACTTTCATTAAGTAATGGTCGTTTGTGTTTTTCGCAAACGACCATTTATTTTTCAACCTCCACAAAACTCAATTCAAAATCTTGGTTTTCTATTGAAATTTCCTCTGCAATTTCTCCTTTTTCTGCTTCTAAGAAAGACTGTACAACTGAACTTTCTTGGACGAAAGTAATATAATTTCCTGCTGATGTTCCGGCACTACTACTCATGTTCAAATAAACATAGCCGTTTAAGAGGATGGAGAGTAATAGACAATATGCCCAATAATTTTTCATGCTAATCTGTTTTTAATCTGTTTTTCAAAAAATCATCTACAACTACAGATGCTTCAAATACCCTTTAGTTGAAGTGATAGTTCAAATTTAACATAGATAATCACGAAAAAAAATTACATTTTTGGTCATTTGTCGCTTGAATTTAGGAAAGTTTTAGAGGATATTTTGGTTTGAAATTTTTATATACTAAAATAAAAAATACACACTTCTCTATGGAACAATACTTAGTTCCCCAATCAGGCTATTTATTTTTATAACACAAAAATGCCTTTGTTACTTTTTAAAAATTGGTAAATATTATTTTTTTCATCTTTTTTCCATTTTTTTGGAGAAAGCAATGAAATTTAATTTCGATATTCTATTTTTTTTGGAGAGAACGGTGGATAGCTTCGTCGTCATGCATGGGCCCGCTGTTCGTTCTTATGGCAAGTTGTCGTACGATTACGGCAGAACCACAAAAACAACATAAACTACAAAAACCACATAAACTATACCACTGCCATCGGGTCTATTTTGGATGGTCTGGACTTCTGCAAAAATCAAAACGGATATAATAATTGATTAAAACAAAATTCGTCACTCGTCACTCGTCACCTGTCACTCGTCACCTGTCACCTGTCACTCGTCACTCGTCACTCGTCACTCGTCACCTGTCACCTGTCACCTGTCACCTGTCACTCGTCACTCGTCACTCGTCACCTGTCACCTGTCACCTGTCACCTGTCACCTGTCACCTTACTTAACCAATTTTGTAATAACCACATTTTAAATATGCTCCTTCGGTGAAATTGACAGGATGATCTATGTCGTGATCTGTTTTGAAAAAAAGTTTTACTCTTTTTGGTTGGCTTTCAAGAACTTCTTGGACCAATTCAAAAAACTCAGTAGCAAGGATTCTGGAAGAACATGACGCCATGACTAAAATTCCACCCTTCCTGACTAATTTTGCACCTGAATTGACCAATCGCTTGTAGCTTTCTTTGGCTTTTTCGATTTCGGATGCTTTTTTGGCGAATGAAGGTGGATCGATGATTACAATGTCGAAGTATTCCTTTTTGCGTAGAAGCAAGTTTAAGCCGTCAAATACGTCCATTGCCATTGTTGTGTGGAAACCGTTGTGTGGATTGAGAGCTACATTTTTCTTGGCTAATTCGAGGGCTTGTGCGCTGACATCTAAGCTTGTGACGGCTTTCGCTCCTTTGGCTAAGGCGTGTACTGAAAAGCCTCCTGCATAAGAAAAGAGGTCTAAGACTGTTTTTCCCTTTGCCATCTCCCCTACTTTCTTTCTATTGTGTCGGTGATCCAAAAAATAGCCTGTTTTGTGTCCTTTGATGACGTTGGCAGAGAATAAAAGTCCATGTTCTTTAAAGAGGACTTCTTCGTTGGCGAGTTCCCCTACTAATATCTGCCCATCTTTGTATTTTTCGTTGTTTTGAAGGCTTTGGACGGAACGACTTAGGCGCAATACTGCCGTTTCGCATTGGCTGATAGTGAGTAGATGCGGTAGGATTTCATCGAGATACGGAAACCATATCGCTGAATAGAGCTTGATGACGAGTACTTTGTCATAAATATCAACGACACAACTTGGTAAACCGTCATTTTCGCCATGTATGAGTCGATAGCTGTTGGTATTGCCTGCTATAAGGGGTTTTCGGATGTTGTAGGCTTTTTGTACCTTTTGTTTGAACCACTCACTGTCGATGGTGGCTGATTCGTGGACTTGTAGAACTTTGATGCGTATCGGGGAATTGGGGTCGTACAGTCCACATGCGAGGAATTTATTTTTTTTGGTATCGAAAATGATAGCGAGATCGCCTGATTGTCCTTTTTCGCTTTGTTTGATGATTCCTTTGTCAAAGACCCAGGGATGTCCTTTTTTGACCATTCTTTCAGTGGCAGGCTTTAGTTTTATGGCTATTCTTTTTGGCATTGCTTTTTTTGGCTGCAAGTTAATTTGTTTTAACCATATAAGTTATATAAGGTCATATAAGTTTTTCATAAAGCGTTCTGTCCTTGAAAAATAGACTCGATAGTAGCGGAATGGCAAATGGCAAATTGGTTTTTGTGGTTTAAGTGGTTTTTGTAGTTTTTGTGGTTCTCTACAGACCCAAGGGGTTCTTAATTTTGCCATATTAGCGGATAGCGAGACCGTGCTTTACGACGAAGCGACTGACCGTTCTCTCCTTATTGTCTTTATTATTGTTAAGATTTTAGTAAAAGTTGTTGTTTTTGAGCAAGTTTGGGATTTAGTGGTTAGTTTTGTTTATGATTTTTTTTAAGTGAGAATTAAGTGAAAATATATGAGATATTTATACATTTTTTTGGTGTGTTTTTTGGTGGGTTCAATTGCTGTGACTGGACAGAATGGGGATGGACCAGGTGGTCAGCATGGGGGAAAAATGCAGGGAGAACGTCCTCAAATTGAGCTAAAAGGTAGTGTCGTAGATGATGCGACGGATGCGCCTTTGGAATTTGCGACGATTTCGGTGTTTTCTAAAAAGGATTCTTCGTTGGTGGGCGGTGGTTTGACGGATGCAACGGGGAATTTTGTCTTGAAGACAAAACCTGGCAAATTGTATGCGGTGGTGGAATATATTGGATACCAAAAATTTGTGGTTGATCCGATTGTGATTGATCGGGAGAAGATGAAAGCGGGAGAACGTATCGTTGATATGGGTGTGGTACGGATTAGCAATGCGGGGGTTGAATTGTCGGAAGTCGAGGTGAGGGCAGAAAAAAGTGAGGTACAATTTTCCTTGGATAAACGGATTTTCAATGTGGGAAAAGATTTGGCGAATAAGGGCGGAACGGCTGAGGATATTCTGAACAATGTGCCTTCGATTACGGTGGATACGGAAGGAGAAGTGAATCTTAGAGGTAGTGCTGGTGTGCGTATTTTGGTGGATGGAAAACCGTCTGGTTTGGCAAATCCTGATAATCCGAATAGCTTGAAACAAATTCCGTCAAATATGATTGAACGAGTGGAAGTGATTACAAATCCTTCGGCACGGTATGAGGCGGAAGGAATGGCTGGAATTATTAATATTGTCTTGAAGAAGGACAAACGCAGTGGTTTTAATGGATCATTTGATGTGACAGTGGGCTTGCCTCAAATTTATGGATTGGCAGCGAATCTGAATTATCGAAAAGGGAAAATAAATTGGTTTGCAAATTATGGAATCAACTATAGACGTGCGCCTGGTGATGGAAATTTATATCAGGAAATTTATAATGGCGATACCACAAATATTTTGCAACAAACGAGAGAAATGAATCGTGGAGGATTGTCAAATAGTATTCGTTTTGGAATTGATTATTTTATTAGAGAGAAAGAAACATTGACGGGAGCGTTTTTGTATCGTATTTCGGACGAGACAAATACGACAACTTTAACGTATAAGGATTACATAAATGATTTGGATAATTTCATATTGGAGACAGTGCGTTTTGATGATGAAATTGAGGAAGAAAGCGGCTTGCAATACAGTTTGAATTATCGAAAAGAATTTTCTTCAAGAGAACATTCCTTGAATGTTTTGGCGCAGTATCAAGATGATTTAGAGGAAGAAAGTTCGATTTTTGACCAAACAAGTGTTGATATTAAAACGGGTGCTCAGGAATATTTACAGCAACGAGCAGGAAATGCAGAAGGGGAAAAAACGTGGCTTTTTCAAGCGGATTATGTGAAGCCCATTAATAAAAAACATAAGTATGAATTTGGTGTAAGAAGTTCTTTAAGAAATATTGGCAATGATTATTTGGTAGAATCATTTGTTGATGATGCGTGGGTTAGTAATCCAGATTTCAGCAATAAATTTAATTATGACGAAAATATTTATGCAGTTTACGGACAGTATGGCAATAAAATAACGGAAAAATTAAGTTTCCAATTAGGTTTGAGAGCAGAGTATGCATTTATTTCTACAGAACTACTCGAAACGGATTTTGTGAATGATCGAGATACGTTAAATTTCTTTCCAAGTGCTTTTTTGAATTATGAATTGGCAAAGGGAAATGCCTTTCAAGTGAGTTATAGTAAGCGAATCAAACGCCCTCGTTTTTGGAGTTTGAACCCATTTTTCACCTTTAGCGACAATCGAAATTTCTTTAGTGGAAATCCTAATTTAAATCCAGAATATACCGATGCTTATGAGTTGAGTTATTTGCGTTTTTTGGATAAAGCGAGTTTGTCTTCGAGTCTTTACTATCGTCATACGAAGGATGTAACAACTCGTATTCGTTCGGTGAATGAGGATGGAACGAGTCAGACACAACCTGAAAACTTGAGCACACAAGATGATTTTGGCTTGGAAGTTACTGCTTCTTATAAGGCGGCTAAGTGGTTGAAATTGAATGGAGATTTTAATTTTTTCCGTTCGATTACGGATGGTAATGATTTGGCGGAAAATCTTACTTTTGTGGAGACTTTGGAAAGTGATACGTACACTTGGACAGGGCGTTTGAGTACTAATTTTAGTTTTTGGAATTCGGATTTTCAGGCACGTTTTAATTATCGTGCGCCTCGTGAAACGCCGCAAGGTCGTCGTAAGGATATGGCGATGTTGGATTTGGGTTGGAGCAAGGATTTCTTGAAGTCTAAGAATTTGACGGCGACGTTGAGTGTGAAGGATGTCTTTAATACGAGACGTAGACGGTATGAGACATTTGGTGATAATTTTTATGGTGAGGGGGATTTTCAGTGGCGTAGTCGTAGTGCAAGTTTGACGTTGAGTTATCGGGTGAATCAGAAGAAGCAGCGGAAGCGTCGTGGTGGTGATGGCGGTGGTGGTGATGGGTTTTAGGCGGTTCTGATTATGATAGGACTTTGTCCTACCTTCTGGGGTGTCGCCCTTTCTGGGCTTTTTATGATAGGACTTTGTCCTATCTTCTGGGGTGTCGCCCTTTCTGGGCTTTTTATGATAGGACTTTGTCCTATCTTCTGGGGTGTCGCCCTTTCTGGGCTTTTGCGGTTCGTCTGAAATAGGACTTTGTCCTATCTTCTGGGGTGTCGCCCTTTCTGGGATTTTGCGGTTCGTCTGAAATAGGACTTTGTCCTATCTTCTGGGGTGTCGCCCTTTCTGGGCTTTTCTGTGGGACTTTCTCCTTTTTATCTGGGCTTTTTTATCTTATTCTATGGTGATGGTTTGGATGGAGGTTTGGGTGATGCCGAAGTAGCCGAGTATGTCTTTGTCAAAGTTGCCTTGTGGGTTGAAGGGAATGGAGCTGTTGAAGCCTTGTGATTGGATGGTTGATAGTTGGATGAAATAGTTGTAGGTTTTTGAGTCCATTGAGATGAGTTCTATCTCAATAATGTCTCCTTGTTCAAAGAAGGCTCGAATGGAGATGCGTTGTTCTTCTCCATTGCTGAATTCGTCTGTAAATAGGTTGTAATCTCCGCTTAACAAGGTATCGTTTTCATAGGATTTGAGACGGTAATAGTTGTTTGCATTTTCATCGTCATCCCATAGCGCAAATACTTGATAGTTTGTAGTATTTGCACCTCCAAAACCAAAGGTAAATTCTTCTATTTCGAGGGCATTTAATTGTGCGGGGGCTGGTGCTTCTGTGGTTGCTGTGTATGTTTCGCCTGATTCATCCGCAACGGTAATCGTAAATATATCTTCTGAATTGACGTCAATATTTTCAGCAATGTATTGTCCTGTATCTGTCTCTAATAGTTCGTAAGATGTCCCATCTTCTTTTTGTAGGGTCATTGTTGCATTGGCTATTTTGGTAGGATTGTTGCTTTCATAAAAGCCATTTGTTTGGGTAAAATCTACGATGCATGTTTGGTTGTCCATGTCGAGGATGGCTTCGATGATAAGTCTTGTTTCTGCATCTTCCAAATCAAGTTCGATGACTTCTTCACAGGAAGTTAAAATTAAGGCTGAAAGGAAAAAGTATAGTATGGTTTTATAAGTATTCATTGTTTGTTTTTTTGTGGGATTGTGCTTGCTCTCTAAAATGATATTAGGCGTTGTGTCTGTTTAAGATAGACCCGATAGTAGCGTTATAGCCCTCTTTAGTTTTTGTGGTTTAAGTAGTTTTTGTAGTTTATGTGGTTACACCTTTATAGATAAGTTGATACTTGGCTATAGTAGCGGATAGCGGGCCTTTCCGTAGCGATGAAAGCGGAACTGTTCTCTCCTAAAATTTAAAATTCCAAGAGATGGAGGGAACGATGCCAAATAGGGCTAAACGTACAGCTTCTGTTGTGCCTGGATTTGTTTCGCTCTCTTGAAAAGTGATGGTGTAGGCATTTTTGCGATTGTATAGGTTGTAGAACGATACATTTAGGTCATTAGAAAATTTGTCTGAATCTTTTAGCGTCCATGTTATCCCTAAGTCCATTCTATGGTAATCGGGCATTCTTGACCCATTGCGTTCACTGTATAAATTAACGAGTTCGCCATCAACATAATATTTTCCTGTGGGAAACGTAACGGCATCTCCTGTGGAATAAACGAAGCTTGCAGAAACTACTAATTTAGGAACTATTTTGTAGGAGGCAACAATAGAAACATCGTGGGTTCTGTCTTGTCTTGCAGAGAACCACGAACCGTTATTAATGGCTTCAAATTGTCGTTCTGACTTAGCCAAAGTATAACTTACCCAGCCCGTAAATTTGCCTTTTTGCTTTTCTAATAGAAATTCTAAACCGTAGGCTCTACCCTTTCCAAAAACCAATTCTGCTTCGATGTCTGGGTTAGAAAAAGTCTCTGCGCCATTTTCATAATCTACTTGATTTTGTAGTGTTTTGTAGTAGCCTTCTACACTAAATTTGTATTTATTTTCATCAAAATTTCTAAAATATCCCAAAGCGACTTGATCCGCAATTTCTGGTTTGATAAGTGGTGTACTTGGCACCCATAAATCTGTAGGTGTTCCTGAATTGGAATTGGATAAGAGGTGTAAATATTGGTAATTTCGATTGTAAGAGGCTTTTAAAGAACTTACTTCATTTAGTATAAATGTTGCGTTTATTCTTGGTTCTAAACCAAAATAATTGTTATAAAACTCACTGTTTTCGTAAGCTGTTTCTTTTGTAATTTCATTATCTTCGTTGTATTCTTTGACCGTATAAGGTCCAATATTGCTCAAGGAACTTAAACGCACTCCGTAATTTAAGGACAAACGTTCATTGACTTTTTGTTCATTGGCAATGTAGATTCCTCCTTCCAAAGCTTGTTGTTCTTCGATGTCATCGGCAACAACATCATCGAAAGAAAATGTTGCTGGTTTGAAACGATGGTAAATTGCTTGTAAACCAAATTGTAATTGATTGTTGGGGTTTGCATAAAAGTTAAAATCTTGCTTAAAATTATAATCGTAAATTCCTGCTTGCAAATCAATATTTATCCCTGCATTGTCTATTTTAAATCCATAATCATAATCGCTATAAATAATAGAGGTATTGGAAAAAAGTTTGCTGCTAAAAATGTGATTCCATCGCAAAGTGGCGGTTTGATTTCCCCAATCAAAACCAAAATTATCTGTACCAAAAACATCTCGCCCTAAATATCCTGACAAATAAATACGGTCTTTTTCATTAATTTTATAATTGGCTTTCAAGTTTAAATCGTAGAAGAATAAATCCGTCCCGCTAAAATCATCATTGACGGCTCTTAATACTAAATCTGCGTAAGTTCTTCGCCCCGATACGATGATAGAGCCTTTGTCCTTCACCAAAGGCCCTTCAAGAGTCAAGCGAGAGGAAATCAAGCCAATTCCACCAGAAGCTGCCCACTTTTTCATATTTCCATTTTTCATGCGCACATCCAAGACCGACGACGCACGACCACCATATTGTGCAGGAATTCCTCCCTTGTACAGCTTGACGTCTTTGATCGCATCGGAATTAAAAACCGAGAAGAATCCCAATAAATGCGCTGCATTATAAACAGGTGCTTCATCTAATAAAATAAGATTTTGATCTGCGTTTCCTCCTCTCACAAAAAAGCCGCTACTTCCTTCAGAACTGGAACTAACACCAGGCAGTAATTGAATCGTTTTTAGAATGTCTTGTTCGCCCAATAGCACGGGAATCACTTTGGCTTCTTTCATATCTAAAGTTACCACACTTACCTCTGTATTGGTGATATTCTCATTCTCTTTTTCCGCTTTCACCACGACCTCTTCCAGTAATTCAGAAGCAGAACCTAACTCTACCGTTTGCGTGATGTCTTTGTCTAAATTAATGGCAATTTCTTTGGTGTCATATCCTAAATATGAGTACTGAACCGTATAGTTTCCTTTCGGCATAGACAGCGAATAAAAGCCATAAAGATTTGTTGTGACTCCATTGGTTGTGCCTTTGATGACAACATTTGCATATAGTAATTCCTCTCCTGAATTGGCATCTCGCATATACCCACTAATCGTAAAATTTTCTTGGGCAAAAGCAGTGATGCTTAGTAGTAAAGTGAGGCTATAGAACAAAGTTTTTATGGCTAAATTTTTTATCATTTTCTGGCTTGGTTTAAGAGCTTGTTGGAATTTTGGATATGGAATCAAGGAATTTTATGATGAATCCTTTGTCTCCACCTGCTTTTTTAGACAATGCTTAATCTTGTTTTATTCAGTAAAAATTAATTTATTTTAAAGACAAACACATTTCTAAACTTTTTTTAGTGCTTTGATGTTTTTTTAGGATACAATCAAATTAAAACACCTGTCAGATGAAAAAGTTTTTATTTATTTTTTCCTTTATGTTTGTAGCCGTTTTTTATGGCAATGCTACTACTACAGAAAACTCTTCCTTGTCAGATTATACTGTTGTCAATCAAAAAACAAAGGTTTCTTTTACGTTGCGTAACAATTCGATGAAGTCAATTCCGCTTAAAATCCCGAATGTGATGAATCCAAATTTATCGCCGATGTCTAATAGTGGCGTTACTTTGGTGGTTGGGCAAAAAATACTCTTTAAAGCTAATGGAAAGAAGCAATTACTATTGGTTGTGACAGAAGATTATGAGGGAACAACTTTGGATGTTGGGAAGTTGATTAAGGAGCGGAAGAAGGAGTTGGGGTTGTAAGAGCTCAATGCGTTCTTAAAACTAATATTTCTCTAATTTGGAGCGAAGGGTCTATTGCTTCGTCGTGATGTAGGGTCTCGCTATACGCTACTATAGCATAGTAAGAACCACAAAACAAAATAGAACCGAACCAAGAACTACAGCACTAAGGACTACAGAACCAAGCGAAGCTATAACGCTGCTATCGAGGCTATTTTGAATGGTCTGAACGGTATTGGACTTATCCATAACTTCCCCGTTCAAGCCATCCAAAATAGACCTGATAGTAGCGTTATAGCTATCTTTAGTTTATGTGGTTTAAGTGGTTTTTGTAGTTTTGGTGGTTTGTTTACTTGGATAGAAAGGTTGATTCTTAGCTATAGTAGCGGATAGCAGGAGCTTGCTGCACGACGAAGCTCCTGACTGTTCTCTCCTTAAAAATATTATTTAATGACGATTTGCTTCACTATTGGCTTGTCTGTTCCATTAACTTTTATGAAATAAACGCCTGGAAGATAATTCTCAACGGGAACTGTGACATAGCTTTCGGCTAAATCTTGTAGGGATTCTTCTGTGATTTTTTGCCCCAATACGTTGTAAATACTGTAGGCTTTGTATGGATTGTTGGTTGAGCCAAAATCTATGTAAACGACTTCATTCGCTGGATTGGGATAAATGTCGATTTTTGTTGATTCTTCTCCAAATTCTCTTTGTCCATCAAAGGTCACAACCATCCCCAAACCGCCATTCAATTTGACTTCTTGCCATGCTTCTATATTATTTCCCCAAGTGTTGGGCAAAACCAAATTGTTCATACTGCATAAAAATGGATCGACCAAAACCTCCAGTTCTACCGTATCACAAAACCCATCTAAATTACAAGCAATTATTTGTAAGGTATCTTGTCCATTAAACGCAGGTAAAGGCGTAAAACGAACGCAGAACTGATCGACAATATTGATACTGCAAGAGAAATTTTGGGTCGTTACTTGCGTAATTGCGTAATTGCCAGTAGGAAATTTACAGAAGTCTGGACACAGAATAATTGGGTCTAAAATTCCTGAAGAACAATCGTCTAACATTTCGTTATCGCAATCTTCACTACAGTTGATAACATCAATAAAAACGGAGTTAGAACGATCTGATTCGCAGCCGTTAGAATCAACAAAAAACACAAAATATTCTCCTGCTTCTGTTATGGTATAAATTGTGTCTTTTTGAATATCAATAATAATTCCATCTTGAACAATGGCAATATTGCATTCATCAGGTTCTGGCCCAATGATGAGTGTCGCCTCTTTAATATCTCCAGTACTTAATTCGCAAATAGTTGTAAAATCAACAGTTATAAAAGGTGTTGGCAAGTCTGGACATCCTGTTTCAGTCACTTCTTCGGTTTCTTCAACTTCAGCCATTTCTTCGGTTTCTTCTTCCCCTGATGTCACGCCACATTCTTCAAAAGTGATAAACACTGTATTTGAAATTTCAGAACTACAAGCTGTTGCATCTGTCACAATAACACTGACTTCAATATCTTCTTCTATATCAACAAAGCTTTGTACATTGTCTTCTCCAATAATCCACGGCTCTCCATTTAAATACCACTGAAAATAGTCGTTATCACTTAATTCATAGTCTTTTACAGAAATTTCAAAAGCTTCTGTTGTTCCTATACAAAAAGAAGTTTCTTCTGCTAATAAGAAAGGCGTTGCAGGAATATCACAATCTACACTATAGGCAACCTCTTCGCTTTTCAGCAATAAATTTTGATTGGGATTGCTTGTTACTGTTACTTCACTATTGCGGACCTCTACGTAATAAACCCCATCTTCGTTCACCAAAATATCTTCGTCACCTATAATGCTGATAAGCTGTTGCCCATCTTTGTACCAAGTATAAGTATTGTTGGTAACCGTTCCACCTGCTTGCACTTCTATTTTGTTATTGCTTACTATCAATGGAATATCTGCTTGTGGCGCATAAGTTACATTATCAATCTCTGCCTCCATTAAGTCTTCTAATCCATCAAAACTAAAGAAATTGTTGGCTATATTGAGTGTATGTAATTCTGGATATTGGCTAAAGAACGGAACAATTCCATAAAACTGATTATCGTTTAAGTAAATTTCCTCAATCAGTGGAAAAAGGTCATAATTCATCAAAAACCCTGTTAGTTCATTTTCACTAAAATCTAAGACCTTCAATTTTGTTAAAAAGAGTTCTTCAGGAATCGAATTGTCCAAACCATTGCTTGACAATTCCAAGCGTTCCACCCCACAGTTCTCTTCGTCCATCGTCACCCCAAACCAGGTTGGCATAGGTTCACTCAAATCCCAAGTAACAGTCCAATTGTCTGCCCCTGTTGTATTGTACAAATTGGCAAGCACCAAAGAATCAACTGTGCGTTGCTCTTCACAATCCTGTGCAGAAAGTGCGCCAATTCCCAAAAAATTTAGACAAAGTAATACAATACTAATCTTTATATAGTTACATCTCAAAGCCATTCTCATGATATTAAAATTTTAATTTGGTTTATCATTTTGGTTGCATCATTTCATCAAAAGAAATAGATAATTACTTACTTAAAACAAAAGCAGTGCCAAGTTATTGATAAACAGTTCTTTACAACAAGATTTGATAATTAAAAGGCGCATTAGTGAGAGGAGCTAAGGAAATGAACCATTCCTTATCAACAAAAATAATATATTTTGTCACAACATTACCCTAAAAATCACATTTCTTGTCTCTTTTAATACGTAATTGTGTTAGAATCTGTTGTTAATCTAAGCAGATAATTAAGTCTTAATATATATATAAAAATATATTTTAACATTTAGCTATAACAATATTAGGAGAGAACGGTCTAATCTTCGTCGTACAGCATGGTCTCGCTATCCGCTTATGGATGGCTTCTCCAAGATGCCTTGCATTTTTCGCAATATATTCTGCGAAAAGCCAACGCTTTGCCAACACAATCATCCAACCACTGCTATCGAGTCTATCTTTCACTGTCAGAACCCCTATCAAATCACGCTCTACATATCTACTTAACCACAAGGTTCGCAAAGGTCACGCAAGGAGCGCAAAGTAAAACTTCGTTAGGAATAGGTACGAAGTAAACTCGCAATTTAGTCGTCACAGATATGACATTTCTCAAAGAAATGTCATATCTAATCTAAGAACTTATTTCGTACACATTCCTTATCATTCTTTGTGGTCTTTGCATGAAATTTTTCTTTGTTTCATACATTTTCCCATAGTCTCAAAAGTCTCAATAAATTTTACAATATTTGCATCCGAAAACAACGAACTCAATTATACATAATGACCCAGAAAAAAGGACTGATTCAACGGCTTTTAGGCTTCAAAAAAACGATTCTCCTACTAATCGTCTTATTAGGCGCATTTTTCAATAAAGAAGCCCTTATACAACTACTTCCCGAAGAGTACAAAGAAATTCTATCAACCACAAAAACAACAAAGTCTAACGATACACATGGACACGATTTAGGCAATTATCCCCAACAACTCAAAATCATCACTTGGAATCTCTGCAACTTTGGAAAATCAAAGGACGATCAAGAAATCTACTTTATCGCCCAAACACTCCGACACTACGACATTGTGGGGTTACAAGAAATCGTCACCAGTCGCTATGGCGCACAAGCCATCACCAAATTACAGCAACAACTCAACAGAACAGGCGTAAAATGGGATTATGCCTTGAGCGATCCCACCACAGGAAAAGGCACAGAACGCTATGCCTATTTTTGGAAAACCAATAAAGTAAAAATGAAAAGCCGTCCGTGGCTCGTAAAACCTTTAGCAGAAGATATAGACCGAGAGCCGTACATGGCACGTTTTGTAAGAAAAGACAATCCGAATGTGTCGGTACTTTGCGCCAATTTCCACGCCATTCCCGAAGACAAAAATCCAGCCTATGAAGTCAATCTCTTGCGCTTCTTACACCAAGCCTACAAAAAAGACAACCTCGTCATCATGGGCGATTTCAATTTATCCCAAAAAAATGAAGCTTTCAATGCCCTAAAAGATTATGGCTATCGCCCCGTTGTCAAAGACGAAAAAACCTCCCTCAAACGCAAAATGAACGACGGAGGAACGTATGTCTCCAATCCTTTTGACAATATCTTTGTGGAAGGACAAGTCTTCACCCAAAAAGCCGCAGGTGTGGTCGATTTCGTACAACAATTCAATTCCTTAGAAAGTGCCAGAAAAATCTCCGACCATTTGCCTGTTTGGGTGCGGATTGAGTAGGTGGGGGTTAGTTTATGTAGTTTTTGTGGTTTATGTCGTTTTTGTAGTTGTTTTCTTTGCGGTCATTTCGACTACGCTCAATGAACAAAATGAAAGTAATGAACACGTATCATCTTAAACGCAAAGATTACAACGTCCCTTTCGCCCCACTAAAATCGTCCCTTTGTATAGCAAATGTTCTATCTTGTTAAAGATACTTTTTACTGGTATAAAAAGTACCAAAAGGGATGAGTGAAGCAATTAATACGATGAAAGTTGTTTGAAGATTCCACTTCATCCTTGACCGAACTAATAAGGCCATTACGATATATGCAAGAAATAACAATCCATGAGGCATCCCCAAAAACTTTACTAAAAAAGCATTCCCTCCCCAATATTTAAGTGGTACACCAACAAACAATAAGAGGATATAAGAGACTCCCTCTAAAAAGCTTACTATCTTAAATAATTTTATCATATTTTTTTCGTGCTATTGAGTGGGAAGACAAAATAAAACGTACATTAATAGTTTGGTAAAAGATTGATTAAGAGATAATTACTTCGTCCCTTTCGTCCTATTGAAATCGTCCCCTTACTTATACTATACTTCTCTAATTTCTCTAAAAATCATACGATTACCAAAATCAACGCCGAATGTATCCGATAAATTTGCGGAATAATCGCCTGTTCCCCATCATTATAAATGACAAAATCTGACTTTGCTATTTTCTCTGATTCGGGCAATTGTTTTGCCATTCGTTTTTCGATAGCCTCCACCGTCGTATCGTCTCGTTCCAACACTCTTGCCAAGCGAATTTCTTTGGGTGCAGCCACTGTAATGACCTTATCTAAAGCATGTTGCATATTCGTCTCAAAAATGAGGGCCGCTTCTTTCAAGGCATAGGCTTCTTCTTTTAAATTATTGAACCAACTCACGGTATCTACCGCTACCGCAGGATGTACCAATCCATTCAATTGATTCAACTTTTCAAAATCATTAAACACAATTTTTGCGATGTAAGGGCGATTGAGTTGGTTATTGAGGTAGGCTTCTTCTCCAAATAGGTTGATAATGCTCGCTTTGAGTTCAGGTTGGTGCTGCATCAACCACTTCGCTCGATCATCGGCATTGTACACCTGAATTCCAATTGATTGAAAAATGCGACAAACAAGTGTCTTACCACTCCCTATATTTCCTGTAATTCCGACTTTTAACATGGTTTTAGTTTTTGTAGTTTAAGCCGTTTTTGTGGTTGTATGACTTGTGTGTTTTTTAGTGGTTTTATTTGAGAAAGTGTTTTTCACGCAAAGGGCGCAAAGTTTTTCGCAAAGAACGCAAAGAATCACTACGCAATTTCACTTTGTAGTCATAGCGGTTAAAGCTGAACCAAGCACCAAGCACCAAGAACTACAACACAAAAAACAACTACAAAAACCACAAAAACCACAAAAACTAAGTTAATCCGAAAGCCGCTTCGTGCCACTATATTCTACAATTTTGGCAAAGATAAATCCTGCTTTTTTCACAGTTTTCAATGTCTCTTCCGCTTCTTTTCTTCGCTTATATTCGTCCAAAATCAGGTATTTTTTTACGCCTCGATTATTGCTCTCAATCTCAACTGTAGACAATTGATCGAAACGAGCCGCAATCAAATCAAAATCATCGTAAGAGGTGTACAATTGCACTCGATAATTGTGGTTCTTATCTGCTTTTGCCGTAGGCTTAGGGGTTGTTTTGGGTGTTGTCTTTGGTTTGGGCTTTGCGGTGCTTGCGGTGCTTGTATTGTTCGTTTTAGGCTTAGTTTTAGCCTTTGGTTTGGGCTTGGGTTTTTCTTTTACTTCTACGATAGGTGGTGGACGGTTCTCGATAACTTCATCTTCTATAATGGTTGTTGTGCCTGCACTTTTGCCTTCGACTCCCTCCTTATACTCTTTAAAAGCTCTAAACATTGCTGATGCAATATAAGATTGTCCTTCCTCTTGCATCAAATATTTTTCTTCAGTCCGATTGGTTAGATAGCCTGACTCGACCAATACACTGGGCATCGCTGTTTTGTACAATACGACGAATCCTGCTTGTTTTACGCCCCTACTCTTTCGCTTAGCTCTTTCTACAAATTGTTTTTCGCACAAAGACGCAAAACGAATGCTTTGTTCTAAAAAGGCATTTTGATACAAAGTGAAAATAATGTGTGATTCTGGGGCAGTGGGATCAAAACCATCATAAGATTGCTCATAATTGTCCTCTAACAAAATTACGGAGTTCTCTCTTTTGGCAACATTGAGGTTTGCTTCTGACTTGTGTAAACCCATCACATAGGTTTCTGTACCATGTGCCGAATGTCCGTTGGGTTGGGCATTACAATGAACAGAGATAAACAAATCTGCATTATTTCGATTCGCAATATTTGCCCGTTCTTTTAGTTCAATGTATTTGTCTGTTGTTCGGGTATATATAACCTCCACGTCCTCAAAGTTTCGCTCAATATATCGCCCCAATTTGAGCGCAATGCCCAAAGTAATGTGCTTTTCCTTACTGCCTACACCATGACAGCCAGGGTCTTTCCCACCATGCCCTGCATCTATCACCACTTTTTTGACTTGATACGAAAATGGTAAGGGATTGGGGCGATTGAGGTCAAACCCAGATATAAGCCAAGAGATACAGATGAGTAATAATAATTGTTTTTTCACTTATATTTATTTATGCAATGTTGTTACAAACAAAGTTGGTCTTATGCGGTATTAACGTAAATTACTGAAAAAATTTTCACTTTTGATAAAAAAAAACGTTAAATGTAAAATCATTTATCCATTATATTTCAAATATCTGTTAAATTTCTCACAAAATATTGACGGATGCGCTTATCTTGCCGTTATATTTGAAGGAGAGAACGGTTTTTCTTTCATCGTTACGGGGCTTCCCGCTATCCGCTACTATAGCAGCCTTTCAAAACCTCTAGCCCCTCTTTTGCTATAACGCTACTATCGGGTCTAGGTCGTTGTGGACAGTGGGTTTGTGGTTCTGTTTTTTTAACCATATAAGTTCATATAAGTCATACTTTCCACAGACCATGAAAAATAGCCCTGATAGCAGTGGTATGGCTAACCAAATGCTGTGGTTCTTGGTGCTTAGTGCTGTGGTTCGGTTCTACTGTGATTTATGATGCTTGGTTAGCCATAGGAACGGATAGCAGGACTTGACGTGACGACGAAGCGACTGACCTTTCGCTCCTAATTTTAAATATACTTGTAAAAAAAGATGAGGCTTGTGAGAAAACAATTATCTACTCACTCGCCACCTGTCACTCGTCACTAATCATCGTTATCCGCAATACAAAATCAATAACTTGAAACAACTTTATCTATATCTGTTATGCTTCTTATCGCTTGGTTTATCTGCACAAGAGCAAACTGATAGTATTATGATCGTCAAGGACTCTTTGAGTGTCTTGCAAGATTCGATTAGGAGCATCAAAGATACGGCGCAAACAGCTATAGATTCTACTTTGGCGTTGCCTATGGACAGTTTATCCAATGATAGTCTTGCGTTGGGTTTACCATTAGATAGCTTATCAAATGATAGTCTTGCGCCTGTTGTGCGGACATTTGATTTGCCCACTGCAAGCGATGGATTGGACGAAACCATTATCTATAGTGCAGAAGATTCAATTATCTATGATATTGTCAATGAACGAATTTATTTGTATGGTACGGCGCATATAGAACAGGGTAAAATTAAGCTGGATGCTGATTTAATTACGTTCAACTATACGGATCAAACGGTACAGGCAGAAGGACGGCAGGATTCTTTGGGCAATTGGATTGGAAAACCTTTATTTCAGGAAGGTGAGGAGAAATTTGGGGCGGATGAGATGACGTATAATTTTAAGACAAAAAAGGGTAAAATTTCGGATTTGATTACGCAGGAAGGCGATGGCTTTTTGAGGAGTGAAAAGGTGAAGAAAAACGAATATGACGAGCTTTTTGGTGCCAATACGTACTATACTACCTGTAATTTGGAACATCCACACTATCGTATTGAATCGAAACGGGTCAAAATCGTTCCTGATGAATTGATTGTGACAGGCCCTGCTAAGTTTATTGTGGACGATGTACCAACGCCTTTGGTCGTGCCTTTTGGGATATTTCCGCTTACAGAAGAAAGACGCTCTGGCTTGATTTTGCCCAATTATGGACAATCACCAGGACAAGGGTTTTATTTGCGGAATGGAGGGTTTTATTTGGGCATCAACGACTATATGGATTTAGCGATTCGGGGTGATTTGTATTCTCGTGGTACTTGGCAACTGAATTTAGCGAGCCAATACAAAAAACTGTATCGCTACAACGGCAATGTAAGCATCAATTTTGGGAAGCGCAAGTCTGGTGATCCTATTACAGACTCCTTTAGTAGTTCAAATGATTTTCGCATTTCTTGGACACACAGCCAAGCCGCACAAGCCCGCCCCAATAGTAGCTTTTCGGCAAGTGTACAATTGGGATCAAGTAGTTATGGCAGAAACTTTGTCACTACCACCAATGATTACTTATCCAATACCCTTACTTCCTCTATCAACTACTCTAAAAGCTTTCCTGGCACCCCTTTTAATATGAGTGCCAATGCAAATCATAGCCAAAACAACCAAACAGGACGAGTAGCAGTTACTTTACCAGAGTTTACTTTAAATATGAATAAGGTTTTTCCTTTTAAACAAAAGACAAAGAAAGGAAAAACCCAGTGGTATGAAAAAGTGAGTGTAGGGTATCGAGGAAATTTTAGGAATCGAATAGAAGTAGGAGATTCTGTATTTTTCAATATAGATACCTTGCTGAACAATATGACCAATGGTGTCAAACACAATGTGCCCATCAATACCAATTTGACGCTACTCAAATACATTACTGTCAGCCCTTCTTTCATTTATGATGAATATTGGTATTTTGAAAGCACCGAAAAAGAATGGAATCCTGCGGAAACTTATGATTCTACTTTTACCTACACCTATGATACAATTTATGATGATATAGATACCATTATCACAACAATAGCCAATGTAGCCTCCATAGATACGACCTTTGGTAATCTTATTAGTAGGCAAATACCAGGTTTTAAAACAGCGAGGGAATTTAGGGCGTCGATTAATCTAAATACCCGTATTTATGGCGTCAAACAAGGGATGAATTTAGGGCCGATTAAAGCCTTTCGCCATGTCTTGCGTCCCTCCGCAGGTTTAACATGGCGACCCGATTTTGGGAGTGAATTTTGGGGATATTATAAGGATGTACAAAGCAATGCGGGAGGCGACACCCTCAATTATTCCATCTTTGAAGAAGGGACATTTAGTAGTCCACCCAAAAACAAATCCGCTTTGCTCACTTTCTCTGTAGACAACAACCTCGAAATTAAGACTGCTTCTAAAAATGATACAACGACTAAATTAAAAAAGCTCAAACTATTGGAGAGTCTCCGTTTTTCTTCAAACTACGATTTTAATAAGGATTCTTTAAAATTTGGAGATATTAAAATTACAGCGAGAACGACCCTGCTCAATAGAAAGCTTAATTTCAATTTTAATGCGACTTATAGCCCTTATGCCGTTAATGCAACAGGAAAGACAATAGACGTATACCAATGGAAGGAAGAAAGCAGATTAGGACGCTTAAAAAGTGCAGATTTTAGTTTAAACACCTCTTTTAGTTCTAAACAAAGCAGTAATAATACTTCAGATAGGGGTACAGAGCAAGAAAGGGATGATGTATTGAATAATTTGGATAGCTTTATAGATTTTAAGATTCCGTGGAAAATAAGAGTCTCTTACAATTTCCGAATCAATCGAAGTTACCAAGAATTGGCTTTGGTGGATAATAAGCTGCAAAATTTTGAAGATAGGATAACACAGACCTTGAATCTAAACATAGACTTAAATATTACCCCAAAATGGAAGGTCAATATGAGTACAGGCTATGACTTTACAAATAAAGCCTTAGCCTATACTACAATTGACATCTATAGGGATCTACATTGTTGGAACATGTCCTTTAATTGGGTGCCAACAGGAGATCGAAAAAGATATGAATTTACACTACGAGCCAATTCTTCGTTATTGCAGGATTTAAAGTTGCAACGCAAAAGAGATTGGTTTGACTTTTAATATTCTTGTCCCAACAAGATGTATAAATGGATGAAAAAGGAGTTAAGAACATATCTACAATCATTTGACAATAATGAATTTTCTATATATTCTTTAATTCTTGTTAGACTTAAAAAAAGTAAACGCTTACTGATTAAACTAAGTGTTTGATTGACTTTTTCCATTACTTATTAAAAGTTAAAAATGTAAATGTTTAATATATTAGCTTGGTGAATTAGGAACATCAAAATTATATTTCAAAAAATTTTAAACTCAATGGTGGATATTGCTGATTAGCTAGCTTATCTCACTTTGACCTTATATATTTTTTGAAGTACTGTTAGTAGCTCAACAAAATGATCAGAGCTAAGAAAATACAAAGAATTCTTACCAGAACGACGCATATTCAATACACCTTTGTCTTTCATAATTCTTAAATGATGAGAAGCAACAGCTTGCTCAATATTTAGTTTTTCATATATCTCTGTAACAGAAAGGTACTCTACGTCTTTAAGTAGTTTGACAATAGAGATTCTAATAGGGTGAGCAACCGCTCTTAGCACTTCTGTTGATTTCTCTAAAAAGAGATCTTCATTAAAATTTTTCACCAGCATTCTATTTAATTAAAGGTTAAAGAAAAAAAATATGTTAGTCTATATATATATATTAAACAAGAAATATTTCCATTAAAAAAAAAACAAAACTTTAGTTGCCTTATTCTCTTAGGATTTATAAATGTATCAAATTTTACAAGCATTTACAAATGCTTAAATAATAACTTTTACAAATAATATAATGTTCAAAAGATATTTTAGCTTGATTTTAGCATAAAATAACAAAATAAAATATTTATAAAATTATAGTTATCAGCATTATAAAGAGTTATATCTTTATATAATTTATTATCATCATTCTTTTTGAGAATAATTCTAAAGAAAAAATTAATTGTAAGTTTTAATGGATTTTTTACAAAAAAAGCTTTTTTTTTACCAAAAAGGAAGGGTGTTTTAGAGAGTTTTAGCTTTTTTTTTGCCAAAAAAGTTCATTCACTACATGATTTAACGTTTTATTAATGAAAATGTTTATATGAAGATGTAATTATTCACCTTTTTAAGACTGAAAGACCTTTTTTTAAAGAAAAATTTGACTATAAGCTTTTTTTGACGTCGTATGTATAAGGTGGTGACAGTTGGTTAGCAATGTGGGCGAACAGGATGTGAGGTAAATGATTCCTTATCTCCCCAACAAATACAGTCTTTATTGAAGTTGCGACCTATTAAGTTAGACCTGATAGTAGCGGTATGGTGGCGTTTGGGTATCTTGTGCTTGGCTCGACACCATAATAGCGGATAGCAGGCCTCAAACGTCACGACAGAGGAATAGACCGTTCTCTCCTAAAGATTTGACACAAGGAACGTAATCTTTTTGATTTTTCTGTACTTTTGTAAACATGAAAAATGAAAGACAACAATAATAACAATTATTGAGAAAAATTTTTATAAATAACTATGAAAAGATATTACGACCTTATAGCACAAATAATAGCGGTCTTGTGCATATTAGCAGCCATTGGCGCCATGTTGGGTGGAAATTACTTAATGATGGCTTTGGGGATTGCAGCAGCCGTATTTTTGCTTGCTTATTCCAAATATCTTCACAAGAAAGAACAGCGACATATCTATGAAGAGGACAATCCAATTTCGGCAGGTAAAAAGAGATTGTACGATGAGAAAATCATTAATAGTATAAAAAATGAGGAGTTTGATCCGCTTCTCTTGACTGTGGGAAATATTGAGGAGGGATCGTTACTGGAATATGACCTTAAAACGTGGAATATAGATAAGCTGCAATATGTGTATTGGAAAAAAGCACCTGGTGCTTTGGAAAATCAGTTGAGTAAAAAGGCTAAAATGCGTTATAATGATGAAACGGCAACTATGTGGGTTTACCAAAAGTTGCCAAATGACAAAGTGCCTATTACGCAAACGGTAAGTGCTTATGCGCTGGATGGTCAGATGGATCGCTATATCAAAAAGGATCATATTCGTGATGAGTTTAATCCGCCAAATCAACTGACTTATAAGGATGAGGTTTATTTTCGGGAGGCGAGAAAAGAGGGTTACAATATTGAACCTTCTGATTATACGTATCAGGAATTTACCAACTATGAGTATTATAATGAAACTAAAGCAAAGGTGCTCCGCCTTAATTATTGGGGTGATGGGCAGATAGATGCGGAAGCTGGTGAGTTCATTGATGAAATGAAGTTTAGTAATATTTTGCCTGCTTCTGGGGATGATCCTTTGAAGATTACGGACTAACGTTTAGTTTTTGTGGTTTTTGTAGTTTTTGTGGTTTAAGTCGTTTTTTTCTTGGTGCTGTGGTTGTATTGACCGAGACATTGTTCATGCGGTTATATTGCTAATTTTATGTTTTGCTTCCTCTGCAATGTTCCTTTCAACGCAAAGGCGCAAAGGTCACGCAAGGTTCGCAAAGAATTACAACGAAATTTCACCTTGTGTCTCTCGCATTTAAGGTGAATATGTACCGCTTTCTAAAACTGTGCTAATCAATAATTACACAAACTACAACAATGACACAAACGGCTTGAACGGGAAGAAAATTCGTGAATTTTCTCTACTGTGAATTTTCTCTACTGTGACACAAACGACACAAACCACAAAAACGACACAAACCACAAAAACGACACAAACTACAAAAACGACACAAACTACAAAAACCACATAAACTACAAAAACTATGACACCTCCTCTATTTCGTATTTTTTTTGTTGGGCTACTGTTTTTTATAGGATACAGTAGTCTATTCCCTCCGATGTTGTCGGCTCAACCTATGTATGGGAATGAGTGGATTGATTATGAGCGGACTTATTATAAGTTTGAAGTCAATCAGGTGGGAATGCATCGTCTTAGTTATGAGACTTTGGTGGCTTCGGGTATTCCTTTGACTGGGGCTGATTTTCAGTTATTTACGGGTGGGGTACAAGTACCTATTTATGTGAAGACGGATGGTGTTTTTGGTTCGGGGGATTATATCGAGTTTTATGGGACTCGCAATGATGGAAAGTTTGATACTCAATTGTATGAAACGCCTTCTTATCAGTTAAATGATGAGGTGAGCTTGTTTACGGAGCGTCGGGTGTATTATTTGGTGGCGAATCCTTTGGGTGAGGAACATTTGCGTTATGCGACTGTGGAAAATGACCTTAGTGGTGATTTACCGCCTGTTGAGCCTTTCTTTTATTATGAATCGAAAGTGACACAAAGTTTTTCTTTTCATTCGGGTGAGCCGTATTATACGACGCCTACTTTGGGGATTTTGGGAGATTTTAGCAAAGGGGAAGGTTGGTGTAGTTCTATGGCTGTTGCCGCAGCTCCTTTTACCATCAAAGTGCCTACCGATTATATCTACTTAGATGCAACTGATGAAGAAGATGTGGTGGTCAGAACTCGTTTGGTGGGCCGCAATCGTTCAATAGGCGTTATCAATGACAAGCATATCCAAATAAAAATTAATGATAATACGTATATAGACGATTTTTTCAGTCGTTTTGATATAGCCAATTACCGTTTTGATTTGCGCCCTTCTGAATTGAATACAGATCCCGATGTCAATGGTGATGTGTTTACCCGTGTCAAGTATCACGCTTTGAATGGAACGCTTGGTGGATTTGATTATAACACTCAATATTCGGTGGCTTATCTTAAAATGACCTATCCTCGATTGTTTAATTTTGATGGTCGTCGTCGATTTGATTTTTCGATGAAGGTGGATATTGAAAAGTATATCGAAATTGAGCATTTTAATGTAGAAAATGAGGAGGTTGTTTTGTATGATTTAACCAATAAACAACGCATTGTGCCATTGGTAGAAGATAGCTTGGTCAAAGTCAAATTAACGCCTGATGTGTCGATTGACAATAATCGAAAATTTGCTTTAACGAATAACAGTACAGGCTTTTTTGAAGTAGCGGATTTAGCCGCTTATGAATTTCTTAATTTTGATGATTTGGCGAATCAAGGAGATTTTTTACTTATTTATCACGATTCTTTAAGCCAAGTTTCTCCCGACCCAATCAAGCGATATGAAACGTATCGAACTTCAGAGGAAGGTGGCAATCACCAAGTTGTTACCGTCGATATTCAGGACTTGTACGAGCAGTTTGCTTGGGGCATAGACCAACATCCTTTGGCAATTCAAAACTTTATGAAATACGGTATGGATACATGGGAAACGCCTCCTGCTTACCTCCTACTCTTGGGCAAAAGCATTATGTACAGTGAAGTCCGCAACAAGCCCAATAATCGAGCTGCTTCATTTGTACCTTCCTATGGACATATTCCTGCCGATAACTTATTGGGCGCAAGAGGCAGTCACGATTATCGTCCCGTTCTTGCCGTTGGGCGTATTTCTGCCCAAACAGGCAATCAAGTCCATGCGTATCTTGACAAATTAATTGCCTACGAAACCTTAAATCGAGAAGTGGACTGTACTTTTGAAGAACGCAACTGGATGAAAAGTATTTTGCACGTTGCCAAAGGTTGGGGTGCAGGACAGACCGAAGATTTTCGAGAGAATTTAGATAGTTATGAGCCTATTTTAGAAGGCCCACAAGCTGGTATGTATGTCAGCACAGTTTTGGAAGATACGTATGGTCCTCCAGGTGGGAATGATACAAGTTCGTTTTATCCTGCTCCTGGGTTTGCAGAAGCGATGAATCAAGGCGTTGTCCTCATCAATTACTTCGGTCATGGCATCGGCAATTATTGGCAATATGACATTGACACACTTCCACAAACCTACAATAATACGGGAAAATACCCTTTCATTTTATCCAATGCTTGTTCTGTCGGTCAAATTCACCAAAAAGTTGGTTTTGAGACGATGGTAGAAGATTATGTATTGGCAGAAGAAAGCGGAGCGATTGCCTTTTTAGCATCAACTAATTTGAGCAGTGCTTACATGGTTGATGTCTTTAGTGAACGCCTCTTGTATAATTTGATGGATACATTGTATGATGCTTCTATCGCTCAATCCATTCGCAAAACGATTTACGATTTGTATGCTCCCGAAGATGATAATGTTCGTAAGGTTTGTACAGAATTTACGTTTATGGGGGATCCTGCCGTCAAAATGTACAATTGGGAAAATCCAGAATATATTTTGGTTGAGGAATCTTTCGCTATTAACCAAGACAGTCTGTTGTACGAGGAGGACAATTTTGAGGTAAACTTTGTGGTTCAAAATATGGGACGAGCGTTGAGGGATTCTTTTGAGGTCAATCTGATGCAAACGACACCCGATGGAGCGACTTATGAAGCTTGGTCTGCCTTAATTCCTTCTACTTTATATCAAGATTCGTTTAGCCTACAAATTCCGCTTGTCGATTCCCTTCGCATTTTGGGCGACAATACCTTCACCCTACACATTGACCCCAACAATATTTTAACGGAAGATTGTGAGGACAACAATGGTTCAGAATCTCGCTCTATCTTTCTATTCGATTGCAATCCCAACTGTCCGATAGATACGATGGTCATTGATACAATGGATATTGACACGATGGATATGGATACAACGATTATGAGTGCTTTGCAATATACACAATGGGAATTGGAGCAGATACAAATTTTTCCCAATCCCAATGAAGGCATTTTTACGATAGAAGCAGGTAAGGCGATTATTCGAGAGATCAATATTTATGATGCTTCTGGAAAAGTGGTTTACCACCAAAAAAATATAAACGATACTGCTTTGCTTATTGATTTACGAGATCAGCCATCAGGGAATTATTTGGTGCGGATTGAGACGAATAAGAGTGTGATAGCGAGGACGGTTGTTTTTTAGTTTTTGTAGTTGATGGTTTTTGTGGTTTTTGTAGTTGTACAAACCGATATATAAAATTACTTACCCAACAATGATACTTAGGATAAGGAGAGAAAGGGTTGTCTTTCATCGTGGCGGAGAGTCCCGCTGTTCGTTCTTATGGCAAGTAGTTCTCTATAAACAGCCATAACCACAAAAACTACTTAAACTACAAAAACCACAGAAACTACTCGCCATACCACTGCCATCGGGTCTATTTTGGATGGCTTGTATCTTTGCAGACGGGTTTTGAATCACGGATTTTTTGGGATTTTTGGGATTGCTTGGATTTTTTTGGTTCATTATTATTTCTATAACCAATACAACACCAGATAAACGACTCAAACCACAAAAACCACAAAAACCACAAAAACCACAAAAACTACAAAAACCACAAAAACTACAAAAACCACAAAAACTACAAAAACCACAAAAACCACAAAAACTACATAAACTACAAAAACCACATAAACTACATAAACCACATAAACTACATAAACCACAAAAACTAAGAAATGATAATACTACTTTCACCATCGAAGACATTGGATTTAGAAACGCCTATAAAGGCTAAGGAAATGACACAGCCTGAATTTTTGGAAGAAGCAGTTGTTTTGAATAAGAAGCTTAAGAAATTGAGTCGGACAAAATTGGGGGAATTGATGAAAATCAGTCCTCAATTGGCGGAGTTGAATTACGGGCGGAATCAGGAATGGACTATTCCTTTTACTGCGGAGAATGCTCGTCCTGCGGCGTTGTGTTTTAAGGGCGATGTGTATGAAGGATTGCAAGCAACGAATTTTAAGGCAAAGGACTGGAAATATGCACAAAAGCATTTACGTATTTTGTCAGGCTTGTACGGTTTGCTGCGTCCTTTGGATTTGATGCAGGCGTATCGTTTAGAGATGGGGACGAAATGGGACATCACGCCTAAAACAAAGAATCTTTATCAGTTTTGGGACGAAAAATTGACGGACAATCTAAATACACTATTAGAGAAAGACAAACAACCTGTGCTAGTTAATTTGGCGTCTAATGAATATTTTAAGGTGGTTAAGGCTAAGAAGATTTCGAGTCCGATTGTGACGCCAGTTTTTAAGGATTTTAAGAATGGGCAGTATAAGGTTATTTCGTTTTTTGCTAAGAAAGCTCGTGGGTTGATGGCGGCGTATATTGTGCAAAATCAGTTGAAATCGGTTGAGGGGCTGAAATTATTTGGTGGGGGTGGTTATGTTTTTAAGGAGGATCTGTCGGAGGGCGGTGAGTTGGTTTTTGTGCGGTAGGTTTTTTGCTGAATCATTTGGGCAACAATGCCTCTTAAAAACCACAATCAACAAAATATAAAATAAATTATATTTATCTTTAAAAAAACCAAAATTCCCAATGATTGGGAATTTTGGTTTTTTTAGTTTATATTTATAATCGGAATCTTATCATATATATTACGATGAAAATATTACCATATACAGAATCCAATGTAAAAATTATACAGGAATTCATTAATGAAACAAAAGAAAGAATTTCTAATGGTGTTACAATAACATTTACAGTAAAGGCTCAATCTGAATTATCAGAATTAAATCTTGATTACGACATTACTACAGATGATATTGAAGAAGCTATTATAAATCTTACAACAGATGATTACTATAGGGGAATAGACCCATCTGGACAATCTGATTTTGATGTATGTGCTTTTTATACACAGGTAGGAGTAGATAATATTGGAGTTTACTTGAAATACGGACTTGAAAATAATGGCCTACAAATTCTAATTTTTTCTAACCATGCTCCAATATACAATGAATCAACCATTTAAAAACTAATGTTATGGTAGAAAAAAAAGTATTAACAAGAGAAAACATACCTACGAATGAATTACAACAATCTGTAGGAAGAGTAATCAAGGGTATAAAATTAAACTACAATGAGGTTTACTATTTAGATTATGATGTAAATGAAGAAACTGGTATGATTAATAAAGATAAACTAGTTAAACATTACACAAAAGATCAAACAAATCGTAATTTAAAAGCTCTAAAAAGTGCTTATCTTATTGCTAAAGGTGCTGCTGCACCAATCGAAATAATTAGTTTTAGAAAAAAATATAAAATAGCCGCTTCTGTTTTAAGTCAAATTTTAGGATTTAGTAAAAATACAATCTCAAATATTGAAAATGAAGGTGTTACCTCTTTGCCTAGTGGTAGGTTTATAAAAGTGTGCTTAACCAATACAGCTTTACTTTCCCAATATATTGAGACTTGTTCTTCATTAGATCTTAAAAAGAAAAATGAGCTTTTGGAAAGATTAAATACTTAGCAAACTGATGTATCGTTCAGACCATTTTCGGATTACAATTGGTGTTCATTTTGTTATTTCAACCTAAGTAGTAATCTTGTAAAAATAAAGGTACAAAATTTAGCCTAACAATAAAATCACTTTGTCAATCTTTCGATTAAAGAAAATTGTATCAAACATAGCAATCACTACATTTCAGCTCACCCCGTTTTCAAATATTAAATCTTAATTTGGAGCGAATGGTTCGGTGCTTCGTCGTAACGCATGCGCTCGCTATACGCTACTATAGCAAAGGAATCTAAAAGGAAAGAACAAAATAACTACAGAAACTACTTAAACCACAAAAACTACTTAAACCAAATTGCTATAACGCTACTATCGAGGCTATTTTGCACAGTCTCAACGATATTAGGGCAAAGCATTAATTTCCATCAATAACAAAACCATTTTTACCGAAAATAGCAGTTCTGACCATCCAAAATAGACCCGATAGCATAGCGGGCCCATGCGTCACGACGAAGCAACCCACCGTTCTCTCCAAAAAAAAGGCTTAAAATGTAGCAAAAATTTACATTTCAACGTATATATTCATAAATATTTGCCTCCACATAAATTAACACAAAGTGTTGATTATCAAATAATTGCACAAAAACAGTGAGACAATTCTGACAAACAATGTCTCAAAATTGTTCCTACATTCCAAAAATAATTGGGCTAATTTTGTTTTATTAATCACACAAACAGCTCCTCTCTCGTTTAAAAAGATATTAAAATGCTACTTATGAAGAAGTTCTATTTTTTGCTTCTCAGTTTGATGTTTTCTTATGTACTACAAGCAGCAGTGACCCATGTTGCTCCTTCCGACAATAGTAAAACCATCTATGAGCAACTCTGTAAATTGAATAAACAATGGTTACACTACGATGTAACTGAATTTCCCAATTTGCAACAATCAATGGATTTTGATGATCCAGAACAATTGATACAAAAACACCTTGAATTGGTGGAAAACTATCTAAGTACGCATGTACCTGATGGTTTGAGCGATGCACAAAAAGAAAAAAGAGCAGAAGGCTTGGAGATTTTAAAAAATTACTACGAGATGGGAAAATTCCCAATCAATACTCGCCATGCTTATCAATTACCCTATTTTATAGATGATTTTAATACGGCTTGTGCTGTTGGGCATATTATGCGTGAAGGCGGGTCGGTAGATTTGGCACAAATTATCGCCAAAAACTACAACAATGCCTATATTGAAGATATGCCGTATGAAACGGTCAAAACTTGGGCGGATGCAACGGGCTTTACGGTAGCAGAATTGAAATGGATTCAACCGACTTATCAGGCTCCTTTTATAGTTACAGAAGCTATCACAGAGGCAAGTTGTGGGAATGAAGATGGAATGATAGATTTAACGATAGAAACAACTCTTCTTGATAACGAATTTGGTTTTCAATATAGATGGGTTGCTGGCAATGAAATTTCGGCTTCTGCGATTGGATTTGAGGAGGATTTGACGGATGTACCAGCAGGAATTTATACCGTCAGAGTGACCGCCATTTCCTTCACTGACTTTGAAGTTGTTCCAAATACAGTCATTCGTACTTATATTGTA
>Ga0209185_1000606_pt1 | contig 39364 bp, 36 predicted proteins | sample SidtaG_2_FD_187425 | JGI IMG/M metagenome (GOLD analysis project Ga0209185, IMG submission 187425) | Marine algal microbial communities from Sidmouth, United Kingdom - Sidmouth_Asex2 metaG (SPAdes) (version 2) | ecosystem: Host-associated > Algae > Red algae > Unclassified | place: Sidmouth... | reverse complement strand
TCATTTTGCAAGTTTTCGGATACAGGGACCCATACTCAAATCAAATTATAAGTAAAAACAATGATTTGGTCAAATTCCTCGGGAAGAGGATGGCTCCGCAAGCAGGACTCGAACCTGCGACAAGCTGATTAACAGTCAGCTGCTCTACCAACTGAGCTATTGCGGAATAGACCGTTCAAGGTAGGCGCGCCTGATACAAGCGTTTTTGCGGTTCGGCAAGTCCGCTTTTCACTCATTTCCCAAAAAAAGCACTCGAACCCCAAGCTCCCAAAAAAAATGGACGCCGAAGCGCCCGAAGGTATTAGGTGAATGGTGGGTGTCCCCTAGAGGAGACATCACCTCTATTAAGGAACAGGGTAAACATCCCGTTAACATGGCCAAACTCTTACAATTTTCTTCAAACCTACATTAGCCGCATTGGACAAAAGCGGGGATTTTCTTTAGTCTGCGTCCATGAAAACGATTAAGACTTACACGGAATTCTGGCCCTTTTACCTGCGGGAACACGCGCGGCCTGCGACGCGGGGGTGGCATTATGTCGGGACGGCCCTCGCGATAATTCTCCTGATTTACCTGCTCGCGACGCAAAAATGGGTGCTGATTCCTTTCGTTCTGGTCTGCGGATATTTTTTCGCTTGGGTCAGTCATGGTCTCATTGAGAAGAATAAGCCCGCGACATTTACCTATCCGCTTTGGTCATTGGCGTCTGATTTCAAAATGCTCTTTCATTTTTTGACTGGCACGATGGGCCGTGAATTGGAGAAGGCGGGTGTTACGCCCGTTTCTCAAGCCGAATAAACAATCTCGCCCTTTTTAACCGTATGACGCACGCGCCCCGTGAGGCGGCGGCCGTCGAATGGTGTGTTTTTGGAGCGGCTTCGGAGCTTAGAGGCATCGCACACCCACGGCTCATTTGGATCAAAAATCACGAGGTCTGCTGCCGCGCCGACGCGCAACCTTCCGCTGTCGAGTCCCAGCAAATCTGCCGGATTACACGTCAACGCCGCGAGGAAGGGGAGTATCTCTAATGCGCCATCCGCAATCTGGCTTAGGCCCGCCGCCAAGAGCAGCTCCAAACCAACAGCGCCGGGGGAGCTTTCCGCATAGGGCAGGCGTTTCTCGCCCGCCGGACGCGGGTCATGATCGGAGACAATCACATCAATTGTGCCGTCATTCACAGCGGCCAGCAGCGCTTGGCGGTCGCGTTCTTCGCGCAAGGGCGGCTCAAGTTTCGCAAAGGTTCGGTAATCGCCGATATCCAGCTCATTCAACGCGAGATGGTTGATGGAGACAGAGGCGGCGACGTCGAGTTCTTTGGCTTTGGCACGGCGCAAGACGGGCAGCACTTCGGCAGAAGATACGAGGTCGAGCAAAACCCGCCCGCCCGTTAATTCAGCCAAGGCGACATCGCGCTCCGCCATCATGCGCTCGGACACGGCGGGCGCTGCCGTCAGGCCGAGGCGCGATGAGAAATCGCTTTCATGGGCGACGGTGCCATTTGACATTTCCGGCGTCATGCAGTGGTTGGAAATCAGGGCGTTGAAACTGGCGGAATAGGACAGCAAGCGGCGCATCATTTGCGCGTCGCGAATGGGGGATTTCCCGCTGGCAAACATCACCGCGCCTGCGCCCTGCATCAGGCCGATTTCGGTCATGGTCTCGCCGCTCAGGCCTTTGGTCAGCGCGCCTGCGACATGGATATCGACGGGTAGATTTTCACCGCGCCGCATCACGTAATCAATGAGTGCCATATCATCGAGCACAGGGTCCGTGCCGGGCATGACAACCATCGCCGTGACCCCGCCCGAAATGGCGGCTTGCGCGGCGGTGGCAAGGGTTTCGCGGTTCTCACGTCCCGGCTCGCCGGTGGTGACACGCATATCGATGAGACCGGGAGCGGCACAGAGGCCTTGGCCTTCAATGACCGTTCCCGAGACTTTGCAGTCAGGGCCGAGCTCAGCAATTTTGCCGTCTTCAATCCGGATGTCGCCGATTTTATCCGTCCCGCTTTCGGGGTCGAGAATGCGGATATTGGTGAAAGTCAGGCTCATGCCGCATCTCCCGATTTCCGCCGCGCATCCTGTGCATCGGACAGCGCGTGGAGAATGGCCATACGCATAGCGACACCCGCCCCGACTTGGTTCGTAATCAGGCTGATGTCCGGGTCGTCCGCAACGTCAGAGCTGATCTCGACGCCGCGGTTCATCGGGCCGGGATGCATGACCAGCGCGCCGGGTTTGGCATGGGCGAGCTTGGCACGGGTCAGTCCGTGGAAGTGATAATATTCGCGTTTGGACGGCACAAAGGCGCCCTTCATCCGCTCCATTTGCAGGCGCAGCATCATGACAACATCGCAGCCCTTTAGGCCGGTTTCCATATCGTGAAAGACCTCAACGCCCCAGCGGTCCGCATCCGTCGGGATGAGGGTGGGCGGCCCGATGAGCCGCACATTCGCGCCGAGCAGATTGAGAAGCTGAACGTTAGAGCGCGCAACGCGGCTATGTAGAATGTCGCCGCAAATCGCGATTTGCAGTCCGCCAATATCGCCGTCAAATGCGTCTCGTAAGGTCAACGCATCCAGCAAGGCTTGAGTCGGATGTTCATGCATCCCGTCGCCCGCGTTGATGACGGAGCAGGAGACTTTTTGAGAGAGCAAGGCCGGCGCGCCGGAGCTGCCATGGCGGACAACCAAAAGGTCCGGGTTCATGGCGTTTAGCGTCGCGGCGGTGTCCAGTAAGGTTTCGCCTTTTTTCACGGAAGAAGAGGCGACCTGCATAGAGATGACATCCGCGCCGAGGCGTTTGCCTGCCAGCTCGAAGGATTTCTCGGTCCGTGTTGAGTTTTCGAAAAACAGATTGATGAGGGTTTTGCCGCGCAGCACCTCTCGGTTTCCGTCCTTTTGCTCATCCAGATTTAAGTAACGCGCGCCAAGCTCAAGCAAGCGTTCAACGTCGACTCTGTGAAAATCAGAAATGGAAAGGCAATGTTCGCGCTCAAACGGATAGGCGTCGAAATCATGTGTCATGGGCAATCCGGTCCTTAACTCTCGGTGCCCTAGCGGGATGGGGGCGGGGGGTCAACGCGAAACGCGCAGGGAGGAATGTTCGCTGCCAATCTAGTGGTCAGCCAAAGTCTCATTTTAAAGCAGGACATGCCCGCAGAGTTGGTCTTCTGATGGAATACCAGAAGGAAAGTTAGTTTTACAAAAGACCGCATCCCCGATTGTAAGACGGAAACACATGACTCTGCGGCGATGGTTTTTGAAGAAGCGGCCCGTCTGTCCTACCAGTATGGCCAGCGTTGGACCATGGCATCGGCTCTCACTCCTAAAGCCCCGGCACACTCCGAGTTCTCACACTCAGGCGCTCAGACCCATCGTCTCTCAAACGGCAAGCGAGGCCTCGCCTGTCCCATGTTTGAAAGAACTTGCCCATTCTATCACAGCTTTTGGAATCGAGGATTATTCTCTTGGAATTAGGTGTAAAGGATTGAAGTTGAACGAATTAAATTTTTTTGAAACAGGGATTAAGTTTGCAGATCGTTTTTCGGCGTCCGCTAAAGTGGGATCAAGGATCAGCCGAGCGCCCCTCCTGGAGTGAATGAGAGCGTAAAATGCAAACATTACCAGCGGCTGTTGTGGGGCGATTTTAGGATGTTCAGATTTTAACGGCTTTAAGGCAAATCGGACGCCTTTAGAGTATTGCTTATGGGTTTTAGGTTTGTAACCGGAAAATAGTGTGCATAATTCAATCATGCGGCATTACTCTCTATTTCTGTTCTTACTTCTGATTGGATGCAAAACTACTGCCCCCAAGCAGAACGACATTAAAACTAATAGCGAAGTTGTTGGAACTGTAACAAGCGCATTTGAGCGATTCATATTCACACCCCTAGAGGTTGGCGAAGTGCCTGCTCTTAATGATAATGTTTCTTGGGTCTCTAATGATAGTCGCCAAGCTGAGGATGGGGACATACTCTTTTCGATACACGATAGATTAATGCAAGGGTCGGAATGGAAGGGGTTTCAAATATGCGTCAGTGGTATTGCCACAATAAAATCGGCTGAAAAAGATACGCAACCGGATTTTGGTCGGGGAACAGGTTTCGGGCATCTAGGTCAATGGTATTCAGAAATTACTTTCACCCGTATAATTTCGGCCGAAGCGGGTAAGTGTAAAACCACCTAAACAGTGAATTTGTGAATTTAAATGTAAATCGAAGAGTCCGCTTTTGCAGAAAAATGCGGAAATTGCTAAGTGTCTTATTCTGGGCGTTCTAAACCTCTCGCCGACTAATGCCTAAGCCTATCCAGAACGCCTTGCAAAATATATCCGGCTGCCAGTTTATCGACGTTCTCCGCGCGTTTCTTTCGACTCATATCTGCGTCAATCATACCGCGTGTGACCGCCATGGTGGACAGGCGCTCGTCCCAGAAAACTATCGGTAAATCGCGGATTTTTAACAGATTGGCCGCAAAGTCCTTGACGGATTGCACGCGGGGGCCCGCGGTGCCGTTCATATTTAGGGGCAGGCCGATGATCAGGGCGACAGCTTCATTCTTGTCATAGATATCTAAGAGCTCTGCCGCGTCCGGCGTGAATTTCTTGCGGCGGATGGTCGTTAGCGGCGTCGCGATGAGGCGCGTGCGATCTGATATCGCGAGACCGAGTGTCCTGGTTCCGGGGTCTAGGCCGAGCAGGGGGCCGGTCGTCGCGGCAATATCTTCTAGGGTTTGGATGGGCATGTGAGCCGCTTACCCCATGAAGATCGATCTCGCCAGTAGCGCGGCATATAAGAGTGCAGTGATGGACAACGCGATTTTGACCCATCGGGTTGGATGACGAACCCACAACACAGCGATGCTCACTAAAGCAATCGCCATATCGATTTTTCCGACCCAACCTGCGTGGTGATCTACATCCCAGAAGGAAAGCGGACTGTAAAATCGCCAATCGGAAATTGGCCAAAAATGTCGGTAAGCGTCATCCGCGTGGACGGGCATATCGCCAGCAATATGGATAAGGGCGGCGAGGGCGAACACGAGCAGAAGTTTGCCCCATAATTTAGAGCGCGCGAGAAAGCCTATGAGCGCGAGTGCGCCGTAAATGGGAATGGAATTGAACCAAGCGATCAGGTTCTGCATGGGCGGCTCGAAATAGAGCTTGTCCCACATCTCCTCGCCCGACACGCCGTTGACGATGGCTTGGTAGGGTGCCCAGAGAAAAATCGCCATATCCGGCAAGAGCGAGCCAAACAGAACGGAGAGATTGCGTTTCCGCTCGCCGCGTTTTGACAAAACTGCAAGGGAGAGGAGGGCGTGGGTAGATGTAATCACTGGCAGGCTCTTAGCAGGCCGTTTCGGTCCGTCATAGAAAGATTACTTCTGACGTTCCGGATGCACTCCGGTCCAAGTTGCATCTACATAATCTTTGATGGCTTTGGCATCGACATCCAAATCACCCGTCAGCGGGAATAACCTGTCGAGCACGACATGTTTATTTGGGCCGTCAAAGGCGCAGATAAAGACAGGCACGTCCGCAGCATAGGCCACGCGCAGGAAACCTGTTTTATATCTTTTGACAAGTGACCGCGTGCCTTCCGGCGGGAAGCCGATGCAGACTTTATCCGTCTCTTCGATATATTTCGTAAGCTGAGCCACAACGGCCTTACCGCCGCGGCCGCGGTCAACGGGATAGCCGCCAAGCGCGCGAAACAACGGGCCCATCGGCCAGAAAAACCATTCTTTTTTGATGAGGAACGTATATTTAAATCCGCTGGCGAGCATGGCGAGTGACGCCGAAATCGCGTCCCAATTCGAGGTATGTGGCACGCCGATAATGACGAATTTATCCACATCGGGCATAGAGCCTTTCAATTCCCAGCCCGTCAGCTTCAAGAAGAATGAGCCGAGGCCGCGCGTCAAGGCGTTGCCCATCCGGGGGCTGTGCGAAGACATATGAGGATTGTCATATTTCATAATAGGCGGGTCATACTGATTTTTGAGCGCGCGAAAAGATGCGGGAGTGAATAGTTATATGACAAGTGTGATTAGAAAGGTCATCCTACATTTTTTCCGGATTTATCCCGACATAGTTGGTTTCGATATAAGTCTTAATCGCTGCGTTCTCGACGTCAATTTCTCCCGTAGGCTCCCAGAGCTTATCCAGAACGACACGTTTATTTACGCTATCAATGCCGACGATAAAGAGCGGTACGCCAATGCCTTTTGCCATGCGCAGATAACCAGTCTTATAACGTTCCACTTTGGACCGGGTGCCTTTGGGAGTTAGGCCAAGCCAGACTTTGTCGCTCTCAGCGAAGAAGCTTTTGACCTGCCCGACGACGTCTATATCAGCTCCGCGATCAATCGGGATACCGCCGAGGGCTTTCCATAAACCGCCCAGCGGCCAGAAGAAGGCTTCTTTTTTCATCATCCAAGAAAACTTCAGGCCGACTGAGAGCATGGAGCCCATCGCCAGAAATAAATCCCAATTAGACGTGTGTGGGCCGCCGATGATGATCGCTTTTTTCAAATTGGGTAGCTCGCCGTGCAGCGTCCATCCCATAGATTTCAAGATAAAGTCGCCAATCCACCGCGTCAGCGCATTCCCCATACGCGGCGTGTTTTCGCCAATGAATGCGTTATCAAACTTCAAATTTGTCTCCGTCTAATTATTTTCAGGCTTTAGTCCTGTATAATGGTTACGCACGAAATCGCGAATTTGTGCATTGTCGACTTCAATATCTCCGGTCAGATCCATGAATTGATCGAATACGAGCGTTTTGGTGACTTTATCGACGCCCACGACGAAGACGGGAACGCCCGTGGCATAGGCGATGCGAAGATAGCCTTTCTTATAGCTATCGACTTTGGTGCGCGTGCCCTCGGGAGTAATGCCGATCCAAGCTTTTTCATTCGCGTCAAACCACTCGCCCATTTGTTCGACAACGTTCTTGGCGGCTTTGCGGTCAATGGGGATGCCGCCCATCGCTTTGAACATGCCGCCAAAGGGAAAGAAGAAGGCCTCGGCCTTCATCATCCATTTATAGTCCAAACCCAGTGCATATTTCATACCCATGGCGAGAATGAGGTCCCAGTTGGAAGTATGCGGCGTGCCCAGTAAAATAACCTTCGGGACGTCCGGCACAGTCCCGCCAACTTTCATGCCGACTGTCCAGAGCAAGAAGCGACCAAAGGCGCGGGAAATCGGGCCGCCAAAGGCGGGGGCGGAAGTGGGTAAGGTAGGTTTCATATCGTTCCGCCCTAGAGGGGGCAGGACTGCGATACAAGTGACAGCGGGTCCACTATCTCTTGCGACTGTGTTTTTGCCCTGCTAACCGCGCCCTTCAAGATTGAAGGACCACGAAAATGGCTCAACCAGAGAACGGCGTTTCCGAAGCGGACGTCAAGAAAATCGCAAGGCTGTCCCGCCTGCATGTCGAAGACGCGGCTTGCGCGCCGATTGCGGAAGACCTGAACGGGATTCTGGCATGGATTGAGCAGCTCGGCGAAGTGGATGTGGAAGGCGTGGAGCCCATGACATCCGCCGTAGATATGCCTGCGCCATTGCGGGCGGATAAGGTCTCGGATGGTGGCAAACGCGATGACGTTCTCAAGAATGCGCCGAAGTCCGATGATGGTTTCTTTGTCGTTCCTCGGTCAGTGGAGTAGGGGTATGAGCGATCTCACAAAACTCACATTATCCGATGCGCTGGACGGCATGGCCAAAGGCGACTTCAGTTCTGAAGAGCTGACCAAAGCGCATATTGACGCCTGTATGGACGGCGCGGATTTGAACGCCTTTATCACGACGACATTTGAGCAAGCGATGGACGGCGCAAAAGCGTCTGATGCGCGGCGTAAAGCTGGCGATGTTGGCAAGCTGGAAGGCGCGCCGCTGGGCATCAAAGATTTGTTCTGCACAGAAGGCGTGAAAACAACGGCCGGGTCAAAAATTCTCGGCGAGTTCACCCCGACTTATGAGTCCACGGTTTCGGCCAATATGAAAGCCGACGGCATGGTCATGCTGGGTAAGCTGAACCTCGACGAATTTGCAATGGGCAGCTCGAACGAGACCTCCGCTTTTGGCCCCGTTATCAATCCTTGGAAGGCTGGAGGGCGCAAAGGGGAAGACCTCGTCCCGGGCGGGTCCTCCGGCGGGTCAGCCTCGGCTGTTGCCGCGGATTTATGCCTCGGCGCGACGGCAACAGATACAGGCGGCTCTATCCGCCAACCTGCGAGTTTCACAGGCACGGTCGGGATTAAGCCGACCTATGGCCGCTGCTCCCGTTGGGGCACGGTGGCCTTCGCCAGCTCACTCGACCAAGCCGGACCGATTGCCAAAACGGTCAAAGACAGTGCGATCTTGCTGGAGAGCATGGCGGGATATGACCCAAAAGATTCGACGTCGATCAATGCTGAGGTTCCGAATTGGGCGGCCTCTTGTGGTCAATCCGTGAAAGGTCTGCGCATCGGCATCCCCAAAGAATATTCCATCGACGGCATGCCCGCTGACATCCAATCGCTCTGGGATCAAGGTATTGAGATGATGAAAGCGGCGGGCGCAGAGATTGTGCCGATTTCGCTGCCGCACACAAAATACGCGCTGCCTGCTTATTATGTCGTGGCCCCTGCGGAAGCGTCGTCAAATCTCGCGCGTTATGATGGGATGCGTTACGGACTGCGCGTCGACGGCAAAGACCTCGCCGACACCTATGAGCGCACCCGCACGGAAGGCTTCGGAGACGAAGTCCGCCGCCGCATCATGATCGGGACTTATGTGCTCTCGGCAGGCTATTACGACGCCTATTACCTGCGCGCCCAAAAAGTCCGCACGCGGATCGTCCAGGATTTCGAAAATGCCTGGGAGACATGCGACGCCATCCTAACGCCAACGGCTCCGAGTGCTGCCTTTGCTGTGGGCCGCAAAGTCAGTGATCCGGTGCAAATGTATCTGAACGATATTTTCACGGTGACAACGAATTTGGCGGGATTGCCGGGGATTTCGGTTCCTGCGGGATTGGATAAGGATGGTTTGCCGCTGGGCTTGCAGATTATTGGACGGGCTATGGATGAAGCGACGGTATTTAAGGCGGCGAGTGCGTTGGAGGATGCGGCGGGGTTTACGGCGAAGCCTGAGAAGTGGTGGATTTAGATGGATAAGGGTAAACTTCTTGGCCACCTTAATGGGTTAGATGATAGGGAGTTCGCTGAATTTTTCTATGCTTCTGTCGAAAAAAGAAGTGCCCACAAATCGACAAGAGGTATTAAGTGGGTATTGGCTCAGGCTCATTGGGAGCCAGATGAAATTGCCGGTGCAGACTATAAGACCTACTTTGTATCTCCTGATGACAAAGAACATTATGGCGGAGACATCGATTGGGCTGGCGACATATGTCAATTCGGCAGTTGCAGAACGTGTAAAAAACCGACGGCAAGTTGGGCCAAATTTCAAATTTGCGCAATTTGTAATTCAAAAACATATGGTACTTAAGCGGAGTTTTTAATTTAAGTCCGACTACCCCGGCCGTGTGTTTGTTTACAAACACTAAAGCCGGGGTCCAGAGCGGAGGAGCGTGATGTTTGACAAATTATTCTATGTCTACATCATCACAAACTTTAGAAACGGAACTTTATATATCGGACAAACGGACGACCTCGGGAAACGCATGGGAGAGCACATTCATGAGGTTTTCGAAGGGTTTTCGAAGAAACACAAACTCAAATCGCTCGTTTACTTTGAGGAGTTTGAAACGCGAGCTGAGGCTTTAACCCGCGAAAAGCGAATGAAGGCTTGGCATCGCAAATGGAAATTGCGATTGATTGAAGAGACTAATCCGCATTGGATTGATATCAATAAAAGCCCGGTTTGGCCTCTGCCTGACCAAAAACTTTTTCCGGAGCTGTACGCGCAATGCTTCGCGTGCAGACTGACTGGATCCCAGCCTTCGCTGGGATGAACGGAAATAAAATAGAGTGCCGTCCACCCCAGCGAAGGCTGGGGTCCAGAGCGGATTAGAAAGGACTGACGAATGTTCATAGCCCCCCGCGTTGCGGATAAAAAAGACTGGATCACCACCGAAACCGGTGATTGGGAAATCATTATTGGATTGGAGGTCCATGCACAAGTGGCGTCGGAGTCGAAGCTCTTCTCCGGCTCGGCGACGGAATATGGCTCTGCGCCCAATACGCAGGTGTCGCTCGTTGATGCGGGCATGCCGGGCATGCTGCCTGTCGTGAATGAGTTTTGCATTGAGCAAGCCGTAAAGACGGGCTTCGGGCTCAACGCCAAGATCAATCTGTTCTCACGCTTTGACCGCAAGAATTATTTCTATGTCGATCTGCCGCAAGGCTATCAGATTTCGCAGTTTGAATTTCCGGTTGTGGGTGAGGGCGAGATTGAAATCCTGCCGATTGATGCGGACGGCAATCTTGGCGATCCTGTAGTGGTCGGCATTGAACGCCTGCATCTCGAACAGGACGCGGGCAAGTCCGTGCATGATCTGTCGCCGGATGAGACCTATGTCGATCTTAACCGCTGCGGCGTCGCGCTGATGGAAATCGTGTCCAAGCCGGATATGCGCTCGCCCGAAGAAGCCTCCGCCTATGTCGAGAAGCTGCGCGGGATTGTACGCGCGCTCGGCACATGTGACGGCGATATGGAGAAGGGCAACTTACGCGCCGATGTGAATGTAAGCGTGCGCCGCCCCGGCGGAGAGCTCGGCACGCGCTGCGAGATTAAAAACGTGAACTCCATGCGCTTCATTCGTCAAGCCATCAACTTTGAGGCCCGCCGTCACATCGACATCCTCGAAGCAGGAGGCGAGATCGATCAGGAAACGCGTCTCTTCGATAGCGTCAAAGGCGAAACGCGAACCATGCGCTCCAAAGAAGACGCGCATGATTACCGCTATTTCCCGGACCCGGATCTGCTCCCGATTAAACTGGAGCAGTCTTTCGTGGACCGGATCAAAGCCGAGCTACCGGAAATGCCGGATGCGCGCAAAGCGCGTTTCATAGCGGATTACGGCTTGCCGGAATATGACGCACGGATTTTGACATCTGATAAAGTCAAAGCTGACTTCTATGAAAATGTCACCAAAGGCCGTGATTCCAAAATCGCGTCTAACTGGACCATGGGCGAGCTATTCGGTGCGCTGAATAAGGCGGGATTGGAGCTGGAAGACAGCCCTGTTTCTGCCGATGCACTCGGCGGATTGATTGACCGTATTTTGGACGACACAATTTCGGGCAAGATTGCCAAAGGTGTATTTGAGAAGATGTTCGCGGGCGAGGGCACGGCGGATGAAATCATCGAGCGCGACGGGCTGAAACAGGTCACCGACATGGGCGCGATTGAAGCCATGGTTGATAAAGCCATCGCCGATAATGCCGGCCAAGCCGCCGCCGCCAAAGAGAACCCGAAACTCCTCGGCTTCTTCGTGGGGCAGGTGATGAAAGCCAGCCAAGGCAAAGCCAACCCGCAAGCGGTGAACAAGATATTGCGCGAGAAGCTGGGGCTTTGATCATTTGACGGTGATTGTTTTAGTTTATCGCTAGTCCGCTATTGTGTTACTCAAGGGGCATGAAGCCCGTTTTAAGACCCCTTATAGCTGCGTCATTGGCGCTTGCTGCGCCGCAGTTTGCTAACGCTTGTGGTTCTAACATTCCGCTCACAAAAATTGATGTCGCCTTTGCAGATGTGATTTTTGAAGGCCGTATTTTAGATGTACGTCCTGATATGACTGACCGATCCAGTGAGCTCTTATTCGATGTCGTGGATGTCGCGAGGGGTGAATTAGCGCAAAAACGGGTGACTGTCGTTCTACAGGGCGGTGTCGCTTATAGGGCTCCACAATCAGTAGAAGAATTTGCGAAACGTTATGGCGAGACGACGCGCATCGCTTTGACGACGCCTGAACAAGTTGAGATGTTCTGTCGGGATGTGTCAGCATTCTCTGTTACTGGGTCTGGGGAAAGGCGTGAGGACACATTTTACAGATGTGATTATGCGTCACTTAGCCTCTCTCCGAAAGCGAAAGACAAGCCATTTATCCTGAGACGGACATGTGGTGAGCCTTATCTCTTTGAGACGGCGTCATTTGAGAAAATGACCAGATATGATGCGAATGTAGAAAAATTCAATCGTCTGCCTCGAAGTTTTCAGACCCCGAAAGCGTTTAGAGACATGGTCGGCGGGGGTCGTTTGCCATGGGAATATGCTCATTCCGGACATTCGCAAACCGTGGCTATCGAACTCTACCGTAATTACGGTTATCTATTCACCTCCGCGTTGAAAGAAGATGAAGCTGCTCAAAATATGCTTCTAGAGAAGGGTGTTGAGCTAATTAAGAATGACAAGACGTTCTATCCCCGGTCTCCTGCGCGCGAGAAAGACATAGAGTATTTTAGAGGACAGCTTCAGCGAGAGCTCCTGCAAATATCCTCTGTCGTTGAAGAAGATCCGAAATTTGGCAATCGACTTTTGCGGAACGATTGAATACTGCCGCGCGAACGGACAGGAAAGACCCATGACTGACCAAACCCGAGAAGAAAAAGAAATGGCCATTGTTGTGGTGTCGATCTCCTTATGGGGGGCGGTGATTTTGTTTGGCGTGGTGGCAGGGCTTTTCCTCTTGGACATCATTCCGTCCGGCAATGGGGTTATCATTGGATTGGGACTTTTGGTGGTTGCCGGACTTAATTATGGCTTGATGAAAGTCATGGTCGGCAAGATGGAAGCCGAGCTGGAACAGTCTTCTAAATGACAGATCAGAAAATCAGGGTTTTAGAAATTCTCAGAATCGTAAATCCTATTCTGATGTTTACGATTATTTTGTTTGGGTTAGCTTGGGTGGTTGAGGTGCCTTTGGTTCTGGCTGTTTCGGTCGCCTGCCTGTCGGCGATAATCGCCTTCACGGTTATCTCTAAGGTCTTATCTATTCAGATAAAAAAGCCATGAAATCAAAAGATGAAATCGAGCGGACAAAAGCTTTTCTAAAGCTCATGCGTCTGACGATGCCGCCGATATTATTTGTGGTCCTGATCGTGGTCTTAGCGGGCGTCTTTGGGATGGCTTTCTGGCTGGCGGCCCTCATTGCGCTACTTTTAGCCGGAACAGAGTATATTGCTTTCTCACTCATGCTAAACCGTTGGGCCGGTCTTTAATCCCGCCTCTGGGTTCCTTACAATTGCGAGCCTGTGCAGGAAAGCCTTGTGGGTTTTCATAATTGAGGGGTGTAGGCCGTGGTTTCGACGGCTAGTCATCTGGCAGGCCAAAGAATTGAAGGATTTACCCATGAGCTTAAACACAGAGAAGAGCGCCTCGGTCACGGGCGCATTGGACACGCGCATTACGGTGCGGCAATTCCTCGATAAGCCTGTTCCGGATGATGTTCTGCGCGCAGTGTTAGAAAAAGCCATGCGCAGTCCGTCGGGTGGGAATCTGCAGCCTTGGAAGCTCCATGTCATGACGGGTGATACCCTTGCTGCGTTTACGAAAGAGGCCGTAGAGATCACGCTGGCAGGAAAGGTCGAAGAGCCCACGCATCCCGCTTACCCACAACCCCTCTGGGAGCCGCACCGCTCTTGGCGCTATAAGCTGGGCGAAGATATGTATGCGCTGCTGGGCATTCCGCGCGAGAATAAGATGGGCCGTCTCGTCTGGTTTGCGGAGAATGCGAAGTTCTTTAACGCGCCGGTTGGGATTATCATTACGGGCGACAAACGTTTAGGCGCGCCGCAACATATGGATATCGGGATTTTGATCCAATCCATGATGCTATTGGCCCGTGAAGCGGGTTTGCACACCGCCCCGCAGGGCTGGTGGCGCAATTGGAGCTCCGTCTGTCACAAACATTTGGACATAGACGACGGCCACGAAGTCATGGTCGGGATGGCAATGGGCTATGGCGACGCCTCTGCGCCGGTGAATAATCTATATGCGGATCGGGCGGGCTTGGATGAGGTCGCGCATTTTTATCTGTAGATAGTTGAAACTTCATCTAGTTAATTTTGGGTAGTTGAAACTTCATCTAAATAAGATTTTGGTAACATCTTTATTACTTTCTGATGAATTCCAAAAGCCTAGGGGTGTTATGTTTCCCAAGACTTGATTTTAATCTGATATTTACTGCCTTATACTTCATATTCACGAAGTTTTGAGCAAGTTTAACTCAAGTAAAGCCAAATTAACTACGTCTTTCTTTAACCTTATGTTTAGGTTGACAGCCTCACACTCATTTCACGCCGAAGAGAGGTGCGCCCAACGCATCCAAGTCAAGGCAGCCCCGGGATAGGCCCGAAGGTAAGGTGAATAAGAATGTGAGGAGAAGGCCATGGCCTTTACAGAACTAGAGATCCGCGAAGCGGAAAAAGCTGTCGATACAGCTGCGAATGCTGAAGACATGTTCCGCTTGGGACTTATCTATTCAACGGAAATGGAAGACCGCGGCCCCGACTTTGTCGAGGCGCATAAATGGTTCAGCCTAGCCGCAATGATGGGCAATTTGCCGGCCAAAGCGTATCGCGAAGAACTAAAGTTTGAAATGAGCGCAACTGATCTGACACTGGCACAACGTGCCGCGCGTGGGTGGATGGCTGAAAACCGCGCATTGCTGGCCGCTTAAGCCAAAAATCACTGTTTGGTGTGTTCGGAGTGCTACGCTCCGAATAAGGCTGAAAGGTCCAAGCTAATCAGGCCGTTAATGATCGCGTCAATGGCAACGGTGGCGAGGACGAGGCCCATAATACGGCTGATGACGCTGGCACCTGTATCGCCAATAATTCTTTGGATGCGGGTTGCAGCCAAGAGCAAAACAAATGTCAGCGCGAGAATGCTCAGCAGAATGCCGCCGGTGACGGCTTGCTCGGCGATAGAGTTACGGTGATTATCCGTCAGAATAACAATCGCCAAAATGGCGCCCGGCGATGCGATAGACGGCATCGCCAAGGGAAATACCGCTCCCGATAAATCGTCGTGCTTGGCCATTTCAATTTCGCTAGCGGGTTTCGATTGGCCGAAAATCATATCCAAGGCGAATAGGAACAAGATAATCCCGCCCGCGACTTGGAATGATCCCAGGCGTAGTCCCAGAGCTTCCAAAAGCAGCTGTCCAACAACAAGGAAGCCGAACAAGACGCCGCCTGCGATTAAGACCGCGCGCAGGGCAAATTTCACGCGCAGTTCCGGCTTTACGCTTTTCGCCGCATATAGGAATACAGGTATTGACCCAATTGGGTCGATGACCACGAAAAGCGTGATAAATTCGCGATAAAGGTCGGCCCAAATCATGATGCGCTGGTGCGGTTTTGCGGCGCGCGAGTCAAATTCAAGACGCGGCTTAAGGTGAAATAACCGTCGTGGCGCCGTTACCTCCGGTCCCGAGTTGATAGGACAGATTGAAGTCAACCGGCATGGCGCGTCGGAAGCCATCCATGAATGTTCCGATTTCGCCCAGGGTATTCTGCGGCACATAGATGATATCGCCGCGGCGCAGCTGAACATTGTCATTGTACTCGCGGATATTCAGCATGCCGCCGCGTATATTAACGCTGCGCATCATCATGCCGCCATTCGGGGCTCGGCGCAAAATAGCGACCTGACGAGACCGCGCGGTCGGGCGCATACCACCTGCCATAAGAATGCCTTCCAGCGCACCAATGCGGCCAGGGATTGTATAGGTACCGGGCGCGCCGACTTGGCCGCCCACGTAAATTTGCTCCGGTGCATAGGCGCGGGGCGTCACAGCAATTCTTGGATCGCGAAGTTGTTTGCCAAGCTCTCCCATCAATTCATGCTGGACTTGTAAAAATGTGCGGCCTGCCGCCATAATCGGGCGGCTCATAGGCATGACGACGCGGCCATCAGGGCCGACAGTTAGTGTTCTGGACAATTCCGGTGCGGAGCTGACAACAATGTCGAGCTGATCCCCGGCGACGAGCGTATATTCAGGTTCCCAATCGACCCATTGTTGAAACATTCCGGGCGGCGGCGGAGTTTGATATGAAATATGCTTTTCACCCCGTAATTTGTGAAAAATACTCTTATATTTTCTGGGTCCAGCATTGATCGGTCTACCATAACGGTCGACTGGCACGCCTTGTGGGGCGTGATTCGGCATGACGTTAGGGCCTTGGCCATAGCGCGATTGCGCGTCGGCAGGCGGCGCAGATAAGGCAATGACAGTGCAGGACGCGGCCAAAAGGGCGGTTTTGCGCAAAATAAGCATCAGGTGAGGCCTTTTTTCAGGGCTAAAGTGTTTTTTCCATTAGTTAACAAGAATGGATAAGGAATTATTAAAATTTAGGAGGACATGGTTAACGCGAACACTTTGCGGGGGATTCGCGCATGGCCAGATATGGTCGGAATAATTTTGAGCCGGTAGGCACGCCACAATCACCCAGAGGGGAGGATTTGACAGTTGGTGACTACGCCAATGGTATGCCGAACATTCGCTTGCGCGAACTATTCAAATCTTTCATGCGTCAACTGTTTTGGATCCTGCCGCTCTTATTGATCGGGAGTGTCATCGCGTTCTTCCTCACGAAAGACTTAAAACGAAATTACACGGGCGATGCGAGCATCATGGTTCAGCTTGGGGAAGAGCATACCTATAATCCGGTCGGTCAAGCCGCCAGTGGCCAAGGCTTAATGACGACGATAGATACAATTACGCTGACAGAAGCCGGGCTTATGAAAAATGATGAGCTTATTGCCCTTGTTATCGGGAATATGACATCAGGCGACGGGACAATGACACAGGCGCAAGCCGAAAAGCGCTTTGCCAAAGCGGCTTTTGCGAAGATTAATTCGGCGAGACGCGCGGGTAATGCTAGAGAAGAGCAAGATGCCATTATGGAATTGCGCAAGTCTGTTGCCAGCAGCTACTCAGTTATGCCGAGAGCAAAATCCTCCATTATTGAAGCGTCTTATAAGCATGAAGATCCGGACGTTGCTGTTGAAACTGTAAATGAGTTCATCGACGCCTATATGGAATTTCGTCGTAAGGTATTCGAAGAAGGCTCTAGCGAATTAATCGCAGAACGGCGCGAGGCGACTGAAGATCAGCTCAATGCCAATGAGCGTGCTATAGCGCGTTTTCTAAAGAAAAATGACGTTGCTGATTTCACCTCGGAGCAAACAGGTCTCCGGGCCCGAACCGAAGATTTGAAGGCGAGTCTGAACGCGACCCGCGCCTCTATTGCCGAGACGGAAGCGGCGCTCGCGCAAGTGGAGGACCAGCTTCGCAATACGTCAGATAAGATAGATTTGTATCGTGATGACCGCGCATCGCAGCGTGTGGCGCAGGCGGAGCTCGAATTAGGTCAGTTGATGGCAAAATATTTGCCAAGCTCCGATCCGGTTAGGCAAAAGCGGACCGAATTGAATGAACTGCGGGCTCTACAGTCTTCTTATGGCGGCAAAGCCAGCGGCGGACGTCGCGTGGGCCCAAATCCGGAACATCAAGCGCTAAGTACCCGAAGAAATAACTTGGCTGCCACAGCGGATTCCTTGCGCGAGCGTGAGTTTACCCAACAGCGTCAGTTAAACTCTGCGGATGCTAAAATTCGTAAGCTAACATCGCTAGGCCCAACTTACGAAAACCTGTTGCGAGAGCGCGAGACGCTGAAATTGCGGTTGAACTCATATAATGCAAAAGAACAGGAGTCTTTGGTCGATGCACAACAAGCCGAGGCGCGCGCCGAGAACGTCAAGCTCATTTCCAGAGCAGAATTCGCGAACAAAGGCCGTAATATGCGGAAGTTAGCGTGGTTTGGCGCGACGGTTGCTTGGGCGTTTGTCTTGTTCTTCCTCGCAATGATCCGTGTCTTCTTGGATCCGCGGCTTTATGCGGTTCCCGGCGTTGTGCGGAATGTGCCGATGCAAGAAACTTATGCCGACCCAGTACCGGCTCAAGATCCGATCCCGGAAGCCGTCCCTATCTACGATCCTTCGCAACGTCCTGCTGCAAATCCTTACGAGGCGCAGCCCGCGGCCTATGCGGCGCATGACCCTTATGCTCAGGGCGGATATGCCCAGATGGGGCAGGCGGACACAGGCTATGCAGATCACGGTCAGCAGCCTTACGCGGATCCCTATGCAACACCTTATCAGGATCAATATGCGCAACCCGCCCCACAAGGCGCCTATTCAGGCGGCGAGGCAGTGGACTTGTCTCATAATCCCTATGCGACGGGTGAAGTGCGCGCCGGGTCCTTAGACACCTTGCCACCTTACGCGCCTCCGCATGGCTAACCGAATATGGCTGCGTCGCAAATCAATTCGCACTTGAAAAACCGTTCTGGCGGGACCGTGTGCGTTCGCCTGACGTCATTGTGAGGCGTCAGGTTTCCCTAAAATTACAGGTTAAAGACCGTAGAATTTCGGGGACAAGCGTTCCGACCAGAATATCTTACCGCAACCCTGTGCCAAGCGCCCAAGGTTGAAGACCGCTTCGGGGCGGTTTAAAAGTCTCATGACGACGAAGCGCACACCAAAGCTGATAATCTGTAAAACGCCGACGCACATCCACATTATTACAATCGGCCATCCCAAGATGCCCTTATCTGCAGCTTCATGAGTTGGGGCTTGTCCAAAGGCGAAATTCCTGCGCCAGACATATGTCATCGTGGCGCGAGAGGCAGGGACGTGTTCCAGCGTAACCGCCGCATTCGTCCAAGCAATATTGATGTCTTGTTTCTCCAGCTCTCTGAACAGGGCGTCATCCTCGCCGCCGGTTTGATTCAAGGACGTGTCGAAAACAGGGGAGGGGAGCGCGACTTTTTCCCGGTCAATAAAGCAGTTGCCCGTCCCGATCCCACGTTCAATTAAGCCATCCTCTCCAGGATTGCGGCGCGAAAACAGAGGCTGCATCTTATCATAAAATTGATTGTCCGGGTCCGGCATGACGGCATTGACCGGGCCAAAGACTATGGCCGCGTCGAATTTTTCTGCGGCATTATACATGGATTGTGCCCAAGGCGCGCAGGCCTCCATATCATCGTCTAAGAATAGAATGTAGCGTCCCTTCGCGGTCGCCAACGCGCTATTTCGGGCGTTGCTGACCCCCGGCTCAGGCACATGAATATAGACGATATTGATATCAGAGTTTTTTATCTTTTGCTCAACGAAAGCCTTAGCGGTCGCCTTCGGATCATTATCGGCAATCACAATTTCAATGACTAAGCCGTCGACGGTTTCTGCCTCGACACTTGCCAAAGCCCGCGCGAGAGCGTCGGGTCGCTTATAAGTCGGAATAATGATGGATAGGCATTTTTGATAATAGGTCATTATTTATGCCGCCTCTTAATAATAGTGCGATAGGCCTCGTCAACCGTCATGACACGGATGCCGCTGTCTTGCACAGCGTTCACAATTGTTCGGAATTCGTCAGGCGTGCATCCAAATTCGCTGGGGTTCTCTCGGACGTCATGTGTGAATAGGTTCAGCCATTGCGGCTTCGTCTTAGCAATTTCGATTTGCCGCAATGCAGCCTCATATCGTTCTCCCGTAAAGATCCGCGCCGCGTTAAGTAGATTTGCGTCTTGCGTTGTATTTACCGCAGTCATGACGCCGCGTGAGGTTTTAAAACGTTTGCGAAGCGATTTTTTGAGCGAAGGGGAGACATGTCCAAACGGATAGGCAAAATGCCGACTACCGGGCAGGCCGAGCTTCTTCAGGGCTTTCTGGTTTCTCTCAATGTCCGCCATGTATGCACGCGTCGAAAGATTATTCGGGCTAACATGAGAAAAGGTATGATCCGCAATTTCATGGTCGCGTCCATGCACGGCCACAATATCATCAAGACTCATGTGTGTGCCCAAGTGGTTTTCTATCCCGCATAATCCGCACGCCACATAAATCGTCGCTCGCCAGCCTTCAGCTTCCAGCATGGGGAGGGCCGTTTCTATGGCTGAGGCAGGACAATCATCGAACCCAAAGGAGATTATCGACTCACCTAATTCCGGCAGTATTGATCGCGATACCCCGCGCGATAGAAAGCGGGAGGCTTTGTAGGCCAGTTCGATCATGTCAGCGCATCGGCGTAGTGAGAGGCCCGCCACAGCTTCAAAGCTGTCAGCCGAGCACGCATTGGCAAGACATGGGTCTTGACGAATAATTTCAGGAATGGACGCATCAAGCTCTGTCCCGGGACGCGTCCCAGCGACTTAGATATTTTGTAGAGGGGCAGGCGTTCGGCGAGCTCGGGATGAGCTTTGGTAAAACGCTGATAGTTAGGCCCTGATGTTGCAAACCTATTCAGGAGGGTCTCCGTTGTCTCCAGACCGAGATGCACCGCAGGATTTTCAATATGGACCAAATTATACCGCTTAAACACCCGCGCGGCCCATTCGCTGTCTTCCCAGCCCCATCCTTCAAAACCGGAATCAAACGGCTCCGCATGTAAGACGTCCCTCCGGACGCAGAGGTTAGAGGAGGCCACATATTGAGGCCCTGCGGCTTGACGTTCATTCAAGGTAAGGCAATCGGAAATTTCTGAAAGGGCGCGGTGGACGTCGCGGTCTGCATCCTCTTGCTGGGCTTCGACCTCAAACCCGCCAAACAATATATCCGCGCCGCAGCTATCAATGAGTGAGAGGTAGTTTTTTAGGAAATCGTCGGTGGCAGGGCGCATATCTGCGTCCAGAAACAAAACCCACTTGCCGCGTGATTTTACCACTAATTGATTTCGTGCGGCAGAGCGGCCGTGATTATGGGTATTTGTCAACAGTCCAACCGGGCCTTTGGCAGTCTCGACCGCGTCGCTTATGCGTGATGTCAACGCCGCATCATTTGTGCCGTCGTCATAGAGCAGAATTTCAACTGCTTGTTCGTCAATCTGAGAATCCAGACGTGTCAGCAAATCTGTCGCATCGTCTTTATAAAACGGAATTAATACGGACAGGCGCGGTGAAACGTCCTCAAATGTTGAACTTGTATTTATTGATACGGTCATTCGGCAGGCTCTATTATGGAAGGCTGTGAAAAACGGCTGAGAAAGCCGCGAATGATATTCCGGCAATCGGCGATGTTTAGGATCCAACAGGCCAAAAGATAGACAGCCACGCCCACGGCCCCTTTGATGACAAGCGTCAAAAAGCCCGGCGTCATATTGTGCAGAGGCAAAATGTAAACGGTAACAGCCATGAGAGCATTGGCAGCTAAGATTTGAAAGGCCGCTGCTACCGGTATAGGCAGCGGGTAATCGCGCCGCGCGAGGATTGTCGCAATAATAATGGCAAGCGTATAACTTAGGATTGTCGCCCAAACTGCACCCATTAATCCGTGTTGAGGGATAAGCAAAACATTCAGCCCTAAGTTCAGTATGACGGGAACGACAAGTGCCCAGACGAATTTTTGCGTTTGCCCGGACAGCATAAATGCCCGGTGGACATAATATGTCATACAGCCGTTAATGAGCCCAGCCAGCGCTATCCATGGCATGACCATGACCGCATTGTCCCTTACCCCTTCTCCTAGAATAAATCCGGCATCTTTTGCGACCAGCGCAATGCCTGTTGCCGCAGGAACCGCAATCCAGAGCAATGTTGCGCCGTAGTTTTTCAGCACATCTTTGGACTCCTGTGTGCCATGTTTTTCCATAGTTGTGACCACGACCGGAGTGACCGCCATAGACACCCACACAAATAGGATTTCCAAACTTCGATTGGCGAGATTGTAACCTGCGTTATATTCGCCAGCGGAGGCTTCGCCCATCATCGCCGCAATTAGATACACGTCAGCCGAATTGAGGGCGTAGGACAGTAGTAACCCGATGCAGAGCGGGGCGCCGTATACGAAATATGTTTTAGCTTTCTTCGCCTGATATTGCCCACCGCGCATGCGTTTTAGCATGAACAATAAATCAATTCCGCCGACAATCAGTAATCCGCAAATGATCCCGGCAAAGGGCGCAGCCGCGTTGAGAGGCGTAAACAGGATAAATAAGATGCCCAGTGTAAAACTGATTAGTGTATGCGAGGAAAAAGACAGCGAGTAGCGCTTGATCCGATGGGCCGCCTTATGCGCTTCCATCCCGAGATTTAGCAAAACCTGGAGACAGGTCGAAGCCAGTGCGAAGTAAAGCACAAAGACCAGCTCGGATGAGAGCGGCGTAAAGTTCAGGGCAGCCATTATGACAATAAATCCAACGACGCCCGTCACTCCGCCAAGAATGTAAAGCGTCTTGAGATGTGAGGCGACATCATCTTCTCGCTCTGCACGGGCTTGAAAGCGAGCCATCGCCGCTTCCATCCAGGTAAACAGACCCATATGCACAAATTGCATTGTGATCATCGCGACCGCGTAAATGCCGAATTCTGCTGGCTCTAAAAGGCGAGTCAGAATGGCAATGGTGCCGAACGCTGTCAGCATATTGGCCAGGTTAACCGGCAGATATGAGAGGATAGACTTACCTAACATGGCGGCTACCGGACGTTTGTCCGGTCACCCAGTAAGACAGGGAGCGTTTTGAGCATGATATAGACATCCCACATCACATTGGCGCGTTCGATATATTCAACATCAAGACGGACTCGTTCTTCAACGTCGGAGCCTTCACGCAATGGCCCTCGGGAGCCGTTAATCTGCGCCCAGCCGGTCATGCCGGGTTTGACCTTGTGTCTGTGGGCATATTCACTGACCAGCTCGATGCTTTCTTTGCCTTGGGTTTTCATCCCGACGGCGTGGGGGCGCGGTCCAACAAGTGACATTTCGCCTTTTAGAACATTGATAAGTTGCGGCAGTTCATCCAGCGATGTTTTGCGGATGAATCTCCCGATTTTCGTAACGCGGGCGTCACCTACAACTGTTTGTTGTTCAGCTTTCAGGTCAGCTTTATCGTTCCGCATAGAGCGGAATTTGTAAACGTTGAACACGCGGTTATTGAAGCCGTGACGTGGTTGTTTGAACAGGGCCGGGCCGGGGCTGTCGAGGCGAATAATTAAAGCGATTGCACCGAGAATTGGTGCGCCCAACACGAGGGCTGTTGCTGATATTCCGATATCCATTAACCGCTTCAACGCGGTATGGCGACCGGATTTTGGATTACCCGTAACATCGCGCAGGCTGATTTCCGCAATTTCGGAAACACGCTGCTGGACATGGTTGAGAGTTTCAAACTCATCTACGACGAAAGCAATGCGGTTTGGTAGCAAACGCACACGGTCTACGAAGTCTTGTTTCCGCTTATTGGCCATGGCGGGAAGCGTGACCACAATGCGATTGATGTAGGGCAGGGCCTCCCAGCTCAAGAGGTCCTTAACGGTCCCAACAACGGGCACGCCGTGGATATTAAGAGGCGCACGGGCCATACGGTCGTCGAATATGGCAAGAATGTTCAACTCTTTCGTTTTTGCATTCTCCTCGATAATTCGCCGTGCGCTTTCGGTCGCGCCGAGCATAACAATCGTTGGAGACAGTGCGCCGCGCTTATGAAGCCGCCGGACTTGCGTATGGTAGAAGATATGGAGGACAGCCAATAAAGCGATTGCGCCCAATCCGGCTTTCGCGAGAGCGTCGGGAAGGAAGGTCTCCGGCCTGATAATCAAGGCAACCGTGAGCCAGGCGCCCAGGGCTGCAAAACTTGCGATCATCACAGTTTTCAGATGGGAAGACCATGTCGTGGCGGCATTAAACCGATAGGCATTGGAGACGAAAAGGGCGGCGATAAAGATGAGGGAGCCCAATACGGACGCGGCAATCGGGGCGGCGATGCCGCGATTATTGATGCCGACATACCCGTTCCAAATCCCAAGCGCGATAATTGCGCAGACCAAGATGACATCGAGACCGCGCAATCCAAAGCGCAAAGCGTTCATGTTGGTTTGGCGGCGGGGAACGTCAATGTCGGCTGTGCTCAAACGTTGCCGGCGACGATCTATTTTCGGAGGGTTAGCGGGCTCGGGGCGGATTTTTTTTGCAAATTTATCCAGCCGGGATTCAGCAGACCCACGTTTTTCATCCGCTTGTCTCGCAGCCGAGCGCGCCGGCTTCGCAGCGGCATCATTTGCGTGCAAGCGAGCGGCAAGTTCCGCGTCCTTTATGTCTCGTATTGGCATTCGGTCCACCTATTTTTTCTAAGGTATACAGCAACGAAGAAAATATCCCGTAAACGCACATGAGTTTTCTGCCATGCAGCCATCGCGCCCGGGGCATGAAACTGTATGGATGCGGGACAGTTTGGTCGAAATTAAGGTTAATATTTGCCAAGCCTGAGACAGAGCTGCATTCCGGTGCATTAAGGGTTGCAGGACCGGAGCGGAATCGCTAACTCCCCGCTCGGAGACGTGGCCGAGTGGTCGAAGGCGCTCCCCTGCTAAGGGAGTATGGGTCATAAGCCCATCGAGGGTTCGAATCCCTTCGTCTCCGCCACTACCTTCTGGCAACTCATTGAAATATAACATTAAACCCAGCCCCGCATGGGTAAGTGTCCCACCGGGCGTCCCGCCCAATCACATTAAAAAAATAAAATGACTAAGTGAAACTGTTTTAGTGTGTTTCTTGGCGATGACTCGGGTTCTGGTTCTCAAATAACATAATTTGGATATTGTTTAGAAACAGCATGCGGCTCTGCTCAACTGGTTGGATGAGAACAAAGACATTGAGCCTCATATCCCTGTCTTTGATAAGTCGGTCCGCTAGGACAGCACTTTCGAGCAGGATGACTTCACTTATGGGCGCTACGTTTGCCTGGATGGGTAAGACGTTAAGCGCTACTGTGTTGCGGGACGCAGAGTTAAAGCGAGCAATGTCCCCTAAGATGAAACCTATCGCTACCGCGTATTGAAGTCTGACTTTGATGCCTGTGCGCTAGCACCACAATGTTACCGCAACTGCCCAAGACCTTTGCAAAGAGTTTATCAGCACTATCGAGGCGAAGCAGGCATTAAACCAGTGGCTTAAAACGCTCGAGCTATAGGTGACCGAAATGCCTCATAGAGGCGCTTTAAGAGAGTTTGTAGCTAAAGGATAAGCGCTTGAGGCAACGACGTTTGTCTGCACTTAGTCGACTGGCCGGCTATGCGGGTCAAATGGTTCTCTTTGAGCTTTGACACATTGGCCTAAATTGTAGACAATAAGCAAAATTAGCACGCGCGCCGGAATTGTTTTCCCGTTCAAATTCACCCGGCATCATTCGCGAAATCAAAGCCCGATTGGGAAGGTGTAAAATGAAAAGTTCTGCTTGTTTGAGGGCCTTTTCTACGGCGGCGATGATCGCGTTCTGCTGTTTTTTTGCGATTTCTTGCCGTCAATCTTCAGGTCTTTTATCGACCACTACCGTCCAAACTCAGAGCCCCGTCGATTTTGTTTTTATTGTTGAGGAAGAGTTGACGCAGACGGTTGTTATGGATTTGAGCACGCAAGGTAAATATGCAGGCATCAGTTTGCTGGCGGGTGATAGAGTTTTAATTGACCGCCTAAATGTACCGAGCGCTGGCGAACATAGACTGACTGCGCTCGTAAAGTTTGATGCCTTAGGCAAAGTGAAGCTACGTATCAAAGCGCATGACGCTCCGATAATTGTGAAAAGCCTGTCGATCGAGAATGCTGGGCATATTGCTTTACCTAGATTTGCCGACATCTCGCGTACCGCTGGCTTGGAGAAAGAAACATCTATTAAATATGGCGGTCCGACCGTAGCCGATTTTGATAATGATGGCGATTATGATTTTATCGTCAATAATCATAATGCTGCAAATACGAAGCTCTATTGGAATGATAGCGGCGGTAAACTGATGCGTGATGAGAAGTATCTTTCGCGCTGGTTCATGCATGATTTGCACGGCACAGCGGCTGGCGATTACGATAATGATGGCGATTTAGATATCGTCGTGACGCAGGGTGGTGGTAACGGCACCAACCCTTCGAAAGCCAACTTCTACAACAACAAAAATGGTAAACTGGTTTTAATGACCGGAGATGTCGGCATAAATAAAGGCGGGCGTGGACGCGGAGCGCGTTGGTCGGACATGGATATGGACGGTGATTTAGATTTGCTCCTCTTTAATGAGTTGAGTTTAAAAAAAGAAAAGCCACAACATTTTTTTTATGAAAATCTTGGCAATGGAACGTTCAATCTTAAATCCGTCGCGGGCATAGAGGATGTAGATCCATCGCGGGTTCTAATCACAGATTTCAACTCTGACAATATTGACGACATTATTATGTATGGACATGGGCGCTCTTCATTTTGGCAAGGGGGTGGCGATTTTACCTATTTGGATGTGACCACAAATGTGCCTGTTGACGTTGCAAGCTTAAATAATATCATGGCGATGACAGATATCGATATTGATAATGACGGCGATCTCGACCTTTATATGGCGCGCGGCAAACTATTCGAAGGCGGAAAGGGGGAAGCGCCATCATTAGATTTTGACCCACTAACGCAAAGAATGTCGATCAAGCCACGAGGTTTTAAAGGCACCGATTTTTTTGATTTTACCGCAGATGGCATGGTTACTCTGAGCGATTATGATTTTTTGGCTCAAGGTGTTTATCGCGGCAAGGACTACCCAATGTTCTTGGGTGAAGAAAAGACTGCTATAATCCTGAAAACTGCAGAGACAGCATTGTTAGATCCAGGTGTTGCAATTGGATGGCCTGCGGACTTGTCTGAAGACGGTATGTACTTTGGACATGTAGGCGGCGGAAAGTGGAAAGCTGCATTGGTGCGCGGTGGTGATATTTTTTGGGGCTTTAAGTTTACTCTATCCGGGGTGAGTTCAGTTATGCCTCATTTTGAGCCGCAAAATAGAAATGAACAGGATGTCTTGCTAATGAATGACGCTGGCGTATTCAGGGACGTTTCAAGAGATTGGGGGTTGCCTTTGGGTGGCAACGCTTTGGGCGTGACCACTGGCGATTTCAACAATGACTCTCATCAGGATTTAATGGTTTATCGATGGGGCAATATTGAGGGTAGGGTCTCTGACCAAATGCTACTTAATATGGGCACTGGTAAGTTTGATGCAGTTACTATGCATGGGGCAAGTGATGTTGGCGGGCCGGGAAACGGTGACATGGGTCAGGCCTTTGATTTTGATAATGATGGCGATGTTGACCTTCTTAGCGGCAGCGAAAGAGGAGAGTGGTATCTATATTCCAATAGTACACCAGATGCCGGAAACTTTGTTTCCATCAAAGTCGGTTATTCCCCCGTGTCAAATGTTGACGCTATTTCCGCAGAAGTAATCGTTGAAACATCGTCGGGTCGTTACAGAAAGCGGGTCGGATCTGCGGGTGAGGTGTTCTCACAAAGCTTGCTCAATATCGTCCACTTCGGTTTGGCGAAAGATGAGCAGATTGAGAATATTCAGGTTAATTGGCGGAACGGCGAAACGACGGGTTGGGTCGATAAGCCGGTCAATGCAATGTATGACACAGACGCGGTGGATCCAAAGACCGTCAAGGTTAAGCCTGTCAAAGGCGGACTTCGGGAAGGCACATCTGTTCAGCTTTCTGCTGATATAATGCCACCCAATAGCGACCCGTCGGTCGTCTGGACAACGGATAATTCTGATGTGTTGAAGATTAGCCAGAGCGGCATAATAACTGCGACGGGCGAAGTTGGGCAAAGCGCGACCGTGACAGCGAGGAGCAGCGCGGGTCATGCCTCCGACAAGGTATCCTTCACGATTATACCGTTTGAGCCTCGTCCTATGACAGATCTGACAATAAACTCTGATCAATCGAGAATCATTGTTGGACAGACTTTGGCTTTGATTGCAGAGGTCACGCCGGAAAACGCTGATAATACAAATGTGATATGGTCAAGCGATGACACATCCGTTGCCGTAGTCGATGTCTATGGGACTGTTTCAGCGATAGCGCCCGGCCGCGTCGTCATAACGGCTAAAAGTGAGCGTGACGCATCTATGGTTGATCGTTTTTCTGTGGAAGTTGCTCCATTTATTGAGCCTAGAATCGCTATTTCTAACGAGGCTTTTCTTGCTGCCACCGAGTTTAAATCAGGTGGTACATTAACGATAAATGCAGATTATCACGCAGGCACGGGCGCAAAAATTATTGCTTCGGATGAGGGTGGAATCAGGTTCTGGCTACGGCATTTTAAGAGCAAGTGGATTCCTGTGAAAGATATTGTTCGGACAGACGTCGCCGCCCTCGGTACGCAGTCTGGGATGTCATTAATGACGCTCCCTCTTCAAGACCTAATGCCCAGCGCGGATCTACCGGAGGGTCAATTCTACCAATTGCGTGTTTCATTTGCGACCAGTGATGGAGAGATGGTCGACAAGGTTATTTATCCAATCAAGATTGTCGCCCCTTAAGCAAATTGATGTGACGCGAAATGCTTAAGACCTGCGAGTGATGCCACCTGTCCATCGAAGATGACTGCTTTTCCGCCTAAGTGATGGATTGCATGAGCGTAAAATTGCGCGGGTGCATCGCCTCCAATAACCGTGATGAGCTCGCCTTGTGCATATGGGAGGCTTGCGGCAACATCAGAGCCTATAAGCAGACCCAGAAGGTAGCTTTGCGAGTTTTTCGAATTGTGCGCGCCAATGATTTGCTGAGAGCGAACCGACATCAGGGTTTGAGCTGCAGGGGCGCTTGTGGACGCCGCAACATCCAACCCCTTCAAGAACGCTTCCCCAATCTCTGGCTTTGAGTCGTGCCCACCAGTCAAAACGCTATTCTTTCGAATGATGTCGAATAATTCACCCGTAATGCTAGTTGTAAAGTTCACGATCGAGTCCGATGTCACGGTCGCCCACTTGGTGTGTGTGCCCGGAAGGCACGCCAAGCCTGCGCTGTCCGTCGATTTAGCCCAGCCGATGATTTGCGTTTCTTCGCCGCGCATAACGTCAGGGAGCCCGATCTGATTGCTGAGGGTTTGTACGCCTGGTATAACCCAGATGTCGCGATCAGGCGTCTCGATAGAGGTAAGCAATTTCTGAAAATCAGAGAAATTCGCGGGACATTGAGCATAACCTGTATTCACCCAACCGATGTTGGACCCGACCATGCCGCACAATATGGCTTTAATTGGGCCGTGATGTTTGGTCCATGAGGCTGTTGCGTTGAGGAATGCATCCTGTGCCAAGTTTACAAATTTCATGCCGGGAAGTGACGTTGCTTCAAGCGACTCGCCTTTATCCATGTCGAAAAGATAGAGGCGACACGACGTTGTTCCCCAGTCCCCTAATATAATTTTTTGCGTCACAGGCAGAGTTCCTTTGTAGAGCAATCAAGTGAATTGAATAAGTTTCTGGCTTCAAAACCAGCGTATGAAGTAACTTATATAGAGCTGAGTGGTTATTGCTAACATTCAGATTGTTGACAATTAACTATTGCCTTTATGTAATTGTGACGATAACTGAAACTATAAAAAGAGTTAAAAGTAAATTTTTTAGCCATTCACGCCAAGGGGAAAGCTTCGTGTTAACAAGACCTTCAACTAGAGAAATTCTACTTTCTGCCGCTTCTGCAATTGCAATGGTGACTGTCAGTCAACCCGCGTTTTCCCAAGATGCGCCAGTAGACGATAACGAAGACCTGATTGTCGTAACCGGTATTCGGGCGAGCGTGGAAAAGTCTTTGAACGACAAGCGCTCTGCGCAGCAAATTGTTGATACGATTAATTCTGAGGATATCGGCAAGTCCACAGACCAAAACATCGCTGAAGCATTGAACCGCGTCTCAGGTGTTAGCATCACGACGAATGATGGCGAGGGGTCTTTAATCTCTATCCGCGGTGCCAGCCCGGAGCAAACTATTGTGACGTTGAACGGTGCTGCCTTGGGGTCGACAGGTTTCTCTCAAGCTGTTGATTTGTCCAGCTACTCTGCAGATATTCTCTCGAAAATTGAAATTATTAAAACTCCGTCTGCGGATGACGAGGAAGGCTCCTTGGGTGGGCTGGTTAACTTGATCACTCGAAAACCGCTGGAGTTAAACAAAAATGTGCGCACTGCCACAGTTCAGGGCCGTTGGAATACACAAAGTTATGACGGGGTGCAAAATAAACCGTTTAGCGCGGAAGATTATAAGTTGTCCGGCACGGTATCTCAGAAGTTTGCAGATGATACATTTGGTGTGATTTTGTCGTTAGTTGATGAAACGAGTTCAGTTCGAAGGGATTCTGTAGCTAATAGAAACTATAATGGTTTTCGGTCGTTCAACGCCGAGGATCAAAATGGGACCGTTTATAATACCCAAAGCTACTCTGATCCCGCGATTTGGGGTATTGCACCTCAACTCGTGGCTTATGAGGTTCTTGAGGGCCAGCGTGACCGCCAAGCCCTGGATTTCGCTGCGCAATGGCAGCCTATGGACAATACGATAATCACTGGTAATTTAAGCATTGCGAAGCAGGACATTGAGAACACGCAAGACAGCGTTGTTCTTCGCTTTAATGACCAAACGCGTGACCCGAATAATGGCCCTGCGACAGACGCTGCTGGTAATCCGCTCTATCATCCATCTACCCTCCCTCTAAACAACCCGGCTTTCAATAATGCCACAACTGGCGCTCCATGCGATCCTGCATTGCTTGCGGCTGCCGGTGTTGCCTGTAACCGCTTTGTTGCACCATTTGCTGACCCATCAAGTTGGCAAGTCGTGAATACAGAGACGCGAGCTTGGGACAGAATTTTAAGGCGTTACGACGGCGGAGATGTCAACGCGGCATCCAACTCATTTTCAAATGAGAATCTGACGACCTCGTTAGACTTTGAGCAGAGATTGTTTGATGCCGTCACGGTAAATGTTGGTGGTAGCTATCAGAAGTCGGAACAAATTCCTGATAAACAAGTTTACGTGAATCTTCAATCTGCGCGGGAAAATCCTTTCTACTTGCGTTTTTTCCAAGATCCTTCTGATCTTGAACCTCATGGGTTTGACTGTACGTCAGGTACATGTCGCCCTGTCACAGGTTCTACTCCTGTGGGATTGGGTAACATTATCGCGAACCCAACGGCTGCGCAAATTGCCTCTTTAGCGGCGCAAGGAATAACAGGAACTATTGGTCAGCCTATACTTGTGCGCGGCGCAGATAATACATCTAACTCTGGATTTAACCCGGATGATATACTTGCAAAATCCGTAGGTAATATTTTTGAAACAATTCGCACAGTCGAAGATACAAACGAAGTTTTGTATATGGACTTGGACTATGACTTTAACCGTTTCGGAATATCTTCATTCGAATTTGGTGGTAAATATACCAAACGCGAAAAGCTAGTTGATAACCAAGACGGCCGCGTTTCCAATGTGAACGCGGGGGCAACCGTTATTAATCCTTTGACGGGCCAAGCTGTGCTTGTTTCAAATGCGCTCGATCAAACACCGGTTCTTCCGTTTGCGACAAATGTAAACCCACGGGGGTTCCTGAATGGAATTGGACTCGGCGGCAATGCTATTGCTGACGGATTTGCATCAGTCGATCCTCTTGCGCTTTACAACTTAGTTAGGGCCGATGAAGGCGTAGCCATCGATTTTGATGCGTCGCAGACTCGCACAGCAGAGCTAAAAAACTGGGCGGCTTATGGTAAAGCAAATTTCGATTTTTTAGAAAATCGTTTGACTGGTGACATCGGCTTGCGTTGGGTGCAAACTGATGTTGCAACCACCGGCTCTTCCGGTCTCTCAGCCTTTAATGAAGGATTTGGACGCAATCAACGTGTTTATGATCTGCGTAATCTGCGAAGCCTAATGGATGCAAGCCAGCCGGCGTGTCCTGCAATTCCGTTTACACCGGGTGGCCATAGCTATGGTGATGCTGCCCGATTTGCACGAGTTGATGGTTTGGGCGTAGATACCAACGGCACTTTGACATTTAATGACGACACACCATTACCAAACTCATTGCCATGCCACGAACCATTCCTGCTTAGCCCTGCTGGTTTACAAGCTAATGGAGGGTTTATCGTCGACTTGCGTCGTTACAATAATATTTTCTGGACAAATAATGATATTTTTACAAATGGATTTCAAACAACGGACGCAGCGGGCCTGAATTTGGCACCGGGCATAAATAATACAATCCGATCATTTGCGACGTCAGGATCTCATAAATACGACGTGTTTTTACCTAACTTGAATGTAAATTACGCAATCAATGATGAGATGATCGGTAGATTTGCAGTGTCCAGAACTATGACACGTCCTGAAATCGATAGCTTGAAACCGGGGTTCTCAGTAAGGGAGACAGGCTGGGGCAACCCTGCGCAGCGTGTTAATCAAGCAAATTTGGGTAATACGCAGCTCGATCCTCTAACGTCGACCAATTTTGATGCCTCATTCGAGTGGTATTTTCAAAAAGATGCGCTTGTCTCAGTAGGCTTGTTCCATAAGAAAATTAAAAACCTTCTCGAAGTGGAACAACAGCGTGTCTTCTTGCGTGATATCAAAACCGAAATTCAAAATGGCGAGGAAGTTTCGACAACAGGTTTGATCTTGGATGAGAACTCCATAACGATCGATAATTGTTACGCTGAAATTCTAGGGGAGTGGCAGTATAATTATAATCCAGCCTATGTTGAAGGCATGCTTTTCAGTGACGACCCTGACTTTCTATGCGCCCAATTCCAAGCGACACAAAGCCGCAATGCGGCTGGCGCGTCTATCAGTGGGATGGAATTACAGTACTCCCAAAACTATAAGTTCCTACCGGGATTTTGGGGCGGTCTGGGCCTAACCGCGAACTATACTTACCAAGATAGTTCCTTTGATGCGGATACGTCCTCACTTGTCGCTGGTGCCATTTTGGATCGTTTTCAAATTGATCGCACGCCGGAGCATTCCTACAATGTGACAGCCTACTGGGAGCAAGACGGACATCAGTTGCGACTGGCATATGGCGGCGCGTCAGATGTACTTGTTCAACGTAACTTCCAGTTGGGCGCTTTGTGGGAAGAGGGGCGTGAAACGCTAGATTTCTCTGGCGCATACAAAGTCAATGATCGTTTGACCTTTACATTAGAGGCGCAAAATATTCTCGATCAGCCCATCAGGCAGTATTTCACCAGCCGCTCAATTCAGCTTCCTGAAAGCGCGACTGATGGGGGCACCGTTCTCGTTGATTACAACGAGGGTAACCCAATATCTGGTGATGCGTATGACGGGCGGACCACCTTTGAGTATAACACCGGTACAAATGTTCGCGCCGCTATTCGGTTCACATTCTAATACATCTTTGATGTCATCTAAGTTGGGGGTTTTGCCCCCTGCTAAATCCCTGTAATATTGCGGCCGCCTGCGGGTGGCCGTATTTTTTGCGCAATCTGAAATGCGCATAAAAAACCTACGATCTATTGATCGCAGGTATGTTCCCTTATAAATCTACCGAAGTTTAGCTATATCCCAACAATGCTCGCAAGCCCGGGGCAGCGTAGTCCACGAGCGCCCGATGCTTATCGGTAAGCGCGTCTGGGAAATCAAATTTGGCAGCACCATCATTAATATTATCTCGGGCCGTAGGGCTTTGTTTTTTATCCGCACCGATCAAGATGCGAGCCTTCCAATCACTGGGCATCTCGATACCACATGCGGCTAAGAGGGCTTTGAAATAAGTTTTCGCTTCCGAGCTGTCTAATGCAGCTATGTTTTCGATTAAATCCTCATAGCGCACCACATAGGCATCCGTCGCCAACCACGCCGAGGCGTATAGATCATACTGTTGTTTCATTGGTGGAGATTTTTGATAAATGCCAAAGATCATTAATGCTATAAGGTCATCAATTGTAAGCGAGCCATTTTTAATTTGATCGAAATTACTCGAAAATACATCGGATACAAAAAATCGGGCTTGTGCCAAAACCCATGAATAGGGATCCCTAACCAGCATTAGTTTGTGTGTGCGGTTGGCGAGTATGGCTGAATTATCAGCATATAATAGATGAGCGGAGATTAGTAATTGACGGTTTTTATCGAACGCTCCGACATGCTGTTGCAAGGTTGGCCATTGCACGAATTGCGTACTGTAAACCTGCTCAGGCATGATAAACATGCGCAGTATATTTCGCAGGAGGTGTGAACCGCTCTTTGGAACACTGTTCAGAAAAACAGATTTTTTCAATGGGTTTTGCTTAAACTTAAGACTCTCCAAATTGATCGTATCCGGGGCCATAGTAATATCGGGCATCATTAACTCCGCGAGAATAATAGTTAGGGTCTCCCTACACATCATGCGGAGAGATGGCTAAATATTTTATGTTTTAGAGCCGCGTCAAGTCGATGTACTGTTGACAAATTCGTTGTTTCGCACGCCTCGAGAGCTTAGTCTTATTCCACAGTACGCCCGAACGTTTTTGAAAGAAAAAAATGTCAGATAAACAACTGAAAAAGATTGTGATTGTTGGCGGCGGCACAGCTGGGTGGATGTCTGCGGCTCTTTTATCGAAGTTCATGTCGGGGTCGGGTGCAAGCATAACGCTGATTGAGTCAGAGCAGATCGGTACAATTGGTGTCGGTGAGGCAACCATTCCACACATACAAAATTTCAATAATATGCTGGATATTGATGAAGCGACTTTCTTAAAGGAGACAGGTGCAACTTACAAATTAGGTATTGAGTTTGCAGATTGGGGCGAGCTTGGAGAGCGCTACCTTCATCCATTCGGAGAGTACGGTATTCCTATGGGAGAACTGCAATTCCATCATTACTGGACCCGAATGAAACAGTCGGGCAGTCCGTATCCTATTGGCGATTATTGCCTGAATGTTGTGGCAGCCAAGGCTGGTAAGTTTATGCACCCGGTGCAGGATCAAACATCTCTGGCCGCCCGCATTCCTTATGCTTATCATCTTGATGCGACCCGCTATGCGCAGTTTTTGCGGCGCTATGCAGAGGGTCGCAATGCCTGCCGAATTGAAGGCAAGGTCGTCGAGACGGCTTTGGATGCTGAGACAGGTCACATACAAAGCGTAAAGCTGGAAACCGGTGAAACTATAGAGGGTGATTTTTTCATAGATTGCTCCGGGTTTCGCGGTGTTCTGATTGAGGGAGCGCTTAAGGCCGGTTATGAGGACTGGTCCGATTTACTGCCTATGGATCGGGCTGTAACGGTGCATTCAGAAGTAATAGAACCGCCAAAGCCCTACACGATTGCAACCGCCAAGGACGCCGGGTGGACATGGCGTATTCCACTGCAAGCCCGCGTTGGTAACGGCTATGTTTATTCAAGCAAATTCATAGACAAAGAAGCGGCCACAGATGTGCTGTTGAATGGCCTCGACAGTGAGGCGATCACCGAGCCCCGGCATTTGGCGTTTAACACTGGACGGCGCAAGACGTTTTGGAGGGGTAATTGTCTAGCATTGGGACTGTCTACCGGGTTTCTTGAGCCACTTGAATCAACCTCAATTCATCTCATTCAAGAAGGGCTTATTCGGCTTGTCGCACTGATGCCCGACAAGAGCTTCAATCCTGCCAATGAGATTGAATATAATCGAGTTATGGGCCTGACCTATGAGCGTATCCGAGATTTCATCCTTTTACACTATGTTGCGACCCGCCGTGTTGACACACCGTTTTGGCGTTACATTCAAAACTTAGATATACCTCAAGTCATGGCACATCGCATGAAGTTGCTCTCGGAATCAGGGCATTATGTCAGTTATGAGCATGACCTGTTTAAACTCGATAGTTGGATCGCCGTTATGGAAGGCCAGGGCATGGCGCCGCAGACTTATAGCCCCATCGCTGAAATGCTATCAGACGAGGATATGAACAATACCATGGGACAATTACGTTACGCAATCAGTGAGATTACTCGTCAGATGCCGACCCACGGGCAATACATTCAGCATGTCGTTGCCAAGGGTTGAGTATAAACAATCCGATTGATAATCTAAATCCGAATTCAAGTTAATTGGCAAATATGGAATAGTTCAATATGGGAGACTACACGCGCAGAACAGGCATCTGTGCCGTTTCAGTATAAGGCCGTCTTTAATATCTCAATATGTTGGGCGCGATCAATAACGAGTAAGGCCGCCCGGGACTATGCTGTAATATAGAGCCTTTCTAGCGCACGCTGAGCGCCATCCTTCGAGCAATGCTGAACTGTCGCCGAAATCTCGTGATTGGGTGAGTTGTTGACTGTAAATGTCTTCCAGTCCGAAGGCTTCTTTGATGGCTCATCGATATAGCTAGGATATTACGTAACATTGAGTTTCGTTATCTTCATCCTCAGATCGATTGCTTGATATATTCTGGGTTTAATTTTCTCGTTTGTTCTGATGTAGACAATCACTCTGTAATGTAAATTGTTGACAATTATTGAGTTTGTCGTGATATAGGCGATTAGGAGAGTATAGTGATTTCAATGCACAATGCCTGAGTCTTTGGATAGCCGATGCCACGCATTGCTTGTCGACCTTGAGTTGATTGAGCCAGGCGATTTTTCAGATGTCAGCCCCTTAACAGGAGGGGTGTCTTCAGAAATTGCCAAGGTTAAAGTTGGGATTGACGAATATTGCGCAAAATTTGCGCTGGAAAAGCTTAAGGTTGCTGCCGAGTGGCAAGCGCCAGTCCATCGCAACGCATCAGAATATAAGTGGCTGAAATATGTATCGGGTATTTGCGAGGCAAATGTCCCAAAACTCTACGGACGAAGTCAAACTCTGAACGGTTTTGCTATGGAGTTTGTTAGTGGTGATGATGTTCGGCTTTGGAAAACAGATTTATTTGTCAACGGCGTAAACCTACGCGATACAGAGGCGGTGGCGCGTGTTTTAGGCACCATCCATCAAGCGTCAGCACAGAAAAATTTTGACCGTTCAGGTTTTGAAAACATGGATGATTTTTTCGCTTTGAGGCTAGATCCATATTTTGGAAGTTTGTTGGAAAAGCACTCTAACCTATCTAAGAAGATTGGCCGTCTCATCAGTGTTCAGCAGGCAACTCAATCCGTTCTAATTCACGGTGACGTGAGTCCAAAAAATATTTTGTTTAGGGACGATGTTCCAATTTTTTTGGACGCAGAATGTGCGACTATGGGAGATCCTGTTTTTGATGTGGGATTTTGCATGAACCACCTTTTGCTCAAGGCTGTCCATATGCCCCAACGTGCAGAACACTTTATTCCGGCAGCCAAGCATTTTTGGGACAATTATCAGCCCTTTATAAATTGGGAGACATCTGCCGATCTCCAAGGACGTTTAGCCGAGACTCTTCCCGCATTCTTATTGGCGCGGGTCGACGGGAAATCTCCCGTTGAATACTTATCAGAAGATGCGCGCAGACAAGTGCGGAATTTTGCCATATCTAATATCGAAATTTCGCCGGTGTCACTAGACAACCTATTAAATGATCTCAGAGAGGCTATATGAGCGATACCACAAATGTTGAGTCAGTAGCCTCTCGGCGGGTCTGGGATTCGCGTGGACATCCAACAGTTGAAGTCGAAGTTACCACGTCGTCAGGCAAAATAGGCCGAGCGATTGCGCCAGCTGGTGCGTCTCGCGGTTTACGCGAAGCAATTGATTTGCGCGATGGTGGCGATCAATTGGGTGGTAAAAATGTGTACAATGCCTGCGAAAATGTCCGGAATATTATCGCTCCGGCACTAGTTGGCAAAGACGTTTGCGACCAAAGTGGTATCGATGAATTGATGATCGCCCTAGACGGGACGCCAGATAAATCGAAGCTAGGCGGAAACGCTATGGTTGCGACGTCATTGGCTGTGCTGCACGCCGGATCTGCAGCGCAAGGTATACCGTTGTGGAAATATATCAGCGAAAAATATCAAACTAGTCCCAGCATACCTCTGCCTGAAATTCAGATATTTGGCGGAGGTGCGCATGCAGGTCGCCGGGTCGACATTCAGGACTTTATGATCATGGTTCCTGGAGCCAATAGTTTTGATGAAGTTATGGAAATCACGTCTGCTGTATATTGGGCGGCGGGGCAAATCATAGAAGAAAAAACCGGTGGAGTTGTCGGTGTTGCAGATGAGGGCGGTTGGTGGCCTGTTTTTAATAGTAATGAAGAAGCCCTTGAAACTTTAATGTTGGCTATAGAGCGCGCTGGTGAGACACCAGGGGATCGCGTTGTCATATCTTTGGATGTCGCCGCGTCCGAATTTTATGATGGTAACGGATATAAGCTTTCTCTCGAAGATCGCGTGCTGGATACTGGCGGCATGATTGACATGCTGGGCTCTTGGTTGGGAAAATATCCAATTGTGTCAATTGAAGACGCCTTAGCCGAGCAGGATGTGGCCGGAACGATTGAATTCACCAAGCAATTTGGTGACCGGTTGCAAATTGTTGGAGACGATTATTTAGTTACGAATGCTGACCTTGTGAGAGCCGCCATTAAAGATAAGGCCTGCAACGCCGTGCTGATTAAAGTCAATCAGGCTGGCACTGTTTCAGAGTCGGTTAGCGCGTTTAAAGCCGCCAGTGCTGGCGGGTTTCGGTCGGTCGTTTCAGCTCGCTCAGGCGAGACAGAAGACGTTTCGATTACGCATTTGTCAGCCGGACTCGGCGCGGGTCAGCTTAAAGTCGGCTCATTCACGCGCTCTGAACGTATGGCAAAGTGGAATGAATGTTTGCGCATCCAAGACGCCCACGGAATGGGTTCATTCGCGGCGGGAAGCGCTTTAAAAAATACTTGGTGGGGAAAAGGATAAGATTATGAAATTTCTACGTTATAAAAATAAAACGGGTGATGTTATCCCCTGCGTCCTGACTGAATCAGGAGGTGTGCATAATTTGTCATCAATCGTTTCTGATATTGGGCCGAGCACACTTGGCCCAGATATGATTGAAGCGGTGTCTAGAGCCATGTCGGATTTGCCAGTGCTTGATACTGACGATCTATTCCTCGCGCCGCCAATGGATACGCCGCGCAATATTTGGTGTGTTGGCCTGAATTATTCTGATCACGCGGCAGAAGCGGGGATGGCCATTCCTGATGAACCGATCCTATTTAACAAATCCACGGCAACCTATTGCGGTCCAAATGATGATATATTGTTTAGCCCTAAAATGACCAAGCTCGATTGGGAGGTCGAATTAGGAATTGTGATTGGTAAGCCCGTTTTAAATATAACAAAAGATCAAGCGCCAGATCACATTTTCGGCTATGTTCTAATCAACGATGTGTCCGAGCGGGCTTGGCAGCTAGAGCGAGGTGGGCAATGGGTAAAGGGCAAGAGCTTTCCTAATTTCTGCCCAACGGGACCCTATTTGGTCCCTAAAGAAAGTGTTGGCGATATCAACAATTTGGATTTGTGGCTGGATGTGAACGGAGCACGTATGCAGACGGGGTCTACGTCGAAGATGATCTTTGATGTCAATACGATTGTGTCATATATGAGTGAGTTCTGTAAACTGGAGCCGGGCGACCTAATTTTAACTGGCACCCCACCGGGCGTTGGGGCCGGGAT